>Ga0209342_10000391_pt1 | contig 49850 bp, 57 predicted proteins | sample RifCSP16_2_FD_184023 | JGI IMG/M metagenome (GOLD analysis project Ga0209342, IMG submission 184023) | Soil microbial communities from Rifle, Colorado - Rifle CSP2_sed 16_2 (SPAdes) (version 2) | ecosystem: Environmental > Terrestrial > Deep subsurface > Rock core/Sediment | place: Rifle...
GGACGTCGTCCAGCCCGGCGGCGAACTCGCGTACGGCCTTCACGTCGACGACGTCCGAGATGTTGCCACCGCAGTGGCAGATGAAGACGCCGACCTTCCGCGCGGTCACGCCTTCACGACCTCTCCGTCCTCGAGCTCGCGGACGACGGGCTTCACGGAGACGAGGTGGCGCTTGAGGCCGAGGCGCACCGGGTCGATGCCGAACGCAAGGCCGACGAGCTGGGACACGTGGAGGACCGGCATGTCGAAACGCTCGCCGGAGGTCCGCGCTGCCTTGCGCTGGTACGCGTCGAGGACGAGGTGACATAGCGGACACGGGGTCGCCAGGACGTGCGCGCCCTGGCCCTTGGCCTCGCCGAGACCCTCCGCCGCCATCCGGAGGGCGAGGTCCTCGCGCGTCGTCAAGACGTGGAACCCGCAGCACGCCGTGCGGTGGGAGTAGGCGACGGGACGCCCGCCGAGGATCTCGACGAGCCGCTCGATCCCTTTCGGGTCCTCGGGGTCCTCGAACGCCGTCGCCCCCGGTGCGCGGAGGAGATGGCAGCCGTAGAACGCGCCCACGGGGAGGTCCAGGAGAGGACGACGCGCATGGGCCGTGAGCTTCCGCGGCCCGACGTCCTGGAGGAGGACCTGGAGGAAGTGCTTGACCCGCACGCCGCCGTCGTAACGCCGGCCCGTCCGCGCGAGGAGGCCGTTGATCCGATCCCGTGTCCCCGGGTCCTCGAGCTGCCGTGCCGCGCCGGAGAGGTACAACTGGCACGTGCCGCACACGGTGAGGAGGTCAAGGCCCCCGGCCTGCGCCATCGACAGGGTCCGGGCGTTGAGGGCGAGGGCGGTGTCGGGGCTGCTCTCCTGGAGGTTCCCCGCTCCGCAGCAGGCCGCCTCGGGCAGGTCGACGAGCTCGATCTCCAACTCTTGCGCGACCGCCCGCGTGGCGGCGTCGAGTTCCCTGCAGCTGTCGAGCGCGACGCACCCTGGGAAGTACGCGTACCTCACGGGGATTCCTCCACGGCGCGGAACAGGGTCTGCACCTCGGCGACAGACTTGATCGGGTGGCGGCGGAGCGCAGGGGCCTTGCCGCGGAGCAGCATGCGCACGGGGAGCGATCCCTGCCGAAGGAGCCCTCGGAGGCCGAGGGAGGCAAACGTCACGCGGGCCTCGTGGATCCGCCCGTTCCTCCGGACGGAGTCCGCGAACACGCGCGTGTGGCGCGCACCGGGGCCCGAGCGGCCCTCCCGCAGCGCGATATGCCGGACGGCCTCAAGGACGTCTCCTGGCCGGACGTCCTTGGGGCAATGCGCCACGCACGCGTAGCATCGCGCGCACGCCCAGATCGCCTCGTCGGAGAGCACGTCCTCCCGCAGGCCGAGCCGGATGCGGGCGATGAACTGGCGAACGTTGAAATCCGTGTCGAGCGCCTCGACGGGGCAGGAGCTCGTACACGTGTTGCACTGAATGCATGTCGCGAGGGCCGCCCCACCCGGAGCCGCCGCGACCTCCTTCCAGAACGTAGGACTGTCCGGTCGCACCGCGGTGCGGACCACGGTCTTCCGGATGCGGCGGTCTTCTCTTCTACATCGCACACGTACAACACATACACACGTATGCATTTCTCACCTACCGACTCGGGACCTCGTATGGCGGCCTCTCACGCCGGAGCTTCTCGCCCCCGAATAGCCGCTTTATAGCGCGGCCCGCGTTGACCTCCTCGTGACGACGCGAACGATCGCGGACCGTGTTCCTCGGATGGCGTACGGGGACCGGTGGATCGAGGACTTCCTCCCGGAGGCGGTCGTCGCGCAGGGCCGCCTCACCCCCCTCCGACCGCCGGCGGAGGTGCCGGGGTTGCCGGACGTGGACGGCGCCCTCGTGCGGTCCCTCGAGGTCTCTTCGACGCCGAACCTCGTTCCCTCCCTAAAATCGTGGCTCGCGACGCAGTACCGGGGCGGGGACGTGACGGTCGTCGTGGACGACTACACGCGCCCGTGCGCGCACCAGCGCCGCCTCCTCCCAGGCCTCCTCGCGTGGCTCGCCGCGCACGGAGTCTCCCGAGGGCACGTCTGGATCGTGATCGCGGGCGCGACGCACCGCGACCCGAGGCCGGCGGAGTTTCCGTTCATGTTCGGGGACGGGGTGTGGCCCGCATGGCGGGACCGCATCGCGATGCACCACGACTATGAGGACCTCGTGCGCCTGGGGACGATGCCAGACGGAACGCCCGTGGAGCTGAACGGACGCGCCGCGCGCTCCGAAGTCCTCCTCTCGCTCAGCGACCTCGATTACCACTACTTCGCGGGCGTGAGCGGCGGGCCGAAGCACCTCGTGCCCGGGATCGCGGGGCGCGCGCTCACGACGGCGGACCACCTCCGCATGTTCGGGGCCCTCGGGTTCGCGCCGAACGTCGACATGGGCGTCCTCGACGGGAACCCCGTGTACGAGTACAAGCGCCAAGCGGTGCGCATCATCCTCGATGCGATGGCGGCGAAGGGCGGCCTCGTGTACGCCGTCGTGTCCGTGCTGAACCCGAAGCACGAGGTCGTTGCACTGGAAGGCGGTGACATCCTCACGCTCCACCGGAACCTGCGCGCGGTGCTCGACCGGGTGTACGTCGCGGAGATCCCGCGGCTCGCGGACGTCGCGATCGTCACCGCCCGACACCTCGGGATCAACGTCTACCAAGCTGGGAAGGCGATCAATGCCGCCGCGAAGGCGGTGAAGCCCGGAGGCACGATCATCTGTCTCGCGCCCTGCCCGGACGGATTCGGGAACGAGGAGTTCCGGAACCTCATGAAGATCGCTGCGCCCATCCTTCGCGAGGCGGAGGCAACGATTGCGAACGGCGCGGACCCCGCCAATGCTGGCGGCGAGGCAATCGACCGAGCCCTCCGCGCGGTCCAAGATGTCGTCATGAAGGACTTCAAGATCGGGAAGCAGAAGCCTGTCGACCTCCTCGTGCAGTACCGCCGGACGGGCTGGGGAAACCTGTGGCTTCTGTGCGACGGGCTGACGGACGAGGACCTAGGGCTCCTGCCCTTCCGCCACGTCGGACGTCGGGGCGAGGATCCCGCCGAACGTCTCCGCGGCTGGATTCATGACCGCGAGAGAACCGAAGCCGCGACGTACGTCGTCGTCGACGATCCAACGTACTGGATTCAGATACGGACCTAGGCGCCCGGATCGGGCGCTCACGTAACGAATTCCATCGCCTTCGCGATCGCGTCCCAGTCCCACGCCGTCTTCTTCGTGCTCGGCGCCAAGTGGTCCAAGTCGCCCCGCGCCGTCAGGCGGTCGACGAGGTATGCAGCGTAGGCGGGCGCGCCCGTCGCGCCCGGCGAGTTGTAGTTGATGACATGGTAGGAGTGCGGCCCGGGCAGCTCGACGGCCTCCTTGAGCATCGCCCCGTGGCGGTTGAGCACGTTGCTCCGGATTCCCGCGAACCCGCGCTCCTGGAGGTGCTCCGCCCGAATCTCCCGGATGAATCGCTGGACGCGTCGCATCATCTCGCCCTTCGACAACGAGCTGAACATCTCCCGCGCCGTCACTCCGAGGAAGTCGCGATTGAACCAGAGGCGGAGCTTGTTCGCGATCGGCGGCTCGAAGAACTTCTCGACCCAGTCCTGCGGCGGCCCGAACTTCCCCTCGTACTGGCGGGGGCTCGACACCGGCACGGCGTTCGGCCCGATCTCGCGCCCCCCGTTCCACCGCACGATCCAGTGGGGGTCCAAGAACGGCAGGTCCGGCTGGCGGGGGACTGCGTAGACATTCCGGTTCACGAGCCCCGCGGCCGCGTTGGCGACGATCCAATACTCTCCGCGGAAATGGAGGTCCGCGTACTCGAGGCCCAAGTCCATCATGTGGGCGATGTCGAGGGACTCCCCGCCCGCGCAGTTGATCAGGTAGGCGGCCCGGAAGTCCGGACGCCCGCCCTCGAAGGAGACCTTGACGCCATCCACTTTGGGGTCAATCCCGCGCACGCCCGCGGACGTGAGGAACTTCACGCCCAGCGCCTCGGCGTCCGCGCGAATCGCCCCCGTGAACGCCGAGAAGTCCACGCACGCGTCCGTCTTCGCGAGGAGGGCGCCGGCGCACGTCAGGTTCGGCTCCCGTCGCTGCACCTCGCGCCCGTCGAGGAGCTCGACCTCGGAGGGGGCCATGCCGTTCGCCCCGGCCCACGCCATGTTCGTTTCCAGGACCTTGACTTGCGCCTCGTCCGCGGCGACCTTGTACGTCCCCGCCTCCCGCCACGGGAGGTCCCTCTCCCGTGCGTACTTCTTCCACAGGGCGTGGGAGACCTGCGCGGCGCGCGCGAACAACCTCGCCTTCGTCGGGTGCAAGTAGAACGGCCGATGCACGACGCCCGTGTTCAGACGGCTCGCGTGCATGGCGACCTGTGCCTCCCGCTCGAGGACAACGATGCGGCCGTCGTATCGCGCAGCGAGCCAGTAGGCGACCGACGTGCCTAGGATGCCGCCCCCGACGATCGCGACATCCCGCTCGTGCATGGCGGGGCCCACGAATCCGTCCGCTCAGATGAACGTAACCCTGTGAGTGCCGCGCATCACGCGATCCACGGCACGCCGAGCTCGCCGCCGATCTTCCGGAGGGACTCGACGACCTTGGGTCCGAGGGGGATGCCCTTCGCGAGCCGCTCCCGCTCCGCAGCGAACCCCTTCTCCCCGTGCACGTAAATCCGCTCCTGGCCCTCCGCCTTCGGTTCGTTGCGGACCTCGTCGAGGAACCGACGGACGTCCCGCTTGAACTCCTCGAGCGGGCGGAACGCGTCCACGCGGATCGCGCCGAAGAAGTGCGCGATGTTCGCGCTCCCCCCCTCGGCGAACGTCGCGGATCCGAACGCCCCGCCCGCGAGCAGGGAGCACAGGACCTCGACGGTCATCGCGAGCCCGTACCCTTTGTGACCGGAGAACTCCTCGCCCTCGCCCCCGAGCGGGAGGATGCCGCCGCCCTGGTCCTTGTTCAGGTTCTGGAGCACCTCCGTCGCGTTCGTGGTGCCCCGCCCGCGCGCGTCCACGGCCCACCCGAGGGGCATCGTCTTCGCCTGGCGGTCGTACACCTCGAGCTTCCCACGCGGGATCACGGCGGTGGCGGCATCGAAGACGAAGGGTTCCCGATCCGCAGGGGTCGCGACCGCGATCGGGTTCGTCCCCAGGATCGCGTCCCGGCCGAACGTTGGCACGACGAGGGGCGCCGTGTTCGTCGCGGACATGCCGATGCAGCCGTGCTCGACCGCCATGAGGGCGAAGTAGCCCGCGATCCCGTAGTGGTTCGAGTTTCGAACGGTGACGAAGCCCGTGCCGTGCGCCTTTGCCTTCTCGATGGCCATGGTCATCGCTCGGTGCCCGACGACCTGGCCCAGGCTCTGCCCGCCGTCGAGGAGGGCGGTCGTGGACGTCTCGTGGACGATCCGGCTGCGGTCCGTCGGGAGGATGCCGCCCTTCCTCAGCCCCTCGACATACCGCCCGAGGCGGGCGACGCCGTGGGAGCCCTTGTTCCGCAGGTCGGCGACGACGAGGATGTCCGCGGTGATCTCCGCGTCGCGCCGCGGGACGCCGAGCCTCTCGAACACCGCCACGCAGAACCCGGTGAGGTCGTCCCTGGAAACGCGAACTTCGTCGACCATCAGAGCCCTCTCCACTGACGCGAGGGCGAAGCCCCTGATTAGCCTTGTGTTCATTCGATTGTCCCGGCACGACGTTTAACTACGCGCGCCCGCATGGAGCGACCGGGACCCGTAGCCAAGCCCGGATATGGCACCGGCCTTCTAAGCCGGAGATCGGGGGTTCGAATCCCCCCGGGTCCGCTCTCCCGCAACACGATGGGAAGCAACACCGGAGGCGGATCAGATCCTCTGATCCGCGGCGGAGGGGAACCCCGCCCTCCTCGTCCCAGCGAGGTTCGAGGCGTCGAACCTTTCCACGCGGCCGAGCCATTCGCGAAGCACCGAAGGTCCCAAGGGCCGGCACGGTCCGTACGCTCCTTGCGAAAAGTGTTTACGGCCCTCCGCTGTTCGCGACTCGGGGATCTTGATGGATAAGGAGAAGGTCATTGCGACCATGAATGAGGCGTTGCGGATGGAAGTGAACTCAGCTTTGAAATACCTGGACTTCTCGTTCCGCGTCTTCGGGCCGACCCGGAAGCCGATCGTCGAACACTTCCTCGAAGAGTCGAAGGAGTCGTTCGACCACGCGACCATGCTCGGGGACAAGATCGTGGCCCTCGGTGGGAAGCCCGTCGTGGCGGCGGACGCCCCGAAGGCGCCGGGGAAGGGGACCCTGGACGACCTCCTGAGCGCCGCCGTCGAGAACGAGAAGGCCGCGGTGTCGATCTACACGGAACTGCTCGGGATGGTGCAGGACGAGACGCACCTCCGAGTCTTGTTCGAGAACCAGGTCCTCGCGGAGCGGGAGCACCTCGAGGAACTGTCGAAGATGCTCCGCCGGTGATCCATTCGCGAGGAGGCCCGCACGATCACGGGCCGCGACCTACCTCGTGGGAACCATGGAGGATCGAGGATTGTCGTGCGAGCGGGACGCGCTGACATCCCGCCGCCGCTCCTCTTCTTCCGGCGGTACGCCCGCAAGTGGAACGCGAAGACCGCGTACATCGGCGGGCTCCACTCCGCGTACCAGTACTGCGCGGCCGCGAACTACGTGTTGTCCGTGAAGGAGACGAGCCCGTGGGAGCGGGACGCGAAGGTCGTGGACGAGCTCGAGCGGGCCCTCGACCGCGGCGAGTTCGGGGCGATCGTCGTCCACCTCCTCGGACTGGACTACTGCAAGGACCGGGGGCTGCCGACGGACGGGGCGATGCTCGTGTTCCGGCGCCTGACACCGGCGGCGCTGGACACGGACCGGAACATCGTCGTGACGACGGATCACTCCGGCGAAGCGAACGTGCCGTTCTTCGCGCTGCTGACGACCACTGCCGGAACTGATGATACGAACCGTTGAAGGTGCGCGCTTCGTGGAGACGCGAAGGCGCCTTACCCACCGAAGGCAGCGGGGGCGTCCCTTCAAATACCCTATGGTCTCTTTCGCTTGGCGCTCGCCGGGGGGCAAAATCATGGGAGGCACTACGGTCCAGGTTGAGAGCAAGATCATCGATGGGAATCCGCAGGTGACGAAGCTGGAAACCGTTTCCATCCGGCTGCCTGAGATGCGGATGACCGGGGAGGACCTCATTCGCAGGGTCGTCGAGGAACAGGTGTGGGACCTCCTCTCGCGACGAAAGGTCGACGAGGCGGAGGCGCGGCGCATCCTTGAGCGCCAGTACCTAACTCAGGAGCAAGTGGACGCCCAGGCACAGCAAGGAGCGGTGCGCGCGCCGAGGCGGACCTCCCGTGTTCCACGGATTGATGTCGAGGCGGAAGTCCGGAAAGCGGTCCAAGCGTTCGCTGACGGAACCTTTCTAATTGTCGCCAACGGACGACAAGTGTCCTCCCTGAAGGAGGAAGTCACGTTCGCGGAGTCGGGGAAGGTCACGTTCCTCCGACTGACACCACTCGTGGGTGGGTGACGGTGCGCTGGCCTTGGAGCCAAAGCCCGCTCGAGAAGCGCGCTTCTGAACTTGCCGTGGAGCTCATAGCGACTTTGGGCGACCCTTGGCCGCCTGATCTGCTGCGGACCGGTCGCCAGGCCGGGATGCCGCAGTGGGATGAGGGGGGAGCGGAGAAGGCTGCGGCTCCCGCTATCGAGGAGTCCATTCGCCGACTCTCCAGAGGGCACAGTGAGGCAGAGCTAGGTCTCGTCGCCGCCGAGACGTACTTCCAGCCCGGCCTCTGGCGCTGGCACTTCATCGAGGACGGCCGCGGGAGGGCCATGGATTTCATTCTGCGTGCGTGCGTGATTCGTTCTCCGCCTCCGGGTATCACATCGATGATCCAGCAGCGGATTCAGCGCCTCCTCCAGTTCCCCTGCGGTCATGAGGAGGAGCGTTTTCCCCACCGGGGAGGTGCCGCGGGAGACGATCCAGAGCCGTACTTCCGCCCGAAGCTTTCAGACTGCCTCGAGCTCTTGCTCCAACTCCCGCCGACCCCCGGCGTCCTCGACTTGACCCGAAGGCTGGTCGTCGGCGAATTCGACCTCCCAGTGATATCCGCCACGTGCTGGGCCCCCCGCGAACGAACCCCGCCGCGGTGGTACGAGATTCTGTTCAGTCTCCGAGGCCCCGGAGCCGTGCCTCCCGGGTGGATTGCAGACGGGACGGGCCGGCCTCGAGCGTACGAAGTGCGGAGCCACACGTTGTCCCTGTACTTCCCCTCCCTGATGGAGCTCCTGTATCGGCACGGGATGCTCACCGACGACACGTTCGTCACAGCGGCGCGTCACATCCCCCGTCTGCTGAAGGAGGCCTCCCGTCGCTTCTCTGCATACGGTGTCTCGCCGCATTATGGCCGACCGCTAGAACGGACGTTCGTCGCGATGTGCCTGGCCGTCGTGGACGAGGCTGGGTGGCGGCTATGTCAGGAAATGAAGGAGGGGGACCAGGGCCTGCTGCGAACGCTCGAACGCCTCCGGGGAAGCCGCTTCCTGCTCCGGGCTGCTGCGCTTCACAGCGAGAACCGCATCGGACACGTCACATACCAGCGTCCGTGGCACTTCGTGTTCGACCCCGCGACGATGGGAGGCCACCTGACCCCCGACGAAACGCTCGCCGGCGTCGTCGTCCACCTAGCGGAGGCCGAACTCGAGCCGATGTCCGCTGAGGATAGGGCGCGCGTAATCGAGGAGTTGAGGAAGTTCCCGCGGGACACGCTCGCAGACCTTCTGCCTCTCGCCACCCACGGCCGGGGGTTGATTTGCGAGGCCCTCGAATGGCAGGCGGCGTTCCCGATCGTGGAGGAGATCCTTCGTGCAGCGAGACTTCAGGGGGATCTCCCGTGGTGGCCTTCGGAGATGCGAAGCTCTCCGGATCCGTCCTACGGGGTCCTCGATACTGCAGCTCTGCGATCCGGGATCGAGCGCGCGGGGGAGGCCCTCACGAAACGAATCGTGAAGTTGTTCCGACAGTCTGGTCTGGAACTGAGCCCGACTCTGATGCTAGTCGAAGCGGTTGCGGGCTGGAACCGCGAAGCCGTCGGGGAGCGGATACGCAAGCGCAACCAGCCCGCGGTCCGAGCGTACGGCCTGCTCCCCATCCTTCGGGGTGAGGATGAGGTCCTGGAGCGGTATCTGTTCTTCAAGGAGTTCGCGGCGGGGAGCAAGAAGTTCGGGATGCTCCGTCAGGGGAACGAGAAGGCGGCCGCGAAGGCGGGGCTGGAGAACCTCGGCCGCAATGCGAGCTATGGGGACGCCACCCGACTCGAGTGGGCAATGGAGGCACGGCTCGGAAGCTCCTATGCGACGGGAAAAGCATGGGCGATCGGGGGATACGAAGTCCGATTGTCTATCGAGCGCGGGGAACCCGAAGTCTCGGTGTCCAAGGACGGACGGAATCTGAAGAGTGTTCCTGAGGCCGTGAAGAAGAGCCCCGAGCATGCGGAGGTCAAGCAGGCGGTGAAGCAGCTTCGCGACCAAGCCTCGCGAGTCCGGGTGTCCCTCGAGAACCTCATGGCGGAGGGGGGTCGCCTGCGACGTGGCGAGGTCGATCGACTCCTCCAACTCCCGTCCGCACGCTCGTTCGTTACGACGCTCGTGTGGAGCACGGAGGGCGGTGGTTTCGGCCTCCTCGACGCCGCTCGGATGGAGTTGGTACTGGTGGACGGGTCGCGGACGCCGGTTCCGGAGACTCTCCTCATTGCCCATCCCTACCACCTGTTCCGCGCGGGCGTCTTGGGTGCGTGGCAGAGGGAGATTGTCCATCGGCGGATCGAGCAGCCGTTCAAGCAGGTGTTCCGAGAACTGTACGTGCCCACGCCCGCGGAGGAGGAGACACAGACGTTCTCGAACCGATTCGCCGGAAAGCTTCTGAACGCGGGCGTGGCGAGCCGACTTTTCCAGGTCCGCGGTTGGAAGTCGGACCCTGGCGATGTCGCACAACCCTACAAGGTGTTCCCGGCGCAAGGCCTTCGGGCGGTCTTCGACTTCCCCGACGCGGGCCACATCTTGGCGGAGACGGAGTCCGTGACGAGCGATCGCATTTATTTCGAGCGGCATCCGAGGGTTGCGGGCACGTGGGCGCTGGAGGGGGATTGGGTGTCCCTCCGCGAAGTCCCACCCCTCGTGTTCTCCGAAGTCATGCGCGACGCGGACCTCGTGGTGTCCGTCGCGCAGCGCGGTGAGGCGGTCCTCTCGGAGGAAGCCTTCCAGCGAAGGGGGGAAGTCGTTAAAGCACTCCTGCAGGATCTCGGACTTCCTGGCGTGACGATCGATGGTCATTACGCAAGAGTGGAGGGGAAGCTCGCGAGGTACAAAGTCCATCTCGGCACTGCACACATCTTCATTGAGCCGGGAAACTACCTCTGCGTCGTGCCGGATCGCTGGGGGAAGAAGCACGACAAGCTGTTCCTCCCGTTCGCCGACGAAGGCGACACGAAGTTCAGCGAAGTCATCAGCAAAATCCTGTTCCTCGTGAACGACGACAGGATCAAGGACGACAGCATCTTGAGGCAAATCCGGCAGGGAGGTCTCGGGCCCGTGCCATTGCATGCGTAGGAGAGACGGACGGCCGGTGGCGGCCCCGACTCCCATGGACAAGCTCATCATCTGGCAAGGATTGAGATACGCTTCAACCTCCAAGAGGTCGGGGCGTTGCTCACGGCCGTTGCCGGAGCGGAGACTCCGTACCGCGAATGTACACTTTTTTCGCGAAGAGAGAATGGATTTCAACCCACCTAGGCCCTCCCTGCCCGGGAATCCCGCACGGGTCAGGTACCGGTCACGCGCTCGGGCAGCAGGTGGGCGGAGGCCATGAGAACACCGCCGAGGACGAACATGACGAGGCCGAGGATGGCGACCGCGGAGAGGCCGGCAGGGTCGTACCGGGCCGCCGGATCTGCGGCCAGGCTCCCCATGATCGAGGCGACGGCGGTCAGCCCCGTCAGGACCGCGCCGAGTCCGACGTAGGTTAGGGTGAACCGGACCCTCGCTTCTTCGTTCGCGTTCATGCCATGGGATGCGCCGCCATCGACCTGAAGATACTCCATTGCGAAGTCAGCGAGTCTCGAGCCGGGGTATCCGCGAATAGGTATTGTACATACGGTGCGGCCCGAACGAACGTAAGGACCCTGTCGCATGGCTTCGGCGGTGGAGTCCTCCGTGATGCCGCTTCGGCACGACGGCGAAGTCGAAGTCCGGTTTCACGGCCGCGGCGGCATGGGCGCGGTGGTCGCGTCGCAACTCCTCGCCCAGGCGGCGTTCTTGGAAGGGCGATGGACGCAGAGCTTCCCGTTTTTCGGCGTCGAGCGCCGTGGCGCGCCGGTGACGGCGTTCACACGGATCGCCGCCAAGCCCGTCGAGGTTCGCACGAACGTGTACGAGCCGGACGTCGTGGTCGTCCTCGATGCGGCCCTCGCGAAGGGACGTGGTTTCCTCCAAGGCCTGCGGAACGGGGGAACGGTCGTGCTGAATGGGAGACCCGACGACGAAGACCGGTGGGATTTCCCCGCGTGCGTCGTCGACGCGACGGGGATCGCCCTCGAGGAGGGCCTCGGCAGCCGGAGCGTGCCCATCGTGAATACCGCGATGGTCGGCGCGCTCGCGGGTGCGACGGACCTCGTCCGTCTCCCCTCCGTGCTGTCCGCGATCGAGGCGCTCGTCCCGCAGAAGCTCGAAGCGAATCAACGGGCAGCGGAGCGGGCCGCGCGCGCCGTCCGGAGGGTGGGGTCGTGACGACGAAGCCTCTGTGGGCGCAGACGCCGAGTTCCGTGGAGCTCACAGGGTCCTGGCGCACATTCCGCCCGATCATCGAGCTCGCGAAGTGCACGCGGTGCGAGTTGTGCTGGAAGTTCTGCCCGGATGTGGCGATCGTCCTGGACGGAGACGGGTGGCCGGCGATCGACTACGAGCACTGCAAGGGCTGCGGGATCTGCGAGGCCGAGTGCAACCTGCGCGCGATCCGCATGGAGCCGGAGTGACATGGAGACAATGATGACGGGGAACCACGCGCAGAGCCTGGCGGCAAAGCTCGCGCGCGTGCAGGTCGTGGCCGCCTACCCGATCACGCCGCAGACGACGATCGTGGAGCGGATCGCGGAGATGGTCGCGTCCGGCGAGTTCCCCGCGCAATTCCTCGAGGTCGAGAGCGAGCACAGCGCGCTCCAGGCGTGCATCTCCGCCGCCGCCGTCGGCGCGCGCACGTACACGGCCACGTCCTCCCAGGGCCTCCTCCTGATGCACGAGCTGCTCCACTGGGCGTCCGGACTCCGGGTGCCCATCGTGATGGGCGTCGTGAACCGTGCGGTCGCGCCGCCGTGGACGATTTACGCGGACCACACGGACAGCATCGCGCAGCGCGACACCGGCTGGATCCAGTACTACGCGGAGTCGAACCAGGAGGTGCTCGACACCGTGCTCCAGGCGTACCGGCTCGCGGAGGACGCGCAGGTCCTGCTGCCGGCGATGGTGTGCGAGGACGCATTCTATCTCTCCCACACGTTCGAGCCGGCCGAGGTGCCGGACGCGGACCTCGTGGACGACTTCCTGCCGCCGTTGGTCTATCCGTCGACCCTGACCGTGGACGACCCCGCGCGCCTCGGCTCCTTCATGCCGCCGGACCAGTACATGGAGCACCGGCGCGGGATCGCGGACGCCATGGAACACGCGGCGAGGCTGATTCCTGAGGTCGAGGCGGAATACATGAGAACGTTCGGGCGGGACCACGGCGGCGCGCTGCCCACGTACCTGTGCGACGACGCAGATGCCGTCCTCGTGGTCTCGGGCACGGCGGCACCCACCGCCCGCGCGGTCGCACGCGCGCTCCGGGCCGATGGGTACCGCGTCGGGGTCGCGAAGCTTCGCGTGTTCCGCCCCTTCCCCGTGGCCGCGATGCGGGCCTTGGCGGCGCATGTGCCCCGAGTCGCGGTCCTTGACCGGTCCTTCACGTTCGGGTTCGGCGGCGCGCTCTTCCAGGAAGTGCGAAACGCCGTTCAGTCACCCCGCGGTGGACCCCTGGTGCGCGGCTTTGTGGCGGGCCTCGGCGGCCGGGACCTGGTGCCCGCCACGATCCGCGGGATCTTCCTCGACGCGCTCGCGAAGGACGAGCCGGACGTGACGTGGGCCGGACTCCGGGAGGTGCCCGGGTGACGCGACTCACGATCCCGGAGCCGGAGCTCATGACGACGGGCCACCTCGCGTGCCCCGGATGTGGCGCAACGCTCGTCATGCGGTACCTGTTGAAAGCGCTCGGCCCTCGCACGATCGTGACGATCCCCGCGTGCTGCTGGGCCGTGATGTCCGGTCCGTTCCCCCGCACGGCGCTCAAGGTGCCGTTCCTCGATTGCGCGTTCGAGGCGACGGGCGCATCGATTCAAGGACTCCGCGCCGGGCTCGACGCCCGTGGGGTGAAGGACGTCACGGTCGTCGGCTTCGCGGGGGACGGCGGGACCGTGGACATCGGGCTCCAGTCCTTGTCCGGTGCGCTGGAGCGTGGGGTCGACGCGATTTACGTGATGTACGACAACGAGGCGTACATGAACACGGGGATCCAGCGGAGCGGCGCGACGCCATGGGGCGCCTGGACGACGACGACGCCCTTGGGGAGAACGAAGGCGCAGGAGAAGAAGGACCTCATGGCAATCGTTACCGCGCACCACATCCCGTACGCGGCGACGGCGAGCATCGCGTTCCCTGAGGACTTCGTCAGGAAGCTCGAGAGGGCGAAGTCGATCCGAGGGCCGCGGTTCTTCCACGTCCTCGCTCCGTGCCCGCCCGGATGGAAGTACCCCCCGGAGGAGACCGTGAAGCTCGCCCGCCTGGCGGTGGACGCGCGCATCTTCCCGCTGTACGAGGTCGACCACGGGCGGTACCGGATCACACGGAGGGCCGGGAAGAAGGCGGCGAAGGACTACCTGGAGGATCAGGGACGGTTCGCCCACCTGACGGATGTGGAGATCTCGGAGATCCAGCGCCGCGTGGACGAGCGGTGGGCTCAGCTCGAATTCCTGGAGAAGGCCACGGCGGAGGTGCACGGATGAAACGATGCGCGAACTCATGTCTCGGCGACGGGGACTGCCGGAGGATGGACTGCTGTCACAATTGCGCGTTCTTTGCGCGCAGCGCGTGCGTGAACGACGACGAGCAGTTCGGCTTCATCCCGCGGTACTTCGTCCGGATCACGAGGGCGTGACCGGACCGATCATCAACCACGGGCAATCCCCGCGGCGGGGTCCGGCGACTCATCGGCCCTCCTCATACCCCCTCACGTCCCGGGCAGCCTCGGAGCTTCTTGCCGGCAAGCCGTCGCCCATGCGGGGAGAATCGAACGGCGGAGAGAGGCAATACCGGGGGCTCGAGCCATCGTCCGCGTGGACGGACCCCCGCCGAACATCACCGGCTGAACGGTTCCGACCCTGACCGACGTGTCGCCAAAGCCATTAAGAGAGCCGCAGGCGTCCCATCGGCGGGTTCGTCCATGACACGCATTGAATCCCTTCTGTCCGCGCGCCTCTTCCTGCAGCCGCAGGTCGTCGGCGACCGCATCTTCTTCGAAAGCAACCTCGGCGGCCAGATCAGCCTGTACGCGATGGACGCTGGCGGCAGCGTCCCCGAGCCCCTCATCCCGCCGGACCTCGCGCTCCAGAACCCCCACCTCCTTCCCGGCCTCCCGTACTACGTCTTCCCGAAGCTCAAGAAGATCCTCCTGAGCCTCGACCACAACGGGGACGAGAACTACCAGCCGATGCTCCTCCCGATCGACGGCGGCCTGCCGGAGCCGTTTGCCCAGGAGACGTTCGCGAACCAGCGCGTGCACGCGGGCCGCCCGGACGCGGACCGGAACATCCTCTACTTCGCCGCGGAATCGCGCAAGGAGTCGCTCATCACGAGCTACCAGGGGAACCTCGGGACGGGCAAGGTCGTCAAGCTCGCGGAGAGTAAGTGGGGCGGTGGCGCCGACGGCGTGAGCGAGGACCACGCGAAGATCGTCATGATCGACGGGTACTCCGCGGGCGACAACGTCCTCTACCTCTGGAAGAAGGGGAAGGGGGAGCGCAAGCTCTTGTACGGAACGCCGATCGAGCAGCGCAAGCCCGGGGAGACGGTCCCGCCGAACGGGATCTACGGATGCCACTTCGTCGACGACGACCGCGGGCTCCTTTTCGTGACCTCGCTGTTCGACGATGCGGGCGGCCTCGCGTACTTCGACCTCGCGCGGCCGGACAATATGAAGCCCGTCGCGATCACAGGGGCCGCCCACAAGGGGAAGGGCGAGTTCGGGGAACTGTGGCACGTGCGGGACGACCGGTACCGCGTCCACTACAACATCGACGGCGCCTCGTGGGCGTACGAGGGCACGTTCGACCTGTCCTCGCTGAAGATGCGCCTCGACACGGTCCTCATCGGGCGGGGTGAGCTCGCGAACGGCGTCCTCGAGTCGATTCGATACGACGAGGCAACGGACAAGTACGCGACCTCGTTCTCCACCGCCACCTCGCCGACGCAGATCTACACGCTCGAAGGGAAGAGGCGGTCCCCCGTGCGGCACACGCGGGAGCGCGTCCTCGGAATCCCGCATTCCTGGATGTCCGCCGGCGAGGACGCCTCGTTCACCTCGTTCGACGGCACGCGGTGCTCCGCGCGCCTCTACCTTCCCGCAAAGGAACTCGGGTTCAAGGGCCGGCGGCCCCTCGTCTACTACGTCCACGGGGGCCCCCAGGGCCAGGAGCGGCCGGACTTCGCGTGGTTCTCGATGCCGCTGATCCAGTTCCTGACGATCAACGGCTTTGCGGTGTTCGTCCCGAACGTCCGGGGGAGCTCGGGCTATGGAATGTCCTACATGAAGCAGGTCGACCACGACTGGGGCGGGAAGGACCGGCTCGACCACGTCCACGCGATGACGAAGGTGTTGCCGAAGGACACGCGCATCGACGCGCACAATGCCGGCGTCGTCGGCCGCTCCTACGGGGGGTACATGAGCCTCACGCTGGCGGCGCGACACCCGGACCTCTGGGCCGCCTCCGTGGACATGTTCGGGCCGTACGACCTCCTCACGTTCATGGACCGGTTGCCGGAGACGTGGAAGCCGTACTTTGCGGTCTCCGTCGGCGACCCGACGAAGTCGAAGGACCGCGCGTTCCTCGTCGAGCGGTCCCCTCGCACGCACATCGAGAACCTCGCGAGCCCGCTCCTCGCCATCCAGGGGAAGAACGATCCGCGCGTGGTCGAGCGCGAGACGCGCGACCTTGTCGAGGCCCTGCGGGCGAAGGGCAAGGAGGTCGACTACCTCGTGTTCGAGGACGAGGGCCACGACGTCCTGAAGCTGAAGAACCGCGTCTCGTGCTACAACGCGATTACGGACTTCTTCAAGAAGCACCTGGCGTCCTGACGAAACGTCGTGCGCGAACGATGGCACGGCTTCGTGCCACGATACTTTCTTAGGCTTGCGGCGGGATGAGGCTCCGTGCGGGATATGTCCCGAGACGTGCTGATGACCACACGCGGTGGCGCTCGCGCCCTTCGAGGGATGCGGCCGTGGGACATCGGGCTCACAGTCGTCGGCCTCGTCATCCTTCTCCTCGTCCTCCTCGGGGCGTGGATCCTCACGCGCGGATAGACGCGGGGTCCCGACTCGCGTTCGCCGGGGACATCCCGAGGAAGCCTTAAGTGGTCCCTTGGCCCATGAGATGGTGACTCCCGATGTCGAGCGCGGGCCGCTACACGGACGTCGTGCTGGATGAGAAGGAGCGCCCCGTGCAGCGCGGAGAACAACCTGTCGAATACCTGGAGCGCGATGTCCTCCTCGGTCGGGTGAGCCCCGAGTACGCGGGCTGGGTCGCCGTGGCGGGTTTCGTCGTCCTGATCTTCTCCCCGATGCTCGCTCTCTTTGTCGGCGTGGGCGTGGTCGTTCTGGGGACGTCGTTGTGGTGGTGGGAGCCGGACCGCTGGGGGAGGCGCGCGGGCAAGATCGTGATCGCCTTGGGTGCCGCGCTGCTCGCCACCGCACCGGTGATCCTGTACTTCGTCCCGGGCTGGGGACTGCGCTGATGTCCTCCGCCCTCGAGCGTGTCCTCCGACCGCCCCCGGTCCGCGAGAAGCCTATAAGTGAGCCGAGCCATGCGCGAGCCATGGCGGGCACGGAGCGGGCCTTCGAGGCGGCGGTCTTCCTCGGCGGCCGCCAGGAGGGGAAGAGAGACCCCGAGCGACTCCGGCTTTTCTCGGAGCACCTCGAGCCCGGCGAGAAGGTGGCGTTCGTGCTCCCCTGCCGGAACTCCACGCTCCTCCTCACGGACCGCCGCCTCCTCGACCTCAAGCCACAGCTCGTCACGCACGGGGCGTGGAACGTGATGAAGTTCGAGGGGTTCGTCCTGAACGCGGAGATCCCCCGCGGCACCGCCAGCGACGTACGCCGTAAGCCCGTGCCCCTCGGCCCCGGCGGCAAGGTCGTCGGCGGCGAGACGATCGAGATCGTCGCGCGGGGCAAGGCGTTCACGTTCGTCACGGAGCCGTACGGTGAGGGCCTGGGCCCGGACGACGTCTCCCGCATCTTGGCGGCGCTCGGGACGGGGTGATCGTGCAGCGCCTCTTCGTCGCCGTCGGCGTCATCGTCCTCCTCATGGGCGGCGCATGGGCGCTCCAGGGCGCGTACCTGCTCCCGGCGACGTTCATGCGCGGGCCCGCGTGGGTCGGGATCGGGGCGGCCGTCGCGCTCCTGGGGGCCGTCCTCGCTGTGTTCGGATGGCGGCGATCGCCGCGAAAGGCCACGTGATCAGGCGGACACGAGGAGCGTGATCGCATCGTACCCCGAGGCGCCCCGGGAGAACGGCGGAGCCTTCGCGGTCTCCTGGGGGACGCCCGCGCCGTCGACCATTCGTGCGAGGACCCGGTGCGAACCGCCGGCGGGCGGCGTCCACGGGAACGTCCACAGGACCCACGTCAGGTTGCTCTTTGGCGGCGATCGGAGCGTGGCGGCGGACCACGTGACCCCGCCGTCCGTGCTCACCTCGACGAGGGACACGCCCCTGTCCCCGGAGAACGCGATGCCGCCAATTCTCACCGGCCCGCTCACGACGGAGTCCGCCGCCGGCGTCGCGATGATCGCGGTCGGGCGCACGCGGCCGTCGTTCGTCCATCCCTTCTGCTGCCAGAACCCGAGGACCTCGCCCTGCACGAGCGTGATCCGCGTGACCCATTTCGCGGAGAACATCCCGTACTTCCCGGGCACGAGCACCCGCGCGGGGAACCCGTGCTTCCCGGGGAGCGGCGCGTCCTTCATCGCGAGCGCGAGGAGCGTGGCGGGGTCGCGCGCCTTCGCGAGCTCGACGCCCACGGTGTATCCGTCCGCGCACGAGAACAGGACCCAGTCCGCGCCCGGTTCCGGGTTGGCGGCGTCGATCACGTCCCCGAGCCGGAGGCCCGACCACTTGGCGGTGCTGATCAGGTTCCCGCCGACCTCGTTGCTCACGCACTCGAGGGTCGCGTACTCCTCGACGGGGAGCATTGCGCGCAACTCCTCGTACGTGTGCGTCGCCGGCGCCGCGACGAGGCCGTCGATGACGAGGCGCCACGTCCCCGCGTCGACGGACGGATCCACGACGTTCTTCGAGACGACGTAGAACTCCTCCGTCGGCGTGACCTCCTTCGCGATCATCTCCGAAACGGACGCGAATGCGAGGCGGGCGACGTTCGGAATCGTGCGCGAGAGACCGTAGAGGGCGCCGACCGCGACGATCACGGAGGCGATCCCCCACTTCAGGAAATCCCTCCGGGAGAGCGCGAACCCTTCGGGGTGTTTCGCGGGGATCTCGACGAGGAAGTGGTCGAGCACGGTCGCGAACAGCCAGCCGCCGAGGAGCTGGCTGAAGGCCGCGGCCCACGGTCCCTGGTACGTGTTCGAGCCAGCGACACCCCCGCCAAGGAGCGGGAGGATGACGAGCAGGATCGCGAGGGAGGAGCCGAACGTGTACGCGGCGATCACGAGCCATCGGTTCTTCAGCACGCTCTCGACGCGACGGTAGAACACCGCCGCCAGCCCGTAGGCGCACAGGATGAGGACGACCGCGACGACGATCGCCAGCACCTTCGCGCCGCCTCCCATCGCGCGGATGAAGGCGGACTCCACGGAACCGGGGACGAGGCCGACGGCGAAGTCGACCGCGACGTCCGGGAGGAAGACACCGAGGCCGAAGATGCGCATGAGGAGGGTCAGAAGGAGGGCGGCGAACCCCGCCAGCCCGCCTGCCGCGAACCGCCGCCACGGGAGCCCGCGGATGCGGGCCCAGAATCGCCGCAGCGCCGCGGCCACAGGGCCCGAAATCGGCGGCGTCGCATCAACGTATGCCAGACGCAACGGTCCTCGGACGCTTACGTTTCGGCCATTGCTTCGAGAAAGCGCGCGGAACCGCTCGTCCATCTGTTGCAGGCTCGATCGTGCAAACATTCATCGGAATGAACGACCTCGTCAAGGCGTGGTCCTCGTGACGGTCACCGGCCGTGGCATGATCCACATCCCCGCGGAGCTCCGCGAGCGGTTCGGAGTCCGCCCCGGTGACAAGCTAGAACTCTGGCCGACGAAGAACGGCATCCTCGTGGAGCGGGTCCCATCCTTGATGGAGGGATTCGGGAAGTACCCCGGACTCGGGAAACAGATCGCGATCGAGCTGCTCGAGGAGAAGAAGGCAGAGGTGGCTCGTTAGCGAACGAAGGGTTCGGAGTCGCAAATGACAAAGGGGCACCTCGCCCTCGGGGCAAGACCGTGGGAATCGCCGCCAAAGGCCTCGCGTCGGGGACCGTGCGCGTGTACACGGACGGAGCGTCTCGGGGGAATCCTGGACCCGCGGCGATCGGCGTCGTCGTGTGCGACGCGGACGATCGTGTCCTCCGCCGCCATCGGGAGTTCCTCGGGAAGGCGACGAACAACGAGGCGGAGTACCGCGCCATCCTCCGGGGGCTGAAGTTGGCGGTGGAGTTCACGACGGGAACCGTCGAGCTCACGTGCGACAGCGAGTTGGCCGTGCGGCAGCTCACCGGCCGGTACCGGGTCCGGCAGGCGAACCTCGCAGAGCTCCTCTTGGAGGTCCGGGCGGCCGAGCGGGGTTTCGCACGCGTCGTCTACCGCCACGCGCCTCGGATGACAGGACACCTCGCGCTCGCGGACGGCCTCGCGAACGAGGCGCTCGACCGTCGAAGGTAACGCTCAGGGGTTCGAGAGGCCCAGCTGCGTGAGGAACGACAGCTGGTCGAAGTACTCGTGGACCTCGGCGACCTTTCCGCCCTTCACGCGATACAACGACAGGTTCGCGACCCGGACGGCCTTGTTCGTCGGCGGGATCGAGGCACCGCCGGGGCCCGCAAGGGGACCCTTGTGCGTCCCCGTGATCGTGTACTCCACCGCCAGCCATTCGCCCTGGTTCACGGAGCGCCCCGCGGTCGCCTTCATGTCCGGGAAGGCGTCGAAGAACCCCTTGTACCACTTCACGACGGACTCGACCCCGCGCACCGGTTCGGGGTTGTCCGGCGCTTGGAGGACTACGTTCTCGGCATGGAGGGATCTGAACTTCTTCAGATCGCGTGCGTTCAGGGCTTTTTCCACCAGGCTTATGACCTTCTGGGCTTCCGATATGGCCATCTCTGTCACACCTCCCCAATGGGGGTTCCGGAATAGCGACTCGGGTATTTGAAGTTGGGAGCGCCGCCGCGGAGCCTATGCTGGGGATCCACCGGACAGGGCCTTCCAGAGGAGGGGCAGGCTCCGGTCGTACCGGTAGGTGATGTTCAGGTGGCCCTCATCGAACTCCTCGTAAACGTGCTTGACTCGGAGGTTCGTGAGCTTCTCGTGCAGCACCCGCGCGCCCCAGATCAGGTTCCACTCGTCCTTCGTCCCGCAGTCGAGGTAGGCGAGGCGCATGCGCCGCAGGGCACCCGCGTGGGTCGCGACCATGTTCACGGGGTCCCACCGCCGCCACCGCGCCCACACGTCCGGCCGCCACTCTCCCGTCTTCAGGTCGAACGGGAAGTCGATGCCGAGCTCCGGGCTCCGGGGATTCGGGGAGTAGTGCGCCGCCATCCCGATCGTGTTCAGCACGGGGAAGAACTCCGTCCTCCGGCGGACGGGTTGCCGCCAGAACCAGTTCAGCCAGCGCTTTGGTCCGCCGTGCTCCCGGAACGCCGCCAACGCCTTCGGGAAGTCGGGCACGTAGCAGAACTCGAACAACGCGTCCCCCGAGTGGTCCGCGAAGGCGCTCCAGACGTCCGGGTGGAGCATCGCCTGGACGATCGACCCGTATCCGCCCGAGGATTTGCCCCAGATTCCGCGGCGGGACACGCGGTACCGGGACTCGACGAACGGGACGATCTCCTTCACGAGGTAGTCGTCGTACCGGCCCGTGGCGGTGCTGTTGACGTACTGGTTCCCGCCGACGCGCGTGAAGCAGTCGACCATCGGGACGATCATCGGGCCCATCGTCCCCGTGCGGATCAGCCGGTCGAGGCGGGCCCTGAGGTCCTCGCCGAGCGGGTCCACGCTCAGGAGGGATTTCCCCGTGCCGGTGTACCCGACGATCGCGTAGGCGGCCGGATATCGCTTCGCGGGGTCGAACTTCGGCGGCAGGTAGATCGTCACGTCCCTGCGGGTGGGGTCTCCGAGCGGGTTCCCCCGCAGCACCTGCGAGTCGATCGTCTCCGTGACGATTTCGCCGCCCGCCATCGGAATCCGCCGGGGTGGGACTGCGGAGGGGCGAGATAAGGATGCCCGCGTCAGGGGACCCTCCCGCGCGTCAGACGAGCGCCGCCAAAGAGGAGCGCCGCCAACACGAGGAGGACGATCAGAAGCATGACCGGGGCCGGCAGCGTCGGGGCGGTCGCGTACACGAGCGCGGTGATGATGAGAGCGCCCGAGAGCCAGAATGGGACGAACACCGGCTCCAAGACCATCGCGACCCCCGGATGCGCACGCGTCCCTCACGGGACCGCGGCGAAATGAACATTACCTCGTACGTACCCGGATAGGTATTGTATTAGCGATGAGGCCTAAACGGGTAAGGACTTGGAGAGCCGAGAGGGTCCCGATGGAAACGCTCGTGCGCCCCCCGCCCCGGGAAGTCCTCGAGGTCCGGTTCCACGGGCGAGGCGGGATGGGCGGCGTCGTCGCCTCCCAGATCCTGGCGGACTCGCATTCCTCGAGGGCCGGTGGGCCCAGGCGTTCCCCTTCTTCGGGGTCGAGCGGCGCGGCGCACCAGTGACCGCGTTCGCCCGGATCGCACCGGAGGCGGTCGACGTGCGCACGAACGTGTACGCGCCGGACGTCGTCGTCGTCCTGGACCCGTCCCTGCTCAAGGGCGCCGACTATCTTTCCGGGCTCAAGGAGGGCGGCACCGTCGTCGCGAACACGGATGGGCCGCTGGCGGTGGATACCGAGGCGTACACGATCGACGCGACGCGGATCGCGCTGGAGGAGGGCCTTGGGAGCCGGAGCGTCCCGATCGTGAACACCGCCATGGTCGGCGCCCTCGCGGGGGCGACCCATATCGTCGGCCTGGAGGCGATCCTCCGGAGCATCGCGCGCCTCGTGCCGCAGAAGCCGGAGGCAAACCGGCGGGCGGCGGAGCGCGCGTTCGCCGAGGTGCGGAGGGCGGTCCGATGACCGTCCGGCCCCTGTGGGCGGACGTCCCGAGCTCCGTGCAGCCGACGGGCACGTGGCGGACGTTCCGCCCGGTTGATCGACCTCTCGAAGTGCACGAAGTGCAACGTCTGCTGGAAGTTCTGCCCCGACGCGGCGTCCACTTCGACGGAGAGGGCTTCCCCGTCATCGACTACGACTATTGCAAGGGGTGCGGGATCTGCGAGGTCGAGTGCGCGCCCCGCGCGATCATCATGGAGAAGGAGGGACCATGAGGACGACGATCACGGGGAACCACGCGCAGAGCCTGGCGGCGCAGCTCGCGCGCGTGCAGGTCGTCTCCGCGTACCCGATCACGCCGCAGACGACGATCGTGGAGCAGATCGCGGAGCTCGTCGCTCGCGGGGAGATGCCCGCGGAGTTCCTCGAGGTCGAGAGCGAGCACAGCGCGCTCCAGGCGTGCATCTCCGCCGCGGCGGGTCGACGCGCGGTGGGCGAAGCTCGAATCCCTAGAGAAGGCGACGTCGGAGGTGCATGCATGAAACCGTGCGCGAATTCGTGTCTGGGCGAGGAAGACTGCCGGAGAGTGGACTGCTGCCACAATTGCCGGCTGTACGTGCGCGCCGCGTGCGCGAACGACGGCACGTACGGGTTCGTCCCCCGATAGTTCCTTAGGCTCGCGGCGACGTAAGGGTCCACATGACGGGGATCTCCCGATCAGACCTGATGATGACCCGGGCCGGGGCGCGCACGCTCCGCGGGATGCGCCCCTTCGACATTGGCCTCGCCGTCGCGGCGGCGGTCGTGCTCGTGGCGGTCGTTCTGGCGGCGTGGTTCCTCACGCGCGCATGACGGAAGGCTTTAGGGGGCCTGGGAGATGAGGTCGCAAGTGGACCCCGACCACGGGTTTCGGGACGCCGTCTTCCTCGGCGGGCGACCGTCGGACAAACGCGACCCCGAGCGCCTGCGGCTCTTCGCGGAGCGTCTCCTCAAGGGCGAACGCGTCTCGCACGTCCTGCCCTGCCGCGACTCCGCGCTCCTCCTGACGGATCGCCGCCTACTTGAACTCAGACCGCGCCTCGTGGCACACGGAGCGTGGAACGTGATGAAATTCGATGGCTTCTCCCTGAACGCGGAGATCCCGCGCGGCACGGCGACCGGGATCCGACGGAGGCCCGTGCCCCTCGGACCCGGCGGGACGAGCGTTGGCGGCGAGACCCTCGAGATCGTCGCGCAGGGGAAGGCGTTCACGTTCATAGGGCGTGGCGGCAACACGCCTCAGCGGTCCCTACGGGACGGCTTTCCCGCACCGAGGGATGTGGCCTGGCGAGTCATCACATCATTCTCAAAAGCGAAAGCACCGGGTCAAACGTGCCCATGTTGCCCCACTCCCTTTCCCATGGCGGAACCTACGGCTGCCTCGAATCAGAAGGATTTAAGCCCCGGATCTTGATGGGGTGGCGAGGGGGAGTCGAATTGGTTCAGAAGGCAGTTAGGAAACGTGTGCGAAGACCGATTGAGTGGCCGTGGCCTCCGCCGACCATAGGGACGATAGAGCTGGCTGCGAGGGCCAAGCTGCGAGAGTACCGCCTGGGGAGGGGAGGACGAACTCCGATGCCCGTGAGTCAGCAGCTGGAGGTCCTGTACTTCTGGCTGGGACAGCTGACAACCCTGGAGAAGACCATCCGGCAGGGGGGACCAATCTAGGGCTGACCCCTGGATGAAGAGTCAAACGCTCGCCGCAGGAAGTCCACGAACTGGGGTTCCGCTCGGTTGCAGAGGGTGAGCTGGCCCTTCAGGCCGCTCGCCTCGAGTGCGGTCGCTGTCTTGCGGAGCTGTTCTTCACCCTCTTGGGTCCGGCCCGCGACACGTAACGCCATTCCGTAGAAGAAGTGGACGAAACTGGACAGCATCGCTTCCGAGGCCAAGATTTGGGTATCAAGGAGGCCCTGCGCTTCAACGAAAGCGGCTTCGCACCCTGCCAAGTCTCCGTTGACCAGGCGCGCCAAGCCCTCGACCAGCTTCGCGTGCAGGGGGCGTGCGGCGACTCCCGCCGAGAGCCGAGGATCACGGTACTCCTCCGCGATCCGTAGGAACCCGTCCAAGTCCCCGAGTCGCATGCAACACTCCGCGACCATCCATCGCGCCTCCATCCCCGAGCCATGGAATCCCTGCGCGTCGAGCTGGAGCGCACACTCCTCGAAGGCCCTTCGGGCGTCGTCGAGTGAGTCATCGAAGTACAGCACATGGGCCAGGCCGAATTTCGCGGACGCAATCGTGGACGGCGCATGGATCTTCTCGCCGAGCTCCAGCGCCTGCGTGAACAAGTCCTCCGCGGCGCCAAAGTCCGCACGCTGGTAGAGGGCGAACCACGCATGCAGCATGAGGAACGAGCGGCGGATGTGCGGATCCTTTATCGAATCCTCGAGCTCTTCCAGCGACTCGAGGTGGCGCGTCGCGCGCTCGACATCCCCGATCCGGTTCGCGTAGAGGTTCGCAAGGACGATGTGAACGCGGGCTCGCAATTCCGGGTCCGCGAGCGCCTTCGAGACTTCGAGGGCGGAGGTAAGGTACCGCTCTGCCTCAGCTGGATTCCCGCTGGGCGAGTAGATTTCGGCATTTGCGAGAGCCAGCAACGCTTGGGTCTGCCCGAGGAAATCTCCGTACCCACGAAACGTGGCCAGCGCCGCTTCGCCGCGGTCGCGGGCTTCCGGCCACTCCTCTATCTTGGAGTCCAGCTGGCACCGGATGAGATCGAGCCAGCCCCGCTCGACGCTCGGCCGTTCCCCAAGCGCCTGGGAACCCGCGTCGAGTTCCGAAGTGGCGCGAGACGTCTCCCCTCGCACTTGCAACGCGGCTGCAGCCTTCCGGCGGATTCTCGCGACCGATTCCGCTTCGTCGGTCCCCCCGAGCGCCTCCTCGTAGGCCGCGAGCGCCGCCGGCAGGTCGCCAATCCGCTCGTGTGCGTCCCCCAGCGCCTCCGCCAGCGTCGACCGTCCGTCCCGGGCGACGGTAATCTGCAAGGCGTTCGACAAGTAGTGTATGGCCGCGACGGGGTTCCCTGCCGTCTGCGCTTCGGCGGCCAGGCGCTGGAGCTGGCCCCCCGCGAAGATGCCCAACCGTTCCCGCTCCGCGGGAGTTGCGACCGCCGAGAAGAAGACCCGAATCGTGTCATGGAGTCCGTAGCCGGTCTCTCCGACGCCGCGGATAAGCGACCGGTTGGTGAGGGAGACGAGGGTCTCGTGCGACACCGCAGGGTCGGGGAACAAGGCATCCCGCGGAACGGGAACACGGTAGAGAGACGCCGCCTTCATGACCGTACGCTCTTCCTCGGACAGGTCGGCGTACACTTGGTCCTCCATGAACCGCTGCATGTCGCGAAGCGCGTCGCTGGATGGGTCCTTCTGCTCCGTAGAGCGAAGCAACTCCAGGAACAGGGGATGACCTCCAAGCTGGCGGGCAAGGTGCCGAACATCCGTACTCTCGCCCGCGAGGAAATCCTCGATGTCCTCGTCCCGGAGGCCCCCGAGGTCGATCTCCCGGACGAGGCCCAGGACGGCGACGTCACGGGCGTCGTAGAACGGCAGGGACCTCCGAGTGAGGACCAGCATGCGAACATTCTCCGCATCTGCGGCTGCCTCCTTCAGGAATCCCAGGACGGACACGACCACCGGAGATGCCTCGTGCGCGTCGTCGAAAACGATGAGAACAGGCGCTCCCGGCAGGTCGTCGCGCAACACCCGATCCGCTCGGAAGGCCTCCCCGCGCGAGAGCACCGAGCGCAAGCCGGGCTTCCCGAGGGCGGAAAGGAAGTCCCCGAGGCTCGCGAGAACCGACTGTCGCGTATCCCACGGCCGGACGCGGTGCCAGAACAGATTCCGCCGACCGCGCTCCATCTCGCACGCCCTGGCGGCGAAGCTCGATTTCCCGATCCCTGCGACGCCGCGGACGACGAACAGGCGGGGGCCCCCAGAGGCCCTCGTCACCTCACCGAGTTCGACACTCCGGCCGACGAACCGGCGAAGGCGTGGCGCCTCCGACACCATCTCCACGAACGCCCGACGGGGGGGCGCGGTGAGGGCCTCGAGGTCGACCGTCCCGACGTCGATGGCGGCCCGCAGGATGTCTGATAAGGACGCGTTGCCCGCGGCCCGATCCAAGACCTGGGCCACGGTGGCTTCCCGGAGCTCGCCCGCCTCGCGCACGCGCACGACTTCGGCCTTCACGGAGTCCCGGAGTCGCATCGCAATGAGACGGCCCGAATCCGTGAGGTCGTACACCTTGCGACGCTGTCGGATGCCCGTCACGTGGGCCATCCGCTCCCGCACGTTCCCGTCCCGGACCAAGGGGCGCATGTACTGGGACAGGTGTCGGAGATCGATCCCCGCGGCGTTCGTCACCCCTTCCTGCGTCATCGCGGGCGGAACCTCGGGGGCCTCCGCGTGCCTCGCATGCTCGAGCAGGTGGAGTAAGATCCGCTCCTTGGAGGTCAGCCGCACGACGCCCCCCCTGCCATGTCGTAGCGGGGTCCGGCGGTAAGAAACTTGCGGATAGGGGTTCGACAGGGATTCCTCCACGGGGCTCATGGCCTCAGGGCCCCGTCTGGGTCTCCGAGGCACACCATGGCTGCGATCACGGACATCGAGATCGTCGAACACGCGCGACCGGGGGCACTGGGGCCGCGGGACCCACCGGACGAGCCCCCGCCCTCCTCGGAGGAAGGCCCGACGCGAGCGGGAGAGGACGCGGGACTCTTCCCGGCCGCTCCCACGGAGTGGCTGCGCCGCTGGCTCCTCGGAGAGGATCTCGCTCTTTCCCGATGGCTGGGGGAGGAGGAAGGGCATCCGGAGGTCCCTCGGGGACATGAAAGAGCTCTGAGGAGCAGGAGAGTCCTCGCGGAGCGCATCGAGCTTCGGAGGGTCCGGCACCAGCTTGAAATGGCCCGGCGGGCGCTGCACCGAGTTCCTCGTGAACGGTAGGGGAGTGGGACGGACAGCCATGCTCCTCCTTCACCCCCTTCGATCGCCGCCGTGCATGCGCCCTGATGGACCCTCGGGAGCGGACCTCGCCATGACCTCGTTCCGACCGGGATAGGAGTCCTCTAGGGATTCCTTCGACCGACTGATGATGCCGGAAGGCGTCGGGGGTGACAACTGACTCGGACCCCGGCGGGAACGGTCTGAGGAGGCGGAAGGAAATGAACACGAGGGAATCGGTAAGTGTCGGGCGCGGGAGAACGAATGGATGGACGGGCCGAAGGGGCGGTGAAGCATGCTAGCCTTCGCGCTGATGATGGCGCTGGTGGCCAGCCCGCCGAGCGGACCGTTCGCGGCTCCGGTCTGGTTGGGGTGCGAGGCCATGATCGCAGCGTCCGTGGACGCCCCTCCGCGCGTCGAGGCGCAGGCGCTGAGCGTTGACGACGCCCTCGTCGCGAGCGCGGGCGACGATTCGCTCGCGACCGCATACGACCAGGCACTGTCGTCGGAGCCCACGCTCACGGCCAGGGAGGGCGCTGGGGACTTTCGGTTCAACGGTGGAGCCGACTTCGCGGCAGCCGTAGGGTGCACGGAGGTCTACGTCCCGGAGGAGGTACCGGCAGACGACATCCCCCAGGACGTACCCGCAGACGAAGGCGGCGAAGAGGCCCCCGTCGAAGGGGGCGAAGAGGCGCCCGTCGACGGAGACGAGGAGTTCTCCGAATACGACGAGTGGGTCGAGGAAGAATACTTCGACGCGGTCGGCGAGGGCGATGCTCCTGCGGAGGACCAGACCAGTGGCGAAGAGGTCGTCGATGGCGGCGCCGAGGAGGGCGGCCTGTAGCGTCATGGCCCGGGGCGTCTGCAAAGTGGGGGGGCGGGTTCTCGCGAGTCCCTGCCTCCCCTCTTTCCAGGAAGACCCAAGCGACATCCCTTTCGAGAGAGACGGGGCGCTGCACGTGGTCCCGGCCTATCGCCGAGGCCTGCGATTCTCATCCCGAGACGGCGCAGGGGGTGCGCGGGTCTCGAGGGCCCTGAAGCGACTTGCACGACACGAGCAAGGCAAGGGTTAAGTCTCAAGGCCTCCTCGCGGGGACGGGGACGACGATGAAGCGCGGGGCGAGCGCCGTGTGGCTGGGCGGCCTAAAGGACGGACGCGGCACCTTTTCCACGGACAGCGGAGCCATTAGGGACACTCCGTACTCGTTCACGACGCGTTTCGAGTCCGCTCCCGGCACGAACCCCGAGGAGTTGATCGCGGCTGCGGAGGCGAGCTGTTTCTCGATGGCGTTCTCTAGCGAACTCGGGAAGGCCGGCTTGACCGCGGAGCGCATCGAAACGAGGGCAAACCTCGAGTTCCAGAAGACGGACGCAGGCTGGACCGTGACCTCGATCCACTTGAACGTCACCGCCAAGGTTCCGAACGGAGGGCACAAGGAGGCAGAGGCGGCGGCGGAGATCGCAAGGCGAACCTGCCCGATCGGCCGCCTTCTGGATGCGAAGATCACGATGGACTTGCGATTGGCCTGAGCAAGGCCGGTGCTTTCCCGGAGGGATTGGTGCATCCCTCGCTGAGCGGGAGGACCGGCGCGCAGCCCGTCACAACCAGGTGAAGCCTTGAGCGTCCGACGAACCCGGAAGATTCGTGAAAACCGTTAAGAGGTCGGGCGCGGTTGCATCGAAGATGGCGCTGGTCCGATTCCTCGTCAAGAGGGCTGCGACCCTCGCGGTCACCCTGGTCATCGCGACGTTCATCGTGGTCATCATCGCGAACCAAGGGGGGCTCGTCGATAAGCTGATCATCTCCGAGATCGAGATCGGCGTGGCCCAGGAACTCAACGCGGACCCCTCCTATCGTCGGCTCCCCCCGAACGACCAGGCGCGCGTCTTCCGGGAAACCGTTCAAGAGCGAATCCGAATGCGCGGTCTGGACCAACCGTTCGTGACCAAGACGTTTCGTCAGACCGGGGACGCCCTCACGCTCAACTTAGGGCTCGCCCAGGACACCTACGGGACCGGTTCCTACCGCCTGGGGACCATCATCATGGAGCGTCTCCCGCGCACCGTTCTGCTGTTCACGACGGCCACGATCATCTCTGCCGTCGTCGGCGTCTGGCTGGGCCTCCGGATGGCGCGGAAGGCGCTGTCGGCGTTCGACCGCGGAATGACGCTCCTCTCGATCACGACGCTCGTCATCCCGTCATGGGTGTTCGGAATCTTCTTCATCCTCGTGTTCTCCTTCGGCCTTCGGCTGGTGCCGACGGGCGGGATGGTCAGCGCACCCGCGCCGAGGGAGCAGCCCGCGCTCCTCCTCGATCAGCTTTGGCACCTCGCCCTTCCGCTCGCCACCGTGAGCTTCTCCTCCTTCGGTGGTTGGTCGTACACGACCCGAAACCTCGTCCTTCAGATCATGGACGAGGACTTCGTGACGGCCGCGCGGGCGAAGGGGCTGCCGGAGAGGACGATCCTGCGCCGCTACGTCCTGCGGGCCGCCTCCCCGCCGATTGTGACGGGGATCGTGCTCGCCCTCATCGGATCCTGGACCGGGGCGATTGTGACGGAACTCGTCTTCAACTGGCCCGGGCTGGGACTCCTCTTCCTCCAGGCCGTGCAGTCCACGGATGCCCCGACGATCATCGCCCTCACGGTCATCTTCGCGTATCTCTTCGTGATCACGGTCTTCATCCTCGACGTCGTCTACAGCCTCCTCGATCCTCGAATCCGTGCGCTCGGGCGGTGAGTGGGATGCCCGCCCCGGTCGTCGGACTGCGAGCCGCGGTTCGTGAGGCGCTCCGGACGAAGGCGGGCCTGTTCGGGTTCGGGATGGTCGGTTTCCTTCTCGCCCTCGTCATCGTCGTGCCGGTCCTGGCCCCGTACGACGTCATCTCCTCATGGGGGGAGTCGGAACGGTGGTCGGACAACCCATACAGCGCCGCTCCGGACTGGCTGGACGCGTTCTCCGCGACGAAAGCCGCGCGAACCAAGATCGTCGAGTGGAACCTGCTGCAAGGACCGACTCGCGATCGTGTCGACCGATTTACGTATTCCGAATCGAACACAACGGAGCTGTTCAAGATCATCCAACTCCGGGCGCGGTGGACCTTCGCGTACGACGGGTTCCCTCAGGAGATCCGGCTCCAAACGCTGTACTGGAGCACCGAGCAACCCGTGATCGCAATCGAGTGGACCCGGCCGGACGACGAGAACGTGACGATCTACCAGGCGTCCCCGCAGCGGCTCGGTCCGAACGTGGAAACGCTGTCCCTGTCGTCGATGACCCAGCCGTTCAACGTCCTGTCCGCCGTGCGCCAATGGGCGGTCGGGGTCGGGGCCGACCCCGTGCCCATCGAAAAGGTTCGGCCGCACATCGCGCTCTTCGCGGAAAAGGGGCCGGGCATGATGGATCCGTCACGCGCGAAGGTTCTGAAGGGTTACTATTCGATGACGATCACCGTGTTCAACGCGGAACCGTCCGACAAGATGCAGGCACGCTTCACCTCGTTCGGAACCGTTTTCGGGATCGCGGGGACGGACCACCTGCGGCGGGACCTGTTCATCGGACTGTTGTGGGGGGCGCCGGTCGCCCTCGCGTTCGGGGTTGCGGCGGCCGTCATCACCGTGATGGCCCAAGTCATCCTCGGTGCGTTGGGGGCCTTCTACGGCGGGAGGACCGATGAAATCATCCAACGCGGAACGGACTTCTTGATCATCCTCCCGGTCCTCCCCATCCTCATCCTTATCGGGCAGCTCTACCAAATATCAATCGTTTGGACACTTCTCATCGTCGTCATGTTCAACATTCTGGGCGGCACGACGAAAGTCATTCGCACCATTGCGCTCCAGGTCAAGGAAGAGTCATACGTGGAGACCGCGCGCTCCTATGGAGCTAGCCGCCTCCGAATCCTCTTCCGATACATCATGCCCCGAACGATGCCGTACACGTTCGCCCTCCTCGCCCTCTCGGTGCCCGGCTTCATCTTCCTCGAAGCGTCCCTGAGCTTCATCGGCCTCGGCGACCCGGTCCTTCCTACTTGGGGGGCCCTCATGGGAGACGCGTCGAGGAACGGCGCGCTCTACAACGGGCTGTGGTGGTGGATCGCGTTCCCCGCTCTCGGGATTGTGTTCACGACGATCGCGTTCGCCCTCCTGGGGTACGCATTTGACAAAGTGCTCAACCCTCGGCTCCGGGAGGAATGACCGGCGACATGGCCATGCTCGAGGTCAAGGACCTGCACCTCTACTATCGCACCTCCCGCGGCCCGGTCAAGGCCGTCGACGGGGTCTCCTTCAACCTGGAGGCGGGCGAGACGCTTGCGCTCGTCGGCGAGAGCGGGTGCGGGAAGACTTCGACGGCGTCCGCGGTGATCCGAATGTTGCCGAGGAACGTACATCGCTACGACGGAAGCGTAACGTTCGACGGCAACAACATCATGAGCTACAGCAATGAGAAATTTCGGCAGGACGTCCGCTGGAAGGGCGTCTCCATCGTCTTCCAGGGCGCGATGAACTCCCTCAGCCCCGTCCTTCGGGTCGGATACCAGGTCACCGAGCCCCTCACGGTTCACTCCAACATGAGCCGTGAGGAGGCGCGAGACTTTGCCCGGGAGGCCCTGAAGAGGGTGCGTCTCCCAGACTACATCGCGGACCGATACCCGCACGAGCTAAGCGGTGGGATGAAACAACGGGTCGTGATTGCGATGGCCCTCGTCGTGAATCCGAAGATCGTCATCCTCGACGAACCCACGTCCGCTCTGGATGTGATGACGCAGGCGAACATCATCAACCTGCTGAAGAGGCTGAGGCGGGATGCCGGGCTGTCGTATATCTTCATCACGCATGACCTGGCGCTCGCGAGCGAGCTCGCCGACCACGTTGCCATCATGTACGCGGGCAAGATCGTGGAAATCGGCCCCTCAGAGGACATCTTCCGGGACTCGAAACATCCCTATGCCCAGAGGTTGCTCAGCGGCGTGCCCCTCCTCCGCGGAACCCAGGCACCCCAGTCGATTCCGGGAGCTCCGCCGGACCTGATCCACCCCCCGCCGGGATGCAGGTTCCGTCCCCGCTGTCCCTTTGCCTGGGAGAAGTGCGAGAAGGAGCCCCCGCTAGAGTGGGGAAGTCGAAAGGCGGCGTGCTGGCTCCTAGGCGAAGGCGAGGCCCGTTTGGGGGGAATCGCAGCATGAAGGAGGACCACGATGTTGTCCTTCGACTGGAGAACCTCCAGGTTTGGTTCGAGGTGGGCGCCCACCTCATCCGCGCGAGCTCCCATGTCCGAGCGGTCGACGGCGTCACCCTGACGATCCGGAGGGGGGAGACGTGCGCGATCGTCGGGGAGAGCGGGTGTGGAAAGACGACCCTCGGTCGGACGATCCTTCGTCTCCTGGAGCCAACGGGGGGACGAATCCTATACGACGGGCGGGACATCACGCACCTGGGGGAGAAAGACCTTCGCTGGCTGCGCAGAAAGGCGCAGATGATCCCTCAGGATCCATATTCCAGCCTGAACCCTGGATACACCATCCAGAGAATCCTCGAGGAGCCCTTGGCAATCCACGGGGTAGGCGACGCGGCCGAGCGATCGGACCTTGTGCTCAAGGCGCTCGAGGAAGTGAAGCTCGAACCGCCGACCCAGTTCGCGCGGAAGTATCCCCACATGTTGAGCGGCGGGCAGCGCCAGCGCGTGGCCGTCGCTCGAGCGACGATTCTGAAGCCCGAACTCGTCGTCGCGGACGAGCCCGTGTCGATGTTGGACGCCTCCGTTCGGATCTCAATCCTCCAACTCCTCAAGGAACTTCAGGAGAAGCACGGTATCGCGTTCGTCTACATCACACACGATCTCGCGACCGCAAAGTACTTCTCCGATCGAATCGCGATCATGTATGCGGGTCACCTCGCTGAAACTGCCCCCGTGGACAGCCTCATGCGGGAGCCCTTGCACCCCTACACGAATGCGCTCATGGAGGCATTGCCAGACCCGGATCCCGACAACCGATTCCGGGAACGGCTGGCGATCCCCGGCGAACCTCCGAGCCTCGTCAGCCCTCCCTCGGGTTGCTCCTTCCACCCCCGCTGCCCGATCGCGAGGGCGGGATGGTGCGACCTGGAGACGCCGGAGCTGCGGGAGCTTCGGCCGAGTCACCACGTGGCCTGCCATCTCGCGGAATGAGCTCCGCATTGCAGGAACGCCCCCGACGTGGGTGGACGGACGCAATCGGTCCCTGTGAGCGAAGAGGACGGGGAATGAAACCGGCGGTTCCTCGCCACGGATGTAGCTCGGGGAAAAGCTTATCTAGAGTAGCCAGCTTCCTGCCTTGATTTCCTGGGCGGCCGAAGTGGCGCTCGCCGAGGAGGAGGAGAACCGACATGGCACGTACTAGAAAGATGGGTGCGTTAGGCGCTGTGGTCCTGATGGTCCTGAGCACGTGGATAGTCCTCTCCACGCCCGCGAGTGCCGGAAACGAGTCCGTGGAGCCGAGGCAGCCTCCGACGGAGGGCCCATGGCTCGATGAGATCGTTTTTGCGGAACAGCTCGATCGGTCGCTGGCGCTGACGGAGATCATCGCAGGCAATTGGGACACGATCATGTTTGACATCACTGCGCCTGCCGACAAGCGCAGGGCCCAGGACGCGACCGAGCTGGACACCTTCCCGGCCTACGGTCTGTTTGATCAGATCACCGTGAATCCCATGGAGCAGAACCTCACCGTGCAGGACCCGGGTTGCGGGGGGATCGCGAACAAGCCCAGATTCCCACGGAACCCGTTTGCCATTCAGGAAATCCGTGAGGCGATGCAGTGGCTGGTGGATCGGGACTTCGTGGTCCGCGAAATCTACGGTGGCTTCGCGATTCCGTTCCGCACCCCGTTCCACCCCCGGTCCCCCGACTACGGGCGTGCGATTGTCGACATGATGCAGCTCGAGGATTACTACGCCTATGATCCCGTGCGCGCCCAGAGCATCATCGTCAACGCCCTCCAGAAAGCGGGGTGGTTCATTTCGAACGACGGTTTCTGGCACGACCCCGCCGACTGCTTGGTAACCGTCAAGATCCTGCGGCGAACGCAGGACGAGCGATTCCAGCTCGGCGCGTACTACGGCACGCTATTGAGCCAGATTGGGTTCAACGTGCAATTGATCGGGGTCACGGGTGCCGGAATCCCCTACGGAGGCGTGCCGAACGAGAACCTCTGGCACATGTACACTGCCGGGTGGATCCAGACTGCCCTCCAAGCCTGGGACGACGGTCAGCTGTATTTCTACGCCGGATGCGGCTTCCCGACCCCGTACTGGTGCAGGGGGCCGCCCACCTATGAGCCACCCACGGAGCTCGTAGACATCGCGGAGACCCTCGCGTTCGGGGAATACACGAGCTTGGACCAGCGCGCCCAGCTCATCCGCGACGGCGCAACGCAGGCGATGGCAGAAGGTATCGCAATGTTCATGGACGCCAGGCAGAGCACCTGGATCAACAACAAGCGGATGGACAACATCGTCTGGGACCTCTTCGGAGGACTCACGAACGAGTTCGGTCTGAAGGCGGCGAAGGTCCCGGAGGTCGCAGGCGTCCAGACGGGCCGCGTCCTGAACCTCATCATGTTCCGAGATGGCTGGAACCCGTGGGTCTTCCCCGGTTGGCTTTACGACACGGTGCAGCGTCGGCAGATGACGGATGTGGCCATGACGCTCCATCCGCACACGGGGCGGTACATCAACGTCCGCACGAACGCCGTGCCCGAGACGGCGGGACCGACGGGGACGATGGCGGTCCCGGACACCGCGATCATGTACAACGCGGCGACGGACCGATGGGTGGCGGTCGCACCGACTCTCCAGGCCACGAGCAAGGTCACGTACGACATGGTCTACGGCAACTGGCACCATGGGCCCGCGATCACGATGGACGACGTGCTGTACTCGTGGGCGAACATGTTCCGCCGGGCGTCACAGGACGCGCTGGGCGCCCCTGACGGGGACATCGGCATGGTCCCGGGCCTCCTCAACCCGGCGCCGGACGGAACGAAATACTTCGTGAACACCACGCTGCAGGCGATCAATGTCGTCGACGCGGACACCCTCGAAGTCTACCTGAACTTCTGGCACCCCGACCTCCAGGAGATCGCGGGCGCCGGTGCGTTGTTCCCGAGCGCTCCATGGGAGGTGCAGGAGGTCGCCGCGAAGCTGCTCCTGGACCAGGTTGCCGTCGTGTCCGACGCGGACATCGCGGCGACCGGGCGGCTCTGGCTTGACCTGACGAAGGGGGATAGCCTCCCGTACCTCGGAGAGGCCCTCGCGGGCTACATGGGGTCCAATCACATCCCGCCGGGGATGACCGCGGCGGAGGGAGTGCCCGCATTGGCCGAGATCACGGTCGCGGAAGCGACCGCGCGCTGGCAGGCCTTTGACGCGTGGAACGACACGTACGGACCAGGAAACGGCGCTCCCCCGCTCGCCGGACACTTCTGGCCCAGCAACGGACCCTTCCGCATGGAGCGAACGGACCCCACGAGCCGCCAGACCATCTTCAAGGCCTTCCGAGGCGGATATCCGTGGGGCCCGGACCAGTGGAATTCGATGACGGTCGTCGGAATCCCCGAGGTCGCTTTCCGGACCCCGCCCACCGTCGTCTTCGCGGGAGAGGACGCGATCTTCAACTACGACGTGACGGTCGGAGGGTCGCCGAGCGATGCGGTCACCGCCCTCTGGTTCATGCGGGACACGGCCACGGGCGCGTTCATCAAGGAGAACCAGGTCCCGACGCGAACTGCGACCGGTGACTACCGGATCTCGATCCCAGCCGCCGAGACCGATCCCCTCCTCGGGACGTACGAGGTGATCGCGGTCGTGACGGGCACGCAGGCAGCCGTCCCCACGATCAACCGCGTGTCGTTCCTGATCCGGCCTCCGTCCGCGTCGTGGTTCCAGGCGCTTCTCGATGCGAGGGCGGGCCTGATCGAGGGTGAGGTCTCGGACCTAACCGGCGACATCGCGCAGATCCGTACGGACCTCGACTCCCTGAGTTCGGGCGTGTCCGGGCTGCTGGGCCTCGTCGTGGCCTTGGCGATCCTCGCCGTGATTGCCGTGGTCGTCGCTGCGGCCAGCGTCCTCATGATCCTTCGCAGAGGACGTGTGGCGGGCGCCGGCGGCGGGCCACCCGGCGGGGGAGACGAGCAGAAGCCACCCGGCGAAGGCGGAGAAGAGATGTAGTCTCCGAGGCCGGTCGAACCCGGGGGGCAACCGCCCCCCACATTCCCTTTTGTTCGTTTTCTGGGGCTGGCACAAGCACGGGACCTTGGAGACTCGCCTGCGGCGATCCCGGGCCTAGCCCCGCAACCCCCCGGGGTTGGGCAAAGAGCCTTTATCTCCTCGTGCGATGGCGAGTCAGTTGTCTGCGCCCCGATCGTCCGTCCGGGCGGGGGCGGTCCTGGCCCTCGCGATCCTCGTCTTCCTTCCGGTTGTCGCCGCCCAACAGGAGTACCTTGACGCGTTGTCCGTTCAACTGGATGCCGCGCAGGTCCACTTCGACGAGGCCGCGGACGCTCTGAGCACCTGCAGCGACGCGATCGTGAACTGCTTCCAGAACCGGGAGCCCTACGCGCTTCGGCTGGAGTCCGCCGGCCAGGGGCTCCTCGGCATCCAGGACAACCTGAGTGCGATGGATGTCCCGGAACGGTACCGGTCCGACCACGCGATGCTCCAGGACGGGTTCCAGCAGGTCACCGAAGGCCTGCTGCTGTATGCGGCCGCGATCCGGACATGGGATACGGGCAACATGAGCCGCGCCGGGCAGCTCACCCAGGCGGGGAGGCTGGACATCCGGACGGCGAGCACGTCGATCCTCTCCCGCCCGGTCGGGGACGCGCACTTTGCCCTCCTCGCGGGAGTCGTCGTCCTCGAGGGCGTTGTGGTCGTGGCGTTCGTCCTGGTCGTGAGCCGCAGGGTCGCGCGAACGCGGCGGGCGGACTTCGAACGGGACTGGGCGAGCTGCCCGGAATGCGGAGAGGTGATGGACCAATGGTGGACGTTCAAGAAGCGCCAGGTTCGAGAATGGCGCGCGACGCATCTCAAAGGACACCCGCACGCAACCGAAGGCGGCGTCGGGCATCGTCGGAGCGTGGATCGCCGGACGGAAAGCACGAACCACAAGGGGCACGGTTGATGTCCCCCGACGCGAGGAACATCCGTTCGCAGCGTCGCACCATCCCACGGGCGGCGCCCCGGAGGCACATCGGGCGGGTCCCGACGGGGAGGGGTGAGGCGCGGATGCCTACCCCTTCCCTTCCTGCTTCGGGGGCGGTTGGAACTCATCCCGCTCCGCGAACTCATCGACCATCCGGGTCAAGCCCCGAACGATCATTCGCGCAATCAGGAAGACCGCCCCCGAGATGAAAATCGCAAATCCGGGCAGGGCGAGGACTCCAAGCGGCTGGGAGACCTGGACAAGGTCGACCCGTACGTCATACGGGATCGCCAGGTTCGAGGGATTGTGGAAGACGACCCGGGCGACCGCGCCGCCAAACGCCCCCGTCCTCCGTTCGCACGTCAACGCCTCGGAGAAGTCCGGAAGGGCGCCGGACTCGTCGAAGCGCACGGACTGTTCGGGGTCGAGCACGTAGACCCTCAGGTCGCACGACGGCGGCGTCTCAAACCGAGCCTCCGAATACGAGAATCCGGAACGGTTGACGTCGGTCCACAAGGTGAGACCGGGGCCGACCTCCCCCGTCAGCCGGAACGTGTCGGCGATGCCGACCTCGGGCAGGGCTGCCCACAGGATTAGTCCCACTCCCGCGACCGCGAGAATCCACGGGACGATGGCCTCGGACCACTCCCGCGCGGAACGCTGGGACCACGCGACCCGCGCCGAGGCGAGCGCGTGCCGGAGTCGCCCGAGGCCGTCCACCCCTCGAAAAGCCCCCGAAACGGTTTAACCCTTGCGACCGTCATACGGTGTCCAGGCCCACCTCGGCTCTCGTACGGCCGGGATCCCTAACGGCCCGTATCGAAGAGAATCGCTTAAGAAGAGCGAGGACTTGCCGACTCCCGTGATTCGGGCAGACGGGCTGGGCATGCGCTTCGGGGTTCCGGCGCCCCCCGTTCTCGACATGGTTTCGTTCCAGGTCAGCAAGGGGGAAGTCTTTGGCGTCCTGGGGGCGAGGGGCGCCGGGAAGACGACACTGACCCGGATCCTAGCGGCCCTCGAGAGGCCGACCGCGGGGACCGCCACGATCGCGGGACACGATGTCGTGCTCGACGGAGGGAGCCTCCGCGCAATCGTCGGGTATCTTCCGCAGTTCCCGCCCACGCCTCGGGGGTGGACCGTGGGGAAGTACCTCGGCTTCTGGGCCGCGGTCGAGGGGATGTCCCGGTCGAAGAGGCGCGAGCGCGTCGCGGAGATCGTCAAGACCGTCGGACTTGAGGAGACCGCCACCCGGGCAATCCACGAATGCACGACCCAGGAACAGCGACGGATGTTCCTCGGACTCGTCCTCCTGAACGATCCGCCCGTCCTCCTGTTGGATGAGCCTATGGAGGGGATCGCACCGGGAGAGCGGGACGCGCTCCAAGGAATCCTCCGTTCCCCGGAGGTCCGTGGGAAGACGATCTTCATCGTCTCGTCCCGCCTCGGGGACCTCCATCCGATTTGCCATCGAGTGATGGTCCTGAGTGGGGGGCGTGCCACCCGTGCCTTCGATACGGGGGCCCTCCTTACGGCCGTAGGCGACGCCCACCACGCCCGTGTGTTCGTCCGCACGAGAGCCCCACACGCGGACGTACTCCCGATGGTCCGTAACTTCCCGGGCGTCGTGGACGTGAAGGACACGGAACCCGCCGTGATCCTCTTCGTCGACTCCGGCCGGTTCCGGCGGATGGATCTTGAGCGCGCGCTCGCGGAAGCGGCGGTGCCCATCGATGCGTTGTCCGAGGCGGACATCGCGTTGGCGGACGTCGTTCGAACGCTCACGAGGTGGCAGGACCATTGAGCGTCCCCGGCCGCCTCCCATCCGAGCGCGTCGACGCGACGAAATCCCCCCGGAACCTCGGGGCCCGATCCGTCCGGCTCATCCGTACTTTGTGGGTCCTGACGGTCCATGAATTCCGGTCGGCTGTGCTGAGCGTCCGGTTCGTGGCGCTCTGGATCCTCGTCGCGATTGCCCTGCTCCCGCTCGCGTACGCCCTCTCCGCCGCCGCCGTCCCCGCTCCGCCACCCGGATCGCCCCTGTGGGTGCGCGGGGGCGACGGGGCCCTCGCCGCCCTGGCCTTCGCGTTTATCCCGCTCTTCCTGCCGGACCTTCCGGTAGCCGTGGCTACGCGTGCCGATATGATGGAACGAAAGGACGGATTCCTCGAGGTGGCCCTCACCCGATCGCGACCGCGCTGGGCCATCGCGCTCGGGCGCTACCTGGGCCACCTTGCGGCGGTCTCCGTCGCGGCGATAGTCGTCCTCCTTGCCGCGATCGGACTGATCGATGGGAAGACCCCAGGCTCCCTCTCCCTCGCGCTGATCGCCGCCACGATCGTCGGCGTGCTCATCCTCATGGCCCTGTGGTTGGGGCTTACGCTGATCCTGATGACGTTCCTAACGCCAGGCCAGACTCGCCTCGTCGCGCTCCTGATCTGGGTCCTGTTCCACGCCATCCGTCCGACCGCGTTGATCCTCGGCGGGCAGTTCCTGTCGATCGTGCCCATCCGCGGGCCGGAGGTCTTCCGCGCGGGCGTCGGTGACCTGTTCAGCTTCACAGGGCTCTATCAGGGGTATCTCGCCCCGTTCGTCCCGGATTCGCTTGCGTTCGCGCCGCGCTCAGACATCTTCGCCTCGGTCTGGGACTCCCTCGCATACGTCGGCATTCCGGCGGCATCCGTTGTCCTGGCCGTAGCCTTGGTGGTGATGCACGTTGGCCTGGTCCAAGATGCCCCCCTGGGCCGGCGGATCTTCTCCCGGGGCGCCGAGTGAGGGTTCCACAGCCCCGCCTCGCCGCCTACACGAACCACGGCGGTTCGCCGGACAGTCCATTGGGGGCGCCTTCTCCGCTCGATGAAATCCATGCCCGTTTCGGGGGTTGGCGAAGGGGAGCGATACCCTGCGCGATCCCGCGCGCGCTCTCCCGCCCAATCACGCGAAGTAGCCCGAGCGCTCGTCGATGCGCCGCAGCATCAGGCGCGCGTAGTCGTATCGGGGGTTGATGCGGAGCGCCTCCCGGAACTCCTGTCTCGCCTTCTCGTGCATGCCCTTCATCATGTACACGCGGCCGAGGTTCGAGTGCGCGTAGAAGTAGCAACAGTATCGCTTCGACGCCTTCGCCCTCTCGAACCACGGGATCGCCTCGTCGGGCCGGCCCAGCTCGATCAGGTACGCGCCGATGTCGTTGTACGGGTTCCCGAACGAAGGGTCGACCGCAATCGCCTTCTCGCACTCCGCGATCGCCTCCTCGTGGCGGTCCCCGAACGAGTACACCCACCCGAGGAACGTGTGGGCCTCCGCGGTCGGGCGAACCGCGATGGACGCGGCGTACGCTTCCATCGCCGCCTCCGAGTCCCCCGCGCTCTGGTAGATGTACCCGACCTGGAACAACCGCTTGGCGGCATCGTATCGCGGGACCTCGTCGTCGGCGATCGGCGGCCACTCCTCCGGTCTCGCGTACGTATCGTCGACCACCGCCAGGAATTCCCGTTCCGGTTCCGACTCCGGCCTCCCGTGCCAGACGTTCTCGAGCATTCGCGCGAGCAAGAGCTCGCGGCCGAGGTCGATCGGGATTCCACCGCCAACGGTCCCTGCCTTGGCGGCCTTCGAGGGGGGGAACTCGGTCGTCGACAGCTCCACGAACTCGTCGCCGTTCCGCAGCACCTTCACGAATCCGAACGCCTCGTGGTACCGCCGGAAGACCGCGAACCCCATGTCGGCGATCCCCTCCTTGGCGGTGGGTGCGAGGCGCTGGATCGCGTCCGTTGCGGTCACGCGTTCGAACCGCACTCCGGGGGTCGGCGCGCGGACGATGATCACCCGGTCTCCGAGGCCAACCGCGGCGAGGGACGCACGCGCGGCGGAGGCGAGGGCTTCGTCCTCCTCCCAGACGGTCACCGGGGGGGCGGGCGCCACGAGGAGTGCGAGGAGGGCCTCGACGTATCCGCCCGTGGAGCCGAGAAGGAGGACGGAGACGCCCTTCTCGAGCTCCAGCATCTGGAGGAGCATCGCGAGGAATCGCGGGGCCGGCAGAACGACCTTCGGATCGCGGAGCGCGGTGGGGAGCGGCGCATCCGTCATCGCGGCAGCGCGCAGCTCCGGCGGGAGGAAGGAGGACACGGGCACGTGCCGCAGCGCCTCGGCCACGGCTCCGTCGACGAGGATTCCACGGCGCTCGAGGCGGTCCCAGGGCTCGGCCATCTCAGCCGCCACCCGCGAAGTCCTTCGCGTGCATCTCCCGCACCGCTGCAATCTCCGCCGGCGTGAGGTCCGGGGCGTCCGAGGCGCCCGCGTTCTCCTCGACCTGCGCGGGCGTCTTCGCGCCGGGGATCGTGACGGATACCTCGGGGAAGGCGAGGACGAACTTGAGCGCCGCCTGGGCGAGCGTGCGGTCCGGTCGGACGAGGAGGGAGCGCAGGGACTTCGCGGCCCGCACCTGCCCCTCGACCATCTCGCGGGGCCAGTGGTGTCGGATGTCCCCGGAGGCGAACGCCGCGTCCGGTCCGTACTTCCCCGTGAGGAAGCCGTTCGCGAGCGGCTCGCGAGCGACGATCCCCACGCGGTACCGCGCCGCCATCGGGAGGACCTCCTCGATCCACTCCTGTCGGAAGATGCTGAACGGGATCTGGAGGACCGTCGGCTTCCCCGTCTGGATCGCGAGCACCGCCTCCATCGGCTCGTGCACGCTGATGCCGTAGTGGCGGACCTTATTCTCCGCCTGGAGGCGCTCGAGGGTCTCGTACGTCCGCGGATCCGCGTGAGCGCCAGTGGCGGGTTGTGCAGCTGGTACAGGTCCACGTAGTCCGTGCGGAGGCGCGCGAGCGTGCGGTCGAGGGCGAACGCGAGATATCCGGGGCTGAAGTTCATGCGGACGCCGCCGTGGTAGAAGTCGCCGCCGACCTTCGTCGCGATCCGCACATCCTGGCGGTGGTCTTCGAGCGCGACGCCGAGGACCTCCTCGCTGTGGCCCCACCCGTACACGTCCGCGGTGTCGAAGAACGTGCAGCCCAGGTCCGCGGCCCGCTTGACCGCCCTCCGGGAGACCGCGTCGTTCGTCGGGCCGTACGAGTTCCCGTGCTCGTTCCCGCCGATCGCCCACCCGCCGAAGCCGATCTCCGAGACCTTGAGGCCCGTGCGGCCGAGCGTGCGAACCCGCATCGCGTCGGGAACTGGACCGCCGCCAAGAACTTTGCGCGAATCGTTATCCGCCCCCGGACGTTCCCGCCAACGGATGATCGAGGGAGAACGCGTGCGCATCCGCAAGCTCGAGCGGTCCGACCTCGCGCACCTCCACCGGTGGCTGAACGACGCGGACCTCATGGCGTGGGCGCGGTTCGCGCCGGACCACATGGAGAGCTTGGCGGCGGTGGAGAAGGAGTACGAGCGGGAGCTCGCGGGGGAGGAGCGCGACCGGACGACGTTCACGGTCGAGGACAGGGCGTCCGGGAAGGCAATCGGCTGGTGCGTGATGCGCACGTGGGATCGCAAGCACGTGAGCACGAACGTCGGAATAGGCCTCGGGGAGAAGGAGTTCTGGGGCCGCGGCTACGGGACGGAGGCGATGCGCCTGCTCCTCACGATCGCGTTCGACCACCAGGGGTGGCACCGTGCGGAGCTGTGGACCCTCGCGGACAACGAACGTGCCGTGCGTTCGTTCGAGAAGAGCGGGTTCCGGCGGGAGGGCCTGGAGCGCGAGGCCGCGTACTACGGCGGCGCGTACCACGACATCCTCCTCATGGCCCAACTCAAGTCGGAGTGGGACGCCCGGAAGGCGTGAGGCCGGAACGAACGCTCCACGGCCCATTCGGACCGTCGCGGCTTCGCGTTCGACGCGTTCCTGATTTTCACGGGGCAGTGGATAAGTACACGGTCCGCTCCACAAAGCCCGATGACGGCCGCCCGTCCGTGGTGGAGAAGGCGGGCGAAGAACCGCGACGCGGTCGCCATCTGCGTCCTCTCGTCCGCGTGCCTGATGGCGGGGGAGCTCGTGGTCCCCGTCCTCCAAGAGGTGTACGTGAAGTACATCGAGCCCGCCCTCGGCGATCCCCTCCTCCTCACGTTCCGGGCGACGCTCGTCGCGTTCGCCTTCACGACGTCGCTCGGCGCCGTGCTCGTGAACCTCGGCGGCTGGTACTTCCTTCGGGGCCTCGTGCCGCGCGGGCGGTTCATGGTCGGCCTCGGGGTCGGGCTCACGTCCGTGAGCCTCCTGAACAAGCTCTCGTATTACACGCTCGTGTATGGGACGCCGCTCGCGTTCCTCGTGCCGCTCGCGACGTCGCTGACCGGGCTCGGCATCCTCTTCGGCTTGGCCGCGTACCTCCTCATGGGCCGCTTCGGGCAGGTCGTGAGGAAGCACTTCTCCGCCCGACGACGCAATCACCGAAGGGCCCGGGCGTCCAATGGGAATCAGGCGTCGCGTCCGCGCAGTCCTCCAAGGAGGAAGCCTACGCCCGCCAGCAACGGGAGCAACGTAGGGGCCCAGGCCTCCGTCGACGGCGACGACGACTTCGACACGAACCTGTACTGAACATCCGTCGGCTCCTCCGTCTCGGGATCCGAGACCTCGGGTTCTTCTCCACCGCACCGGAACCCGAATCCGAACATGGTCGGGACGATCCACAGGAAGACGAGGACGCCGAGGAACGGCCACCATCGGCAGCGTACGGGGGGCCTGAGGCGCGGAACCCCTTCGGGGTCTTCCCGATTTCGCGGGCCTGCCCAAGGGGCCCAGGGTCCCGGCTCAGGTTCCGCGCAACCGGTGCCGCGACGATTGAGTACGGAAGTGGCATTCCGGTCCGGAGCCGCGATCACCATGGATGCGCGGGTGTGGCCGAACCTCGGGTACAGGGACGCCCGCGCCGCGATCCAGTTCCTCGGCGGCCTTCGGCTCCGGCCCGTCGAGGCTCCTCGATGAGGATCGTGCCCTCGGCGGCGGGGCCATAGCCATAAGATGATGCGAGGCGTTGTCCGCGCGCCCAGGCAGGAAACCACGATGGCACGGCCACAGCTCGTTCGTAGAGACGAATTCAAGGAAGCGGCACGGACGCCCGGGATTGTCCGCAGGGCGGCCTTCGCCACCGAGGGCGTTTGGGCAGGCGTGGCGACCACGGAACCCGGCATGGTTTCTGGCTGGCACCACCACGGGGATCACTCGACCTATCTCTACATCACCCACGGGCGGTTCCGGCTCGAGAGTGGACCCCTAGGACGGGACGTCTTCGAAGGCGAGCCCGGCGACTTCGTCAGGATTCCGGCGCGGGTGGTTCATCGGGAATCCAACCCAGCATCCGAGCGAGGGCACACGGTCGATCGCATCGGCACGGGTCCCGTGGTCGTGAACGTCGACGGGCCGGACCCCGGACGGTCGAAACGCCGAGGTTAGGCACGGTCGTGGAGGGGGCTTCGGTCGTCGAAGCGGGAACACGCAGGCATCAGACGTCGGACCCCTGCGCGGACAAACCTAGCGCGTATAGGTGAAGAACCCTCTGCTCCAAACCGCCCGATTCACTCCCCCGCCAGGAACGCATATCTACCGCCAAACGCTCGCGGGGCCATGCCCCCCCGCAGGGTCATCTACTCCGTGGGCGCGAGCCTCGACGGATACATCGCCAGCCCCGACGGGTCGTACGAGTGGCTCGAGCGTGCGACGAAGAAGGCGAAGGGGGAGGACTTCGGCATGGGCGCGTTCCTCAAGACGATCGGGACCGTGATCATGGGTCGGAAGACGTGGGAGGTCGCGCTCCAGCACGGGATGGCGGAGACCGGCTTCGCGAACATGAAGAACTACGTGTTCACGCGGACGCTTCCCGAAGGCGTGCGCCACGGCGTGGAGTTCGTGTCCGGCGACCCGCGGGGGTTCGTCTCTCGACTGAAGCGGAAGCCGGGGAAGGACATCTGGCTCTGCGGCGGCGGCGAACTCGCGCGGGAGTTCCTCCGGCGCGGCGCGATCGACGAGGTGGGCCTGGGCATTGTGCCCCTGCTCGTGGGAGCCGGACGCCCGATGTTCCCGCCGGGGTTCGGGGAGGTCGGGCTGGAACTCGTCAAGCAAAAGCATTACCCGGCAGGTGTCGTCGTCCTCATCTATCGAGTCGCGCGTGGGGGCCGCCGAACCGTTGCTCGTTCCCGGAGAACGATGAGAACGCGTCGGCGACGCCGTTCTTAAATAGCGGGTGCCGCCATCCCGAGCGGGGGATTCAGTGCCGACCTACATCCGGCTGGTGAAATTCTCGGACCAGGGCGTGCGAAACGTGAGATCGATGAGCGATCAGATGGCGGAGGCGCGGAAGATCATCGAGGCGAACGACGCGAAGCTCGTGAACTCGTGGTCGACGCTCGGGCGATACGACGTCATCGCCGTCCTCGAGGCGCCGGACGACCGGACCATGATGCGGATCAGCGCGCTCATCGCGGAGAAGGTCCACGTGCAAGCGGAGACTCTGCCCGCGATCCCCTCGTCCGAGTTCGCGAAACTCGTGGGGAAGTAGTGCCTCAGGCCGGATCATTGGAGTCCTGGAACGCTGACGGTGGGGTTTCGCGATGGCAGCGATGAAACGAATGCGAGCCTTCGCGACGTTCGACGACTACCTCGCGGCGCAGACGCCCCGAAACCAGGTGGGTAGGCAAGAACTCCTCGCATCTTCCGAGAACTCTTACTCTCGAGTAACCACGAACGATCAGGCCGAGCACACTTCGAATTCGTACGGTAGTAATCCCGTCAAAGGAGAGAGCAGCCAAGCGACGAACAATAATCCCCCGCCGACGAACAATAAGGGGGATTATGTGCCGTGACCGTCGTAAGCCCGCTTCTTTCCGGGGTTTCCAGGAACTCGTCGCGTGCAGGGGTCGACCTGGTGGGATCGCGACAAGCCCGGTGGGCGTACCGATCAAGGCTCGAAACGGCGGACTCGCTCGCGGACCACCGCCGCGACGCTCGCAAAGGGCGGGACCGAACCAAGGAGGACCTCCAGGTCGCGCGACCATGACCGCCGGACACGATTGATCCCGGCGTCGAGGGCCTTCCGCGTAAACTTGCGCCGGTAGAGTCGCATCTTCTGGTCGAGGAGGGCACGTCGGCATGTCACGCCTCGCTCGAGGAGGAAGTGGACGTCGTACAGGTCCCTCGCCTTCCCGCGAACGATCAGCGCTCGGACCTTCTCGGAGAGGAGATGGGGACCCGTGACCGCCCGGACCACGAGTTGAGGCACGTCCGCGTAAGGCGTCGAGGGCGCGAACACCTCCTCGGCGTTAGCGCGTTCTCTGCGGAGGCTCACGTCGATTCGGATCGAGCCGCGCGACTGGGGCGTCCCGTCGAACAGCGGGCCCTCGTAGTGCAGCTTCGCCTCGAGCCCCGTGCCCTGACCCCGCGCGACTTCCGCCGGAATCCCGTAGTCCCTGAGGCGCTCCGCGCCCTTCGTCAGTTGTACAAAGAGATCGTCCGCGCTCCCCTCGCCGTCGAAGTCGATGTCCTCGGAGTATCGGGGGCTCCCGTAGGCGATCCGGATGCAGGTCCCGCCCTTGAAGGCGAACGGCGCGGATGCGACGTGCCGGAGGATAAGATGCTGGACGTAGTCCCGCTCGACGACCCCGAGCGGCACGCCCTGGCGCCGAGCGATCGCTGCGAGCTCCCCGCGGGCCAGCATCACGGTCCCTCCGACCGGTTGTCAATCACGTGCCACCGGGCGTCGAACCGCCCGCGTCGCGGCCCTTCCGGGTCGAGCATGACGAACGTGCGAGAAGCCGAGGCCTGGAGGGCCCCGGCGTCGATCCCGTGACCTTCGAGGAGGAATCCCATTCGGGAGCACAAGCTCCGTGATCCCATCCTGGCGGCGTACTCCGTGAGGAGGGCGATGCTCAGCCGAGGGATCGCCTCCCCAAGCGCCTTCCCGACCTCCTCCATGCCGCCGGCGTACCGTGGGAGGTACATGCAGTCGAGGATCGCCTTCTCCGGCTCTGCGATTGGGTATGCCCAGGACCCCCGACCCGTTCGCACGTACCCGAAGAACCGGGAGGGCGCGAGGCGCACGTAACGGAGGGAGAACGCCCCGATGCGCGTGCGCCGGGAGCGCTTCGTGGTCGCGAAGAGCGCCTGGCGGGGCATCTGTTCCGTCCATCCGAGGACGTCCAGAGCGCTCCAAAAGCTCACGTAGGACGGCGTCACAAGCCGGGTCCCGAGGGAGAACGGCTCTGCGAGTGCGCCCTCGGTGAGGTCGACGACCACGTACGAGCCCCGACCCACGCGCTCCAGGTAACCCGAGGTGACGAGGCGGCCGAGAGCCTTGTATGCCCGTTCGCGGTCGAGCCCCAGGACTCGCGAGAACTCGGCGCCCTCGAAGGCACGCATCCCGAGCTCCCGGAGGCGCCTCAGGATGTAACTCGTAGTCAGTTTCTGCCTCATTTCCGTACTATTCCTACACCGACTTACATATATCAACGTTGCCTCGGGGGCCTCGAATCGAGCATCCCTCGGCCACGAGCGTCATATGATGAGATAGAACAGATGGAGCCAGGTGACCGTCGTAAGCCCCCTCTCGGTTCAGACCGCTTCAACGAACTTGTCTCGTGTCAGTTTCGCCTGCTTCAGTGCCGATCAACGTCCCCTTTCGCCAGTTCCGGGTGGTTGGCGGTGACCAGAACGCGTGCGGAGGCCATCGCCCTGGTGGTCGGGAAGCAACACCAGAACGGACGATGGCCGCTCGGTGACCCCCACGCCGGCAAGGTCCACTTCGACATGGAGGGTGGGCGAGGAACGGCGAGCCGCTGGAACACACTCCGTGCCCTGCGTGTCTTGGACTGGTTTTCAGCACAAGGCTGAGGGGCTACCAAGGGCCTGCAACGGGCCTGCGAGGATTCGAACCACGGCTAGAGGCTTCTCATCGCGCGGAACGCCCCGTCCCGACCGACAATCCTCCCCTGGGCGGGGCCCGGTGGCGCGCTCAGTCCTCAGCTCACCGCTCTCTTCACGAGCGCGCCGATCCTTGCCTCTTCGGTGGCCGTCAACTCCCTCAGCGCGAAGGAGGTCGGCCACATAGCGCCTTCGTCGAGGTTCGCCTCGTCGCTGAAGCCGAACGTCGCGTACCTCGATTTGAACTTCGCCGCGCTTTGGAAGAAGCAGACGACTTTGCCGTTCTTGGCATACGCGGGCATCCCGTACCAGGTTTTCGGCGAGAGGCCTGGCGCGCTGGCTTTGATGATGGCATGGAGCCGCTTACCGATGGCGCGATCCGGTTCCGGCATCTCGGCGATCTTTGCAACCACGGCGTTTTCCCCGTCCGCCTTGCTCGCCTTCAGCTCTCGGACGCGCTCTTTCATCGCGGCACGCTCCTCCTCCGTGAATCCTTTGTACGTGCCGCCGATCGCGCTGGTGCTCTGTGCGGACTTCTGCGTGCCCTTCTTTGCAGGTTTCCTCTCAGCCATAGTGTCCAGGCCCCGACGCGCCGTACATTGCGAGTAGTGATTAAGGTTTCCGAGAGATGTCCGAGCGCGGACGCCGCAAGGTCACCGCGCTCAGTCGGGCGTGAGATTCCTTCGGCGGCCAAAACGCGCTGCGAGTAACCTCCGACCCGGCTGCGTTCCGACCGCCCCTCCAAACTCCGGTCGTGGAACTGGAAGCCACGCATGCTTCAAGTAGTCGGTCCGGCTGAGCGACCGGCCCCCGCTCCGGGCGGGTATGACCCCAATCTTCCGTGGCCCTTAACCCGCCATGGGGCGCGGCCCGATCTACTTCCGCGCTTTCCGCTCCCGTGTCAACCGCGCTTTTTCCTGTCGCGCCTTCCGAGCCACCCGACGAGTTCCTTTCATCGGGCCCCCATAGACCACTGGCACATCAACCCACCAGTCCCCGACCGGCGCCTGCCGTGAGGGAGGTCCTCCGATTCGGGGGATTACGTTGACGACCTCCTTGAGGGGGGCCAGGTGACCGTCGTAAGCCCCCTTCCCTTTCAGAGTTCTTCCAAGAACTCGTCCCGAGTAAGTTTCGCCTGTTTCAGGATCCCAATCAATGTCCCTTTCGCCAGCTCCTGGTGGTTCGGCACAGT
>Ga0209342_10000394_pt1 | contig 49673 bp, 68 predicted proteins | sample RifCSP16_2_FD_184023 | JGI IMG/M metagenome (GOLD analysis project Ga0209342, IMG submission 184023) | Soil microbial communities from Rifle, Colorado - Rifle CSP2_sed 16_2 (SPAdes) (version 2) | ecosystem: Environmental > Terrestrial > Deep subsurface > Rock core/Sediment | place: Rifle...
CAAAAGGATACGGCCGTTTGGAAATCACAGGTATGGATTCTATATTTATTTCAGGGAATGAAAGACTTATCGAAGATGCGGCTATTCCAATGAGTGATTTTCCTGCTGAATTTGACACACCTCTTTAAGTTTCCATAATAGTGTTTTTGTTTGTCGATTAAATCCCGGAAATATTTTCCGGGATTTTCTTTTTTATTTGGGTGATCGTTTGTAGTATTGGGAAAATAAAAAAAAAGATGAAAAAACTATTAGCATTTACAGCTATTATATATCTTGTTTTGGCTGTAAAATATTTTTTAACATCTGGAGATTATCATTTTTATTTGATAATATCAATGCTTTCGCTGATTTTAGCCTTTTTAGCAGATATAAGAGATAAACTAAATTAATATTAACAAACTAAAAACGCTATGAAGTATTTTAAATTTATAGGTGATTCCTCAGATTGGAAATGGGATGAAAATCCTGTTAATGGAGAAGTGTATTCTTTGAAAAAGCTTTGCAGAATGTATGGTAAATCAAGATTCACTAAAGGTAAAATAATCAATCAAGATTCACTCCTTTGCAATGTAATTGAGCCAATTATCGGTTCTTGGGAAGAAGACCATAAACCTAAAAAGACCCTATTAGAAAAGATCGAAAAGCTAAAGAAAAAAGCTGAAAAGGAGGGTATGAAATGTGAGGTGGTATTATCGAAAAAGGACTGGATTAAGGAAGCTATAGATCAAATGAAGCAAAACCAGAACTGGGTTGAACCTACTTTTTCAGCTACTAATACTGAGGATGAATGGATTATCGATTGCCCAGCTAGAAATTGGAATAAACCTACTTTTTTGGACACCAAAACTAAGGATGAGTGGGAATTTGTGAAATTAATTGAAGATGTCGGCCTTTTTAAAAAAGGACAAATATTTAAGGTTCTTAACTGTAATTTCGATCTATTTCTTGGAGCAGGAACATCTTATAAGATTGTAGAAAATCAAGCTGGGTCAGTTTGGATTAATGAAAATATATTAAAAAGATCAACTGAATCAGATTACACGAAACAACTAATTGAAAAGTTTAATGAGTTGTTTGGCGATCTAAAATCTATTGACAATATCGATAATTCAGAAATGAAAGGGGGTGCCATCGTTTCAAATATGATTTGGGATTACAGAAAAGAAATCGACACACTTTACAGGATTGGAATTCCGGTATATCAATCCGGAAAATGGGCTAAATTGGTCAAGGGAAGGGTTAGGGTTGATCCAAAAGATATTTTAACTCAATTAAGTCCAGCAGGATACGGTACCGAATTTAGATTTTCTTTGGCTAATTCAAATATAAAAGACCAAGATTCATTTAAGAGATTCCTAGCATCCCAACTCGAAAAATATTTGAATGATTGATTTTGTTAGTGGTTTTTGGTTGATTAAAGCCTTGGAGATTCTCTAAGGCTTTTTTTGTACATTTGAAAAATGAGTAAGCGACTGAAAAAAGATTATTTGCTTAGCTGGCTTCAAGTGCATGGAAGCTATGAGCGGGCCGTTTATAGATTTTTTAAGAATGCATTGGATATTCAGTCAAAAAAAGTGGCTAAGGAAATTGAAGATAATGGAATCACAATAGGTATATCTGTAATATCCCAATCCATTGCCCGTGATTCTGAAATAACAGAAGCTTACCGAAAGGCTTATGAGTACATTGGTGTCAGGCATGGAAAATGGACAACCGATTGGATGACTCAGTTTGAAAAGCCTGTAAAAAGTAGACTTGGGATTCATTCAATGGAATCAAAATTGATAGGATTTGGGTCCGAATTTTGGAGACGTAAAATTACCGAGTTCCTGGTAGTTTTTGGAGCTGAAAAAGTATCTGAATTGAATCTGTTTACGGTTAAGTTGATTCAAGATTTGCTAGTTAAATCACAGGCTCAAAATCTGACAATATCCCAACAGGCTACTTTTATTGTAGAAACTTTGAGAAATCCAAATTACAACCGGATGAGGGCTTTAAGGATTGCCCGTACAGAATCAACTATTGCGGCTAATTTTATTACTAAAGAAGCCGGAAAAGAGGCTCCATACAAAACAGTTAAGGAATGGTTATCTGTGGAGGATAGTAGAACAAGGCCTGATCATTCAGAGGTTAATGGTAAGCAGGTCGGTATGGATGAGCCTTTTTTAGTAGGAGGTGAGGAAATGGATAGGCCGGGGGATCCGAGTGCGAGTGCTGGAAATTTAGTTAATTGTCGTTGTGGACTTTTAATCCAGCCGCTTTTAGACTCAGATGGATTGCCTATTAGGAAATAGGTTTACTTTTTCCTATACTTTTTAAGAATTTCTTCAAAAGATTTACCTGTTAAAATTGCTTCATCTTCCATTTCAATAAATGTCTCAATAGCATTATCTTTTGTTGATTTTGAAATAATTAAAGCAGAATCGTCTTTGAGTTTCTTTTTTATTTCCCTTTCCTTTTCAAAGCATCTTCAATACTTTCATATTCATAATCAAAGGGTTCAACCGTCCGGCAATAAGCGCAAATCTCATTATCAATTTCATATTCTGGGTGGTGGATTGATTGAATATCAAAGTAATTAGTATTTTTCCCACATTCAGAGCAAGTAACTATTCCGTTTTCACGCTGAAATGAATACTCAGGAATTGGTAAGTGATTTACAGTTTGAGCATGTTGTTCAATTTCAATATTGGTAAAATCAGATAGATTAAATCCATCTATTAATTCTGGAGATCCGCTTAAAACTCCTGTAAAAATATTTTTAAGATCAAGGTCAGTTTCTTGACTTGTTGTTATATAGCAATTTTCACCATCAACAAGATATTTAGGTAATTTTTCACACTCAAACCTAAATTCTAAACAAACAGGGAAAATTGTTTGAGTAGATCCTGCATTCTCATTTCTCTTAATCGAATCAAGATCAATTTTTATTAGTGTTTTCATTCCCTAAACTTCAAAAACTTAATCCGTAAATCCTAGAAAAATCTAAAAAATCTTTCAAACTGTGACTTTTGCCCTATTAAATGCTTTATCAAATTTTAACAAAGCACAGGTGAAAGCAACGTGAAAGCACATGACAAAGCATTGGTAGTATAGATATACAAGTTTACCAATATACAAGAATACAATAAGTGACACTTTCAAAAAAAATAAATCAGATTTTTCTAGGAAATCCACTTTTTTTTAAATATGAATTTTTCTTTGAATCTTTGTTAAACGAAAATTTCATTAATCCATGAACGGAATTTTAGAATTCAAATCCTACACAGCCGAAATCAAAGACATTGACTTTGAGAAATCAAAAGTCACAGGATTTTGGGCGAGCTATGGAAACAAGGATTATGACCGGGATGTGATTCTTGAGGGAGCCGCAAAAAAGACAATTCAGGAACGCGGGCCGTTGGGGTCAAATGAAATTTTCTTCCTTAATCAGCACAATTGGGCCCAACCGATGGGCAAGCCTTATATTTTAGAAGATCAGAAAAGAGGAATCTACTTTGAATCAGATGTCACTAAGGCAAGCTACGGAAAAGACGCTCTAATTCTTTATTCTGAGGGATTAGTAAAAGAGCATTCAATCGGATTTGTGACAATGAAAGAGGCTTGGGTTAAGCCTAACGGGGAATGGGATGATATGACCTATCGTGAAATCTCAGAAATAAAACTTTACGAGGGATCAGCGGTCACATTGGGAGCTAATCCAAATACACCTTTTACAGGATTCAAATCCAAGTCCCTGAAAGAAAACGAAGAAACAATTAGTAAAATTGTTAAACTGTTAAGAAATGGAACCTTGACAGATGAAACATTTTTGCAATTAGAAATCGCATTGAAGCAACTTCAAAAAGAAGCATTTGAACTAGGTAAACAGTCACTTCAAAAAGTTGGTGAGCCGGATTTATCCACTCAGGAAAAGCAACTTAACAAGCCGATTATAATCGATGTGGATGCGGTCTTTGAAAAGATGTTGCTAAACTAAACCAACTAAAGAACTAAAAAAATGACACCGGAAGAAAAATTAATCCAGGATAAGATCGAAGCAAAAGCGAAAGAGCTTTTTGAGGCAGGCAAAGCCGACACATTGAAGGATGCCGAATCTAAGGCTAAGGAGCTTGTAGAATCTGAGATTAAAACCGCAAATGAAGCGGTTGAAAAAACTAAAAAAGAGTTTGATGCCAAACTTGAAGAGCAAAAAAATTCAATTGAAAAATCTTTCCAAGTAAAATTGGATGAAAAGGATAAAAAGATTGATGATGCTTTGACTAAAATGAATCGAATTCAGTCAGATGACAGACAGAAAAGAGCCAAGACTCTAGCCTCTTCGATCTACGATTCGATGGAAGAGCATGTAGAACGTCTCAAAGGATGGTCTCATAACAAGAAGGAATTCAGTATTGAAATGAAGGCGGTTACCACCGTAGGCGTTCCTTCCGGGGCTGTTGCTCCTGAATTCGTGGCCCCTGTTGGAATTGCGCATGAAATGCTACATGCAAGAAATGCGATTGCAGTTTCTCCTACTTCTTCTAACCTGATTAAGTACGTTCAGTTCACCAAAAAAGAGGGTGCGATTGGAACGGTAGCTGCAGGAGCTGCGAAGAATCAGTTTGATTGGACCGTTACCCCTAAAGAGGCTCCGGTTAGAAAAATCGCTGGATATGTAACCGTTCATGATGAATTTCTTGAAGATATTGATGGAGCCAGAGACTTTTTGGCAACAGAATTACCTCAGGCTTATTTGGATGCGGAAGACTTGCAGATATTCAAAGGAGACAATACCGGAGAGAACCTTGCGGGCCTTTATTCCATCCATGCGACTGCTTTAACGCTTCCTAAAGGAACAGTTACAACAGCTTCAAACTCATGGGACAAGATTGCTGCCGCATTGGCTCAAATCCGTAGAAACCTTAGAGCGGGTTCAGCTGTATGGCTGTCTCCTGAAGATTACATGGAATTGCTGATTAACAAAGGCAACACGGATGAATATAGCTACCCAATTATAGCTAATTCAAACGGTCAGTTGAGTATCGGGGGAGTTCCAATTTTCCAACATACTGTATTTGCGCAAGGTGAGGGATTGGCAGGTGACTTTGCTAGGGGAACCAGGATCTTCCAAAAAATGGGAATGGTTGTGAGATTTTCCACTGAACATTCTGACAACTTCACCAAAAACCTGACTACAGTCTTGGTGGAGGCCAGAATTGCACTTCCGGTATTCTTCCCAGAATCCTTTATTAAGATTGATTTTAACGTCACTACCTAGTATTTAGGTTAAATAATTGAAAGCCCTGGAGAAATTCAAGGCTTTTTTTTTTGTAATATTGATATTAATTGATAGATTTATATATTAAATCTAAATTACTGAATGTCTCCAAAAAAAATGATTTACAGTGGAATTTTAAAAATTAATGAATATGAATGCTTAAAGTGCGGTGATTCATATTTAGTTGAAGATGTGGAACCAGACTTCAAAAAAGATGAAAATGTTTTTGTCCGATATTATGTAACTGATAAAGAAATTAGTGAAGAAGAAGCAAAAAAGGCTTTGATTTTAAGAAATATTGGAGGCAACATGGATGAGTTAAATTTTATTTTAGATGCATATTCAGAATTTACAATAACTGAGATTCAAGAAAGATTGGTAGTAGGAGGGCATAATTTGTTAAATGAACTACAAAAATATGATGGTAAATTCCTAACTCTTGTAATCGAATCGGTATATTAGGGTTGCCGCTAACGCCTACGGCTTGGCGAAGTGGGGGAATTATACCCACAAAAGCCGATTAGAATTACTAATGTTCAATAACAGATAAAAGATGATAGAAAGCAGTCAGCCCCCATTTTGCCAAACCGATGTTAGCGGAAGTGCCTTTACGCATCTTGGCTTATTTGAAGGTATTGGAGGCTTTTCATTAGCTGCAAGATGGATGGGATGGAAAACATTAGCTTGGTGCGAATGGAACGAATTTGGGCAAAGAATTTTAAAACACCACTTCCCAAATGCAGAAGGTTTTGGAGATATAACGAAAACAGATTTTAAAAAATATGCAAACAAGATTGATATACTCACAGGAGGATTTCCTTGCCAACCCTACTCACTTGCAGGAAAGCGAAAAGGTAAAGAAGATGAACGCCATTTATGGCCAGAAATGCTTAGAGCAATTAGAGAAATTCACCCGCCCTACGTTGTGGGTGAAAATGTTTTCGGCCTTATTAATTGGAACGGGGGAATGGTATTCAACGAAGTGCAAGCTGACTTGGAAGCTGAGGGGTACGAAGTATGGCCGTATGTACTTCCAGCTTGTGCCATCAACGCCCCCCACAGACGGGATAGAGTTTGGTTTGTGGCCTACTCCCGACACAATTCAAAGAGGAAGACCGGAAGTAGCACAAATGATGAAGGAAGCAAACTTGCCACTATATACACGAAGGGACAAAGGGGGGAATGCCAGGCAATTTTCAATAGTGGATTTTGCCATTTACAAGGGAATGATACCAACGCCAACTGCGATGGATGCAACAAGTGCAACGGCAACAATGAAAAGCACACAAGTAAAGGAGGGTTCAATGCACTCAATGACTTTAACGAGGATACTATGCACACCAACTGCACAAGAAAGCAGGGGGAATACATCAGACAAACGAGGAAAGGGAAATTTAACGGACCAGATAGCAGAAATGGATTTGACAACTTCAAAAACTTCCCAACTCAATCCCCGATTTGTGGCGGAGATGATGGGCTTCCCACCGAATTGGACGGAATTACCTTTTCAAAGTGGAGAACAGAAAGTATAAAAGCATTTGGAAACGCTATCGTTCCACAAGTCGCTTACGAAATTTTCAAATCGTTGGAGGCTGTCGATTGGCATTTCCGCTAACGTCCGACAGACATACTCAGTGCGAAATATTTAGACAAAATATAATTATGAAAAAGAAAGAAATTGAGAAGATTGTGAAAAAACAAACGATGATACACTTACCTCATATCCACCCATATACCGTGATGGATTTTGAGAAAGGTTTAGTCGAAGCCTTACACCAAGCATTGAGTATGTCTGGTGTTGCGCCTTCGTTGCCTTCTACTGAAGAAGATTGGCCTTACCCAAAATGTAATCAGTGCGGTCAGGAAATGGATGAGGATGAAGGTAGGTGGGGCATTTGTAATGATTGCATTCCTGATGATGTGTGAAGCAATGAGGCGCAACGTTTACGCTATGAGTAGTGGCGGATTTGGAATTACTCACTTTGAAATTAGCAATAATGACAGAAGAAATCACAAAGCATCAAATTAGCATTAAACCGCCATTAATTATAGCGAGTGTTAGCGGTATGTTGTTTTTGATTAACTCAATTCGAGATACTGACCAATACATTTCTGATATATACTTGAATGGTGGGTGCTATCAATTTCATTTGATGCTAAAAAAGTTTGCTCCTAATTGTGAGGCACGAATTACTAAAGAGAAAAATCACATAGTTACCTACTTTAAAGGGAAACACTTTGATATAACTGGTATTGTTGAAGGGAAATTTGAAACACTTAATCATCAAGAAATTGATATGGCTTCAAAATGGTCATTCGCTAAAAACAAGGCATTACAAATTTGTGAATGTCCTGTTTGCGAAGAACCGATTGTCGTTTAACAATTACCGCTAACGGTTTCGGGCTTGGCGAAGTGCCGCTACTCGAAACTTAAATTTTAGCACTAACTGTCCTGCGGCATTTTGCCAAACCCGTGTTATGGGATAGTTTTAAAAACCTTTTAGGGTGGGGCATTTAAAAGATAAATAAAAATGGTTACTAAAAAATTTGGAACAGACTTTAATTCAGATGGTGGTGCATTGACACTAAATACATCAGAAGTATCAGAAAATGGATATACTAAATATGGGGTTATTCAGCAAAAAACTCATCCTGACGGGTGGGCTATTAAAGGAGAAGTTCACGAAGGTTATTATGAATGGGTAAACGACTTTGAAGCAACACATCCTACTTATGGAAAAGTGTGGGGTAATTTTGAAAGTGAAGTTTTTGCTGATAGTGAAGAAGGGTATAACCATTTTTACGAAAATCATAAACCAGAAGCTTGGGATTATGGCGACATTTAGGGTGCGGTGGGGAAAGGTTTTTAAAATTTCCCATAACGTTTTGCAGATTGCCGAAGGTGGCGAAATCGAAGCACTAAACTTGATATAAAAACGAATGTTAAACCGAAGCACAACAGTTTATATTAGCACTAAACCGCCACTTTTGGCAATGTGCTGTTATGTGCCGTTTTTCTTCACAAATCTTAATTAAAATGATAACAGAAAACGAATACCTAAAAGCAAAAGAAGTTGTTGAAAAATACGAAAAGCAACAATTAGAAATGAAAGAATTACTTTCAAAAGAAACTTTATTGATTTCCATAGGTGGATGCCTACACGAAAACGGTAGAATTAGTTTAATACCATATCCAAAAGACCGTAGATTGAAAATCAGAAAACAAGGCGAAATGTTTTATACAATTACAGACCTGAAAAATTATTATAGTATTAAGAAAACAACCAAGACTGGTGAAAAAGAATGGGCAATAAGTCCAAGAGGCAAAAGGCACGAATGGGATGTTCTTGAAGCAGAAATTTCTATGGATTATGTCGTGTCCTAAAATGGCACATAACTCATTTATACACGCAATAACTCCTATCAAATCGCAATTTAAACTCAATGAATCAAGATAATTTTGATATAATTTCAAAGTGGTTAATAAAAGGTTTCCCGCAATATTGCTTTGGATCGGACAATGAATTATACCGATTTCCTTACAAAACTGGCAAAAATTACTATTCGATACGAAAGGTAAAAAAGCAGGTCCACAACCGATGGCTTATCCACGGTAAATTTTGGAGCGAACGTCAGTTAAAAGGTAAACTTTACCTGAATCCTGATCCAGAGATTATTGTAAAAGGCGAAGAAATGCCTTTTTAGACCCAAAAATAAATTTCCAATTTTTCTATGATTTGAAATATATGGGATTTAATATTGATCAAAATAAATTCATAAACTTAAACAAAAACACAAAATGAAACATTGGTTTTTAGTCAAGGTAAAATACGCCAAGGAAAACGAAGATGGGCTTTTAAAGTCTATTTCTGAAGAATACTTAGCGGATGCTTTTAGCTTCACAGAATGCGAGGCTATTATTTACGATCGTTTAGGGTCGCAAATCCGTGGCGACTTTCAAATTACCCACATTGCCAAATCAAATATTGTGGACGTGTTCTTTTATGAGGATTCTGATATTTGGTTTAAATGCAAAATTTCCTATTTGATTTCAGACGGTGATTCCGGTAAGGAAAAGAAAATCATTCAGTATATGATTGTGACCGCAAAGGACGTGACTGAGGCCCACGAAAGAATCAGAGAAAGCCTTTCAAACATGTTGGTATCTTTTGAAGTCCCTTCTGTTGTAGAGACTAAGATTTTAGAAGTTTATCCAGATTTACAAGATGAAGAATTATGAGAAGATTTAGGTTTATCGGATATCCGATAAAAAAAATGCACAAAGAAACTGATTTAGGGTACTTTTCAGGATTAGCATTACAGTCGATAGTAGGCGATCCAAATTGGATCACAAACCCGGTAGATGCGGCTAAAAAATCGGTTGAATACGCTAAGGCTTTGATTGAAGAACTTAGAAAGGAGGGATCAAATGATTAAGTTAAGATATGAGGGAGATAGCGAACTTAATTTTTGGGTAGATGATGATAGCGGAGATTTATGCATCGAAACTATAGATAGTATAATTGAAATACCTTACGATGAAGCTGTTCAAATACTTAACGCTATGCGTTCTGATTTACTGGATTACCAAGACAAAAAGCAATCAATTTGGGATAAAATATGGAACCGATGAAAAATAGAAGATTCGAGCAACTTCAATTTAAGGTTGAATTATGGGCTGAAAATAAAGGTATATTGAAGCCTGAAAACCAATTTAAGCAATTTGCAAAGGTTGTTGAGGAAGTTGGTGAGTTGGGATCTGCTATGCTTAAAAAGGATTACGAAGCTATTAAGGATGGTATGGGAGATTCTTTGGTTACTTTGATAATCCTGTCTAATCAGCTAGGAATTGATCCAGTGGAATGTCTTGAAATCGCTTATGATGAGATTAAGGACCGTAAAGGCAAAAATATTGATGGGACTTTTGTAAAAAACTAAAAATATGACTAGAATAAAAATAATAAATCAGATAATCAAAGATCGGGGATATACAAGTTATCTGGAAATAGGTATTGGAGATGGAAGTAATTTTAACGGAATTGAATGTGAAGTAAAAAGAGGATGTGATCCAGAATGGAAGGAAAGTGAAGTAATAATGTCGGCTACTTCTGATAATTTTTTTATGACCTTGAATGAATTCAATCCAGATTTTAAGTTCGACCTAATCTTTATTGACGGCCTCCACCACTCACCGCAAGTAGAAAAAGATATTATAAATAGTTGGAAGTGCCTGAATAAAGGCGGAATGATTCTGATTCATGATGTCAGGCCTAAAAATATCGAAGAACAGGTAGTTCCTATGGGTAATTATCCAACATGGACCGGAGACGTTTGGAGGGCTTGGTATGGGTTCAAAAAATGCCATCCAAAAATTAAGGCATATTATATTGAGGAGGAAAATGGATTGGGATCTATTGAAAAGTCAAGGCATAAAGTTGATTTTGGTTTTGTAGATTACAAAACCAGTTGGGAAGAATACAACGAATCACGGGGATGGGAAATATGAAGCTATCAATTCTAGTACCTTCTGTCGCTGAAAGGCGAAAAACTTTTCTTCCAATTTCACTTGACATGCTTTACGGCCAGTTGGAATCCTTACCTGAAGATGTTCAAAAAGAGGTTGAAATCATTTATCTGATTGATAATAAAACCATAATGTTAGGTGACAAGCGGAACCTGATGATTGACATGGCTAAAGGTGAATATGTTGTCTTTGTAGATTGTGATGACAGGATCGAGCCTGATTATATCTCAACAATATATGAGGCTACTAAGTCGGGATGTGATGCGATAGTTTTTCAGGCTTCTGTTTCCATAAATGGAAATGATCCAAAAATATGCTATTATTCAAAAGACAACCGAACGGATTTTAATACTCCTGATGAATACTACCGGATCCCAAATCATATTTGCTGTATAAAAAAAGAGGTTTCAAAGAAAGTTTCATTTCCATCCTTAAAAAGGGGCGAAGATGCCGGATATTCAAAGCTTCTTTGGCTTTATATTATCACTGAGCACAAAATAAACAGAGTCCTATACCATTACGATTTCAATGAAATGACAACGGTAGCACAGGAAGATATTCCAGGAATAAGATTTAAAAAAGCTAGTTTATCACCTCCTTTGGTGGATATAATATTTGTATCAAATGCCACAAAGACGGGCATGGAAATGACTCAAAAAGCAATAGATACAGCTATATCAGGAGCTAATTCACTCCGTGTTAACTGCATTGTCATGGAGTCAACTGAAAAAGTATTTTACAAAAATGCTACCACTTACCGATTGCATGAAGATTTCAATTACAACCGATATTTGAATTACGGTGCGGGTACTGGATCTTCGCCCTGGATCATGTTTTGTAACAATGATTTAGTTTTTCAAAATGGATGGATACATGCTTTGATTGCTGCTGATTATCCGGTTGTTAGCCCGATAAGCGAAAAGGATTTCAGGCAAAAAGACTGTATTGAAAATGAAAAAGGATTTCAATGCGGACGGCATTTATCCGGATGGGCATTCATGATGAAAAGAGAACTTTGGGAGAAAATAGGCCACTTGGATGAAGATTTTGATTTCTGGTTCGCCGACAATTCTTTGATTGGACAATTGAAAAAACTGGATATTGAACCTATGCTGGTTCCTATGTCAAAAGTTGATCATATAGGAAGTAAGACTTTTGTACAAAGGACACAAAACGAAAGGAATAATTTAATGTGGTCAAAACTTGAATTATTCAATCAAAAATATAACGAAACATTATTCCACGACCACCCAAACTACCTAAAATGGAAACAATCGCAATCTGTATAACTACGCATAATAGGTCAGAAGTACTAAAAAGATCTCTTGAAAGTTGGCTCAAGTTTTTACCAGACAACTCAGAGACCTTTATAGTCGATGACGCTTCGGAAGTGCCTAACGGCTGGGCGGATTTCAGATTTGAGACCCAACAAGGCATTGCAAAAGCTAAGAATAAATGTATTGAATTAGCCAAAGATTTTGACCATATATTTTTAGTTGATGATGATGTGATGCCACGTGAATTAGGTTGGGAAAAGCCTTATATTGAATCTGGAATTAATCATTTGTGCCTTACATTTGAAAGGAATCAAAAAGGTTTTTATCCAAGTCCAAGTGTACGTAAAATAAAAGATGTCGGGGATATTTCCTATTATACAGCCCCTAACGGATGCATGCTGTACCTTAGAAAGAAATGCGTTGAAATTGCTGGAGGAATGAGGCCTGAATTTGGATTGTGGGGCTTTGAGCATGTAGAATATTCAAGTCGAATTCATGCCTTTGGATTGATTGAACATCCCTTTATGGACATTAAAGACAGCCTAAAATATTTTGAAGTATTGGATTGGAGCAATTCAGTGCAATCTTCACTGTCGGTTACGGACCGAAGGACAAGCGGAAAAATTAACTTAGCTTTATATGAGAAATTTGGGATAAAATCCGAATTTGTAGAATACAAATAAATGAATATGGAAAATTTACAAAGTTCAGAATTAAGAATTGGAAATTTGGTATTAATCGATGGAGATATTTTAGGTAAAATTTCTGAAATACGATCAAACCATGCTAAAATACTTTATAAGGGCGAAGTAAACAGTCAGATCGGTGAAAGATTTTCATTAATTGATTATGACAGGATCAAACCAATCCCGATAACCAAGGAATGGTTGATTAGATTTGGCTTTGAAGGAACTGAGTTTTTGATTGGGTTTGGTAATTTTATTTGCAGCCCGCATAATAATATATTGACTTGGTTTGGAGTTAGTATTCATAATTCGCTTTGGAATGAAGTTCATAAGTTTCAGAACCTTCATTACGCCCTCACAGGACAAGAATTATTTTTGAAAAACAAATGAGATCAGAATATTTCAAAAGCATATTTGAACGGGAAAAAGAGATTAGAAAGTACAATGAAAATACACTACTTCACGCCTTACAACATTCACAAAAATATAACGAAAGGGTTAAATGATTCATGCGAATTAGTCACCAATCATGAGGACTGGATAGTGATTAGGGATATGGATACTGTCTTTTTATTACCTGATTCAGGCACGGAAGTATTTAAAACCTTGGTCGCATACGGTGACCAATACGGTATATTGGGATGCTGGACAAATAGGCTTAATCAGAACTCTCAGCAACACCAACTTCACGGAGGTAAATGCTCCGATAACTTCAATCTATTGGATCATATAGAAATCGCTAAAGAGTATAGGGATCTAAGTGTAAATGAAGTGCCACACGGGAAAGTTATAGCTGGTTTTTTCATGGCTTTTCAAAAGAAAACCTATGACTTGGTTAATGGATTTGACGGGAGAAATATCGTATTCGATGTCAGATTTTGCGAAAAAGTAATTAAATCAGGCAAAAAGCTAGGAATTATGAATAATCTTTACCTATTTCACAGCTATAGACCATGGGCTAAAATAAATCCAGAAACTAATTCAGGACATTTAATTTAAATTAATTGAAAACAATGAAAAACCTATTACTATTTTCTTGGTCAGAACATTGTTCAAATGGAGGTTTTAACGACTTTATTTGTGACTATGAAAATATAAATGAATTATTTTCTAGTTTTAAAAACAGGATTGAAAACGACAGTAATTGTCTTTTAGAGGTTTATCAAATTTTATCAATCAGTGAAATGAAAATAATTGAAGAAGGATACATTGACAAGGAAAACGGGGTAAAATTTAATCCAATCATAGAATGAAAAATATACTAATCTTCGAACGTGCATTTCTAATCCTTTCTTTTATACTTTGTGTAAGCTACCTATTCCTGCAAAATTCTCTTGGATCTTACAGGATCATAATTATTTTCGAATTTGGTATATTCTTTTGCGCTTATCTGATTTGCCTTTATCTCAGATTGGAGATTCAAAATGAGATTAAAAGACAATTGGGTGGTAAAAAGTAAAGACTTATTAGTGGTTAATTGTTTGTTTTTTAATCCCTTTCCTTTGGATCGGGATTTTTTCGTTTTTTAGAGTTACCGTAAATCTTTTTTATCTTTGATTTATGACAGCACTAGACGTAATTTCATTAGAACAGGCAAAGACTTTTTTAGTCGTAGAATTTAACGATCATGATGCGCTGATTACCAGGCTTATCAAATCTGCCGTTTCATGGGTAGAAAAAAGAACCGGGTACATCCTTTACAAGAGGGACAAAAATGAATATGTTCGGGACCGTGAAAGACTTTTCTACTATCCTCTAGGTTTGAAAACAGGATCTAATACCGGAGTAGAGTTAATCGAAGGAAAGCTATCATATACGGTAAATATCACAAGCGGAGACAATCCAAGGTCAATTGTATTGGAAATCGGATACGATGACAGTGCTTCAATTCCCAACGAGCTAATAACTGCATGCGAGAGGCTAATAACCTATTGGTACGATCAACGGGAATTGGAAAATCAAATCATTCCCAGCGATGTAAATATGTTGATAAATGACTGGATCAGGGACAAAACTATCTAATGAGACGGGCGCAAAAAATATCACTTGGAGAACTTAGGAATAAACTAGAGTTTTATTTAACAGTTAGCACGTCAACTGCAAATGGTTCAACAGTGACCTATCAATTAGTCCACACCCAGAAATTTAAGAAGGACACCAATATTCAGCGTTCAATGTTTGCTTTTCAGTCAGGCGCAGCCTTGGATAATCAGGATTGCATTTTTATAGGGCGTAGAGACCCAAATTTTGAAGTCACTAAAAACATGGTGATTAGAAACCTGAATGACGGCACTTGGTATAATGTTCTTGCCTCTCAGCCTTTGGAAGATCCTGTAAGCTGGATTCGGATTTCAGCGCAAAAGAAAACAGGGGCGTTCAATCCTGTAATTACTACCTAAAATGCCACGATACGACATAAAAGCTTTAAGACGTAAATTTAAAGAGTTTGATATACAAGCGAATAGAGACATCGCTATGATCATTGACGAAGGGTCAAGAGATATTGTTAATCTGGCTAAGAAAAAAGCTCCTGCAGATAATGGTAAATTAATTCAGTCTATCGGATATGAAATAAAAGATAACGGAATGAGGTCCGATATTTTTGCAGGCGGTTCAAATGCACCTTATGCGCCTTACGTAGAACTTGGGACTAAACTACACGTTAAAATACCTACTGGATTTGAAGATTTAGCAAGTCAATATAAAGGGAAAGGAAACGGAGATTTAGATGAGTTTTTTCAAAATATTAGAGAATGGGTTAAAAGAAAAAATATTGGAGGAACCTATTCTATTAAAACCAAAAAAGCCACAACCAGCAAAGCATCTTCCGAAAATATTGATCGGGCAGCTTGGTTTATTGCTATGTCAATTCTAAAAAAAGGTATTAAACCCCAACCTTTTTTGATCCCTGCCTTCCTAGGAGAACGTGACAAAATCCCCGTTAATATTGACAAGATTCTCCAACGGTCTGCAAAGGAATTTAATAAGGATTAATCCATCAATTCCTAGGAAAAAATCACTTTTTTTTAGAATTCTATTTTTTGACGTACTTTTAAAGTATGGTTAATCCTGCGATAAATGTAAGGGCTGCATACTTCAATATTTTCCAGAACGGATTAAGCGTTCCTTCCTTTGTTGAAAAAGTTCCTTTGGGCATTGAACCTCCTGAATCATACGTTTTGATTTCAGGACAATCTAAACAGGAAAAAAGGGTTTGTAAGCAATGCCCTCAAAATTGGACAGTTAACGTGACCTTGGATATTATCAAAATCTCAGAGGCTGGAAATAGCGATAGGTTGCACGTTGATACAATAGAACAGGAAATCATGAACCTGATTCTTGAGTGCAATGATTTTACAATTCCCGGATTCAAGATCGGAAGAACAATCCTTACAAATAGCCTGAATCTGGATTTGGATATTGATACTCAGGATTTGGATAGGCAGGTATTAACAATTGAACATCACTTAGAGGAAATCTAATATGAGACATTTGGAATATGAGAATAAGCAATTAATTCCGGTGACTGAGGATAAAAAAAAGCCCTGCGAAAAAACTAAGCCCTGCGAAAAATGCGGGAAAAAATATTATTTGAAAATTGAACCAACTAAATAACAAATACAATGGCAGCTATTAACGGCAACACATTACGGCTCCTGATTGACGGGGTGGCCATCGATTGCGAGACAAGTTCGGGGGTTAATATTTCCGCTGAACCTATTGAGGCAAGATGCAAGACTTCCGGTCAATTCAGCGAATTTGTCACAGGGGGAATTAAGTCAGGTGAATTGTCCTTTGAGGGGATTTACCAGCAACCCAGTTCGAATTCAGCTTTTGACATTTTGGCTAAAGTAGGAAATGTTTATCCTTTTATTTACGGAGGTCTTGAATTTGGAGACGAAGTGATAACCGGAAATTTCTTCCTTGCGAGTGCTGAAATATCCTCTTCACTGGATGAAATAGTAACCTTTACAGGGTCTGGAAATATTTCAGGGACTCCAACTTTCGGAACGGTAACAACATAATTTATGGCTAAAATAGAAACATTCAGGAATGAGTTCCTAGACCTTGGATTATACCAGTCTGCCATGATTGTAATTGCCTTTGAAAAAGAATTCGGAACTTCATTACAGGATGCTTCGAGTTCCGGTAAGGTTGGAATTAACCATTTGGCTTTCATTGTACATACAGCTCATAAATCATATTGCATGATTAAGGGGATTGATTGCACAGTTACGGTTGAGGATATTTCATTCAAAATGACATTAGATGAACTTACAGAAGCATTTTCTATGATTTATCCAAGTGAAAAGATTGAAGAAACGGCTAAGAAAGCAGGTCAAAAAAAAACGTAAGCGATTCTGAGGGTTTACCTATTGAAAAAGCAATTTGGGTCATTGTTGGGAAAACTGGAATCTCAATAAATGACCTTTTTGTTTTGTCAATAGATGATATTTTGAATATTGGAGACGGGCAGCATCAATTACAGGTTGATGAGTGGGAACGGGCTAGGATGGTAGCTTTTTGGAGTGCGAGAGGATACATGAAAAAGTCATTTAAACCCAAAGACGTTTTGGAGTTTCCGTGGGAGAAAAAAGAGAAAATGACCTTATCAAAGGCCGAAACAATTAAAGAAAAAGGTCAGAAATTGAGTGATTTGATTAATTCAGGCAAGATTAAATTTAATTCCTAATGGCACGTTTAGAAATTGATATAGTTGGTAATTTAGACAAACTACATAAAGGCTTAAACGATGCTGAATCTGGATTGCAAAGATTTGCAAGCAAGGCTCAAAAGATAGGAACGGGTTTATCTTTAGCAGTTACGGCTCCAATATTGGCTTTAGGGGCGGCATCTGTTAAATCGTTTTCAGAAGTAGAAAATAAGCTTAGAGAAGTAAATACCCTTTTTGGATTAACGGGTGCCGAAGCTGAAAAGAACTTCGGTGATCTTGAAAAAATAGCAGGACAAGCATCTCGAGAACTTGGAATTCTGCAAAACAAGGTGGTGCCAGGACTTTACAATGCTATTTCTGCAGGGGTTCCAAAAGAAAATGCTTTGGAATTCATTAAAGTAGCTGGAAAAGCGGCTATTGCAGGGGTTACAGACATAAATGTTTCAATTGACGGGCTAACCTCAATTGTAAATGCTTTTAATAAGGATTTTAGCGAAGTTGGAGCGGTTGCAGATTCAGTTTTTGCTGCTATTCAGGGGGGGAAAACAACATTTGAGGAACTTTCTGCAAGTATTTTCAATATAGCTCCGGCTGCGGCTGCTTCAAAAGTAAGTATTGAAGAGATAAATGCCGCAATTGCTACTTTAACAGCATCGGGAACCCCGACAAAGGTTGCAACAACACAATTAAGAGCGGCTTTAACAGGACTTCAAAGACCAAGTGAGGAGCTTGACAAGATATTTAAAGCTTTAGGGTTCACCAATGCGCAAGCCGCAATCGAGGCTAAAGGACTTGGTTTTGCTTTGGATGCTGTAAAAAAGTCAACTGGTGGAAATAACGGAGCTTTACAAGAGCTTTTAGGGTCAGTTGAGGCTGTGGCGGCAGCTAACGTATTGGCAGGATCAGGTGCTGAAAAGTTTTCTCAGGAACTTGAAAGACAGGCTAACGCTTCGGGTGCTGCAAATAAAGCATTTGAAGAAGCGGACAAGTCTTTTGCCAGACAAATTGAAAGAACAGGGGTCTTACTTAATAATTTTTCCATATCAATTGGTAAGATTTTAGCTCCCGCATTACTGAAATTAAACAAGATAATTGAATCGACTGTAGGCTTTTTAGACGGATTGTCCGACACTTCAAAAACGGTAATAGTGGTAATCGCTGGAATTGCAGCAGCTATCGGGCCATTGTTACTAGGTATCGGAACAGCTATTAAATTACTACCTGTTTTAACGGCTGGATTTGTAAAGCTTAAAGCAGCCGTTATTGCCGCAACAGGTCCATTTGGACTGATCGCAATAGCGGTAGGTGCGGCTATCTTTTTACTGATTGACCTAAATAAGGAATTAAACCGAACCTCTAAAATTTCAGGTGAAGTTAAGGCGGATTTATTGGCTAAAAAAATTGAGGAAACTAATAAATTTCTTGATGCTCAAGTTTTGAAGTATCGGGAATTATTGCCTCAATTAACGGAAGAGCAAAGAATTAATAAAATTTTAGTCTTTGAGTTAGGAGAGATACGAAAGCAACGTAATAAAAGTGTCGACGCAATAAAAGCGGAAGAAGACGCTTTGATTAAGTGGGGGCTTGAGGCTTTAAAGGCTGCAAAAACAGTTACAAACTTAGGATCTTCAACAAAACTAACATTTGAGGAAGTTTCAAAACTTGCTGACAAAGTAAATGCCAAACTTGACGAAAATGAGAGCTTCATGGCATTGGAGGCTAGAAATGTAGAATTCTTGAAAAGAATAACTCAAGAGACTTTAGATGTTTATGATAAGCTTTCAAATAAAATTTTACAGGGAATAACTCCTAAAAAAGTAGAAATAAAGGATGTAGGGATTGATTTAGGTGAAGTTGCTCCTAATAAAGACATTTTACCTGACATTGACACAAGTAAAGAGTCTAAATTCTTTGTTGCGTTAGCAAATTTAAAAACCAATTTTGAAGCTTTTAGCGGAGATTTTCAGGGTGCAATAGAGGGATTTGTATCGAATGTTAAATTCTCAATTCAAGACGGATTGTTCAATGCTTTCAATGGATTAGGTCAGGCTTTAGGTGAAGCATTAGCAACTGGTCAAAATGTGGTAAAAGCATTGGGAGCAAGTCTTTTGAAATCAATCGGGGCTTTTCTTGGTGATCTAGGTCAACAACTTATAGCTTTTGGGGTTGCTGGTATAGCTTTTGGATCATTAATGGAAGCAATAAAAAAAGGGGGTCCGTTGTCTATTCCCGCTGGTATTGCAGCTATTGGAGCAGGTATTGCCCTGGTAGCTATAAGTAGCGCAATTCAATCCAGAGCTGGTCAAGGATTAAGCGGTGGAGGTAGCGGTGGCGCAACAACTTCCGGTATTTCAGCTCAATCATACGGAGGTTCAGGATTAGGAACTGCAGGCCTTGACTTATCAGGCGAATTCACCGTGAGGGGAACCGATTTGGTTTACATTGTGAACAGACAGCAAGAAAAAAACGCTAAAGGATAAATGGCACAATATAGACTCAAACTCCCAATAAATTCAGGATTTGGTTTAATCTCAGTTAACGGGGTTGCGCCTGTCCAATATTACGAGGAAGGATCAATTTTAAACATTGCGATATCTCTAATAAATGGATTTACATCCATTCAATGGATTAGATTAGGTGTAGTTATTTCTACAGCTACATCCTTTAGTTTTACCATGCCGTCTGAGGATGCAAGTGTTAGCATTGAAGCTTCGAGTGATCCTGTCCCGATTAACGGATATGGCCTGAAATATTTTACTGAATTTTACGATACATTGGGAAGTGTCACGCTTGGAACCGGATTGGTTAGGCTGGAAATTTTGATGGATGGATACGGGGGTTCGGTTACCGAACTTCAAACAAGAGGAGCATCCCTAAATTTTGGGGACAATCAAAGGAATTTAACCGATATAATTATCGGTCAATCCTTAGATTTTAGTCTTTATTCTCCGGCTGATTATTTTGGTGATTTGTTGACCGTTGGAATCAGGGATGCAATGGTAGTTCTTTACAAAGATTCTATCGTAAAATTCCGTGGTTTTTTGACTCCCGATTTTGTCGAATTTGAAAATGATGGTGGAATTCAAAGCTATCAATTTACTGCGGTTGACGGGATGAAAGGATTGGATTCTATCCGTTCACAGCCTTTGATATTTCCAGGCGGAACGAGTGGAGTCAGGGACAAAGCTTTAAATGCTTTAATCGGGGCTTTGAATCAGTCATTTCCGACAGCTAGAAAAGTTAATATTTCATGCGACATTTATGAAGATAGGATGTCAGATTTATCCTGTATGTTTTTGCAATTTTTCACACCGGAAGCAGCTATTTACACTGACGGAGAACGTGCTAAATATTCGAATGACACGGTAGTTTGGAACGAAACTTTATTTTTGTCAGAAGTCATTGAAATACTCTTGAAACCTTTCTTATGTCGTGTATTTCTCTGGGAGGACGAATTTTATGTGATTCGGGTTGCGGATATGAATAAGGCCACAATGAGGCTATTCAAGTTTAATTCTAATTCCGATTTCAATGTATTGGGATCTATTACAAATGATTTGGTAGTTGGATGCGGTGATATAACAAGGGTAGGGGTTATCCGATCCAGCCGGGCATATACTGAATTCACGGCTATAATCAATTTAGGGGTATTGGTACAGCAAGCTAAAGGAGCTGTTTATGAAGCTAATTTTGGAGTTGATGATTGGTATGTAGCATCTCCAACAAGTCCATACCCGGGTAGATATGTTCTAAGAAATTGGGACTATGTGAACGCAAGACCTTCTAATCAACCTACATCAGTTCCTACCGGAGACCTGGCATTAGTGCAATACGTGTCTGACAATTTAGGTGAGTATTGTCAGATCTGGACAACTACCACGACAGCCGGATTTTCAGATCCAAACATTTCTTATATCAGATTGCTTTCAAGTGATGCCGGGGTAGGATTCATAATTGCGGACGAAATAGCCAATAAACTAAGCCTTGAATTCCAGTTTGGTTTGATTCCGGTGTCAAGTTCTGATCCAAAGACTTTTGGGAATCATTCGGTAGCTATTCAGGTGAAAATAGGCAGCTTTTATTTAAGGGAGTCTGCCACACCTAATGTTTACGAATTCACTACAACCGTTGCTTTTTGCGTATTTCCCTGTCAAAATAGCCGTAAATTCAACACGGTAAAAATTACGAATGTGGTAATTCCGACAACTGATTTTGTGGAGGTTCGAATGTATCAATTAATTTTGAATACCGGAAGCCGTCATCAATATCGGGTCATTTATAAGGGATTTAAACTAAGTATTGAGGAAAATGTGGCCTTTACATTGGCTCAATTGGGAGCTAAAGGGGTTACAAATGTTCAATATTCGAGCGTATTTTCAGATTATGAAACTAATATTGGGGACACAATCACAAATATGAGCACATCCGCTATTAAGCTAAATATTGCCGATACCCCTGTTTCTAAAAATTGGACATCAAAGGATTTCACAAGCGAACCGCTTTTAGGGGCGCAAGTTCAGGATTTAGCCAACTTGTATGGAAGGCCTTCTCAAATATTAAGAGGAACAATTCAAAGATTAGATATTAAGCCTTATGAGGCTTTTATTTATGAGGGAAAATACTTTGCATTTCTTAATTTTACACATGATTTTCACCGGAATTCTTGGGAATTTCAGGCCTACGATCTTGGACCGATTGAAACGACATAATGGTAACGATTAGTAAATATTATTCGAGCGTTATAAAAGAAGGTGTAAAGCCTTCCAATCCGGGGAATGTATCTACGGATATCCCTCCGGTGTTGAATGATCCAGACAACGGAGACAACACTCATTTACCCGTTTCAATAGAAAGTCCGGCTAACGGTTTAAGTATAGTTCCAAGCACCCAGGTGCTTTCAATTGGCCTAGCTTCATCTGTAAATACAGGAGCTTTAAGTTCGGCGGACTGGAATACTTTTAACAATAAACAACCCGCTGGAAATTATGTCCCCTACATTGGAGCTACAGGTGACGTAAACTTAGGAAGCAATAATCTTACTTTAGATTCCTTATTCTTTAATGACTTACCTCCCAATGGTATAGTTCCACGTCAGATTAAGTGGAATAACGATGATCATACTATGGAAATTGGTATGGGATTGGGTGGGGTTGTACAACAGGTTGGACAGGAAGTATATCATTCCCCCGTAAAAAACCAGACAGGTGTAACTATCCCAGATGGTTCTTTGGTAGCTTATGCGGGATCGGTTGGTATAAGCGGAAGGATTAACATACAACTTGGTATAGCTAACGGCACAATTCCTTCAAGAAGATTCTTAGGCGTCACCACTCATGAAATACTCAATGGAGAAGATGGGTTGGTAACTTATTTCGGTAAGGTCAGAGGTCTTAACACTACAGGATCTCCAGTTGGTGAAACTTGGGCTTTGGGGGATCAGCTATGGGCGCATCCTACACAGGCAGGTAAATTAACCAATATAGAACCTCTGGCTCCTAACCTAAAAATAAGTGTTGGTATTGTGGTGGATGTACACGCTACCACGGGTACAATATTGGTCAACAGCTTATTGGGGTCTAATCTACACGACATTCATGATGTTAATGTAATAAGTCCTTTAAACAAGCACTTAATCAACTATGACAGTGCCACGGGTATATGGAAAAACAGCAGTCTAGGCACAATTATAGGGGGTACAACATCGCAGTATTTACGAGGAGATGGAAGCTTAGAAGACTTTGGAGTATCTGTAAGAAGTGCGGCTCTGACAGGCTACGCAGTCGGGGCGAATAGTGCCTTAGCCGCTACAGATTCAGTGTTGGGTGCTTTTGGTAAGATTCAGGGGCAGATCAATGCGAGGGTTAGTGGTACAGGCGTATCAGGTCAAGTAGCGTTTTGGAATGGAACGAATAGTCAGACAGGGGATAGTGGGTTGGTTTGGGATAACACAAATAAAAGACTTGCTTTAAGCACGTCAGTTCCAGAATATAAAATAGATTTGGGTAGATTAGGTGTAGAGAATTCCCAAGATATTATAAGATTTCAACCATATAATGCAATATCTAATACATACGGTAGCGGGATTATATGGAAACCCTATTTTACTGGTTACACAAAAAGGAGCGCGGGGATTATACAAGTAGCAGAAGCGAATTTTTTTAGATCGGGATTAGCATTCTTTACTAATAACTCAGCGACACAAACAGGAGATTGGAGTGAAAGATGGAGAATCACAATGGATGGTAACCTACAATCCAACGGAGCACAAACAATACAAACTTCAACAGGTAATTTAACATTACAGAATAATGCTTTAAATGTAAATATAGGACTTACTGATGGGACTGAAAGATTAGAAATAGGAAATAGAACTAGCGTAGGGTCAGATTCACGGGCAATTAGAATAAATAGAGGTGTAACGGGACAATACGCACTATTAACAGCTTTAGGTGGCGCAACTAATTTACATTCATATAATGGGGCAGGGGGAGCTATTTTATTTTGGGGTGAAGGTATTGAAAGGGCAAGAATAGATTCTTCTGGAAGATTATTAATTAATCAAACATCTGGCACCCAATCAATAGATACTGCTGGCAACATCCGAATCCGCTCACTAACAACTACAGAAGGTGATTTTGTACAGGCAGATACAACAGGTGTATTTCAAAGAAGAACGGCTGCACAAGTAAGTACACAAATAGTGCATAATAGCACAAGTTTAAAAGATGGGGGTGACGGTACTAAATTTTATCATTTGGGGCAGGATAAATATGATTTATTAAATAATAGCGTAATATCTTCTGTAGACACATGGATATCTAGGGTAAGTGCGGCTAATAATACTTGGAATAGCGTAGCTTTCGGAAATAACCTGTTTGTAGCTGTTTCAGGGGATGGAACGAATAATAGAGTTATGACATCCCCAGATGGAATTAACTGGACAATTAGAACTTCTGCTGCAAATAATACCTGGAATAGTGTAACATTTGGCAATAATCTATTTGTGGCCGTTTCTACTGATGGTATAGGAAATAGAGTTATGACATCCCCAGATGGAATTACTTGGACAGTAAGAACAAGTGCCTCTGACATATTTTGGGATAGCGTAACATTTGGTAATAATTTATTTGTTGCGGTTGGACAAACTGGTAATGCTGTAAATGTTATGACATCCCCGGACGGCATTAACTGGACAGGAAGAACAGGAGTTTCAAATCCAAATTGGATATCTGTAACCTTTGGCAATAATCTATTTGTAGCGGTGTCTCCAACTGGTACAAATAATAGAGTTATGACATCCCCAGATGGAATAACTTGGACGGTAAGAACAAGTGTTCAATTACCATTTATAAGTATAACGTTTGGAAATAACCTATTTGTAGCTGTAGGAGATTCTTGTGTCATGACGTCTCCTGATGGAATTACATGGACAGGAAGAACACCGTCCGCTAATAATCAATGGAATAGTGTAACCTTTGGTAATGGGCTTTTTGTAGCCGTCTCTCAAACAGGAACTGGAAATAGAGTTATGACATGCCCAGATGGAATAACATGGACCAGTAAAGTTTCAGCAGCAGACAACGCATGGAGTTCTGTAACCTTTGGTAATAACACATTCGTTTCGGTTTCATTTAATGGGTCAGGAAACAGGGTTATGACTTCAGGTCTTGTTCTATCTTTAACTCATTCCAGTTTAACTTTGGACGATGGGGTTAACCCACACGGGACTACTTTAGATTCCTTGGTGGGACTAACAAAAGGGGGCTTAGTAGAGGGGACGGCTGTAACTCTTTCCGGGACGCTTACAAATAGATTGTTAGGCACCGGAAATGTTACTATTAATGTAGCGGAAGAGCGGCAAGAAATAAATAGTTCTGGTAGGTTGGATAATATCACACTCAATGATAAAACAACATTACTTGTAATAACAGGCACAGTAAATGAAATAACAGGGCTAAATGCAGGGGGCAGAATAAGAAGAGTTTCTGTAGTTAATTTAACAAGTGATTTTATTAATTTCACATTTGAGAGTGCAAACAGTTCGGTAGGAAATAGATTAAGAACATCTTTTGGTGCGGCTGTTTATATAACAGTAGAATTAATATACGATCCAACAACGGGATTCTGGTATAAAATAGGAAACTAATATGAACATAACGTCAGATCAAATCGTAGGTTTACAAAGAGAGTTAATAGGATTAATGACTGAAACTCTCCCTCTTGTGCAAAAGTACTGGTTACAGAAACTATTCAGAGAAGTTTCCGCTGAATATAATGATTTACTGAATATTTATGGAAATTGGGAGGATCAAAATAAAGGTAAAAGCTTTCAAGAATTTCTGACTCTTAATTCTGAGTTTAAAATATTACTTTTAATAATTAAAGATATAACATTCAAAAAAAGTGATTTTATTAATATTCAAATGACAAAATACCCTACATTTAACTTACTGTTTACAAAAATATGATTATGAACAAACAACAAATAAAACAAAAGCTAGAGGGAATTAAGACTATTGTAGATGAAGTGACTGTACTTTTAAATGAGGAAGAAGTACCTGTAGCAGTTGAGCCTACTCCTCAAAACAAATTGTTGATTGTAGATACAGCTGGGACAATTACAGATTTAGCAATTCCTGATGACATTGACAGAGTGCATTTCAGTAACATTGATACATTGTTAGGATTAAGAGCAGCAACTGGTAAAGTAATTGAGATTAAATACATAGGAAATAATTCTATGAATATTTTGTTTGATGGATCAATTCCAGAGTCTGACAGATTTAATTTCTCAAGATGGATTAACACTGGTAGTGATGGACTTTATTTTAAGAAGACAACTAAGGGGTGGAATAACATAGAAGGGGTTAATTTAGAACCTGCTCCTGCGCCAATTCCTCAGCCAAAACCAACACCTCCTGTTGTTGATCCAGGAACTATAACTTATCCAGAACCTAATCCTGAGGATTCAACTTCTACAGAAGGAACGGAAAATTTTTCAAATCTTCCTTATTTACCCTTTGCTGAATTGTTTGGTAGAGATACGCAAGCATTCAAATCTATGCTAGGGCAAGTTGGTGAAAAATTAGAACATTTCTACCTGAAAGGTAAATTTGAAATCGTTGAAGATTTGATACTTCCTCAGAATATCAAATTTAGTTTTGATTATGATGCCCAAATATTGTTTAAAAATTCTGAAACTCAAATTCATTCGAGGATTCATGCAGATGAAAGAAGTTACATCTTTAAAGTAGAAGGTGAAAAGAAACCCTCTATTTATCCAACAGCCTGTAATGAAGTTTCATTTTATTGGTTTGGTGTATCAGCACAAAATGCACCTGAAATAAATGATGTTTCTTTTGAAACAGCAATTTATTGTTCTCACTTGAATGGTACTTTTGTAATTCCTTTTGAAAGTAGAGATAGTCCAATTAAAACTTCAAAAACTATTGAATTTGTGTCTTACAACAGACCAAACCAAATGGTATTTCCAGCTTGGAAGGTTAAAGGCAGAGGTGTAGGTTCTGGAACGCATCATGATGAAGCAAGTTCTTGCATAAAGTATCTAGGTAAATCTGGGCCTGCAATGAATATCAGAGGCAGCAGATTTGGAACTGTTATAGAAGATTTTAATTTAATAGGAATAAATGAAAAACCTAATGAAATTTTTAACTCAGGAATTCTAAATACCACTGCGCTTTGGGAAGTTAAAAATTGGTTAAGTGAAGGAGTATCTATTGATAGATATGATGCTTTAACAGGAATTGCTTTTGATTGGGTAGATGGACAGGGTAATTCGTTTCCTTGGTCGGCTCAGTCTACTGTTAGAAATGTACAAATTGCCAGGTTTGTAGTTGGACTTAATATCTCTCCGAACTCTGGGGGATATCAAGCTGATACTATAATTATTGACGCATGTAGAACTTACCAATGTGTTTTTGGAGCCAGTATTGGTCAAGATCAAGCCAGAGCAGTTACTTTCAGAGATTGCATTATGGAAAAGTCATTTTGTTTTTTCACTAATAGAAAATTTGGAAAAGGTAATGGCTCGTTATTCAACATCAGAGGTGGGCAATATACTACTGCTTTAAAAGCATTTGATGTACAAGGCCAGTTTGGAGGAAACTGTGATTTTTCAGGAGCATATTTTGAAGCCATCGGATGTATAGGGTCTCTTAATAGTACTGGTGTAAATAGTAATGGAATAGTATTTACGGGGTGTGATTTCTTAATTGATGATGATGGTTATACTAATCCATCACAGGCTGGAAGATGGGCTGCTCCTTACCTATGCGTTCAAGGAGGATCAAACATTACCTTTATCGGAGGAACTATTAGACCTCAAAAAAGATACTTGGGCTTGGATTCAGGCGTAAACGGTCGATTTAACTTCATTGGTGTTGGGTTTGGAGATATTGAAAATATTCAATTAGATGCTTTCTCAGTATTATCAAAACAATCAAGATTATCTATTGAAGGATGTACTTGGGCTAAAACTACATTGGACTTTAATAATGTGCCATCAGTTTCTAGAGATAAAAAATATGTTCGTTGGTCAATTGATTCTTACAAAAACTTTTATGGTGATGGAAGTGTAGGGGGAACTGGAATTAAAACTGTACTGACTCAAGGTTACAACATCTCAGATGATTGGGGAAATAATGCGCTGCCTCAAGATACAGAAAGAGTATTTACTGTAAATCTTCATAATGCTATGATTTATAGAAAAGGAGATTATGTAACGGGATTACTTAAAGGTGATATTGACGGTATGGGATTAGGATTAGGACAACTTGATCCACCATGTCTTGAAGTACTTGAAGTTAATGGAAATGATGGAAATGATGTTACGTTTGGTAAACTAGGCCCTGAAGTTGATATTAGTCTTGATAACAACAGATGGGGCCGAGTATGGGCAGTTAACAAGTGCTGGATAAGTGGTAGTCTTCATGAAGAAGTAATAGGTGTAGGTGACTGGTTTAATGACGACAATGGATCAAACAGAATAGGAAGTAATGGTAATCCATTAAGGTCAATTGTTGGAAAAGTAAGAGGACGTTAAAAAAATAATGTATATTTAAAGCTATGAAACAAGTAAATCTAACCCCGGAAAAAAGATTATGAATAATACAATAGAAGTACCTGACGAATTAGAAGTAAAATTTACAGCAAAGGAACTAACTGATTTAATTAATTACCTAGGTACAGGTCGATTCGATTTTGTAAATCCAGTTATTACGCTAATCAATACCAAAATTATTGAGGCTTACCAATCAACCGACCCCGTCCCAATCGGAGGCGCAGGCGGTGCAGGAGCTCCGAAACCAAAGGCTGATGAATAAGATAAAAAAACATATCAAAGACGTTCCGTTTATTTTACTCGCCCTAGACTTAATTTGGTGGGTTCTGGGACTGTTTAAAATAAACATACTGGATTATTGGTGGGTGGGCGAAATAGCCTCCCACAATCTTCTATTTACGTTTTTCATTGCGTTCTACGGCTATATTCACAGGTATTGCCTTTACAGCTGGATCTGTATTGGATCATTGGCATTGCTGAATGTTTTGAATATTACTCACTATTTTTGTAATTTTAGCTATTATCAATTTTATGCGGGACTAATAATCCTGCCATGTCTTAGTTTTGCAATAATTCGGATAATAAAAAATGAATCCTTTACAAAAAGCTATCCAAACGGCATTAATTCCGGCACTGACTTATAAAAAAGGTGCAATTTCTATTTTTGCAATCCCTGTTTCAGCGATCATGGAACTATTTGTAAAAGGATCTTTTCTTGGGATTTCGGTAAGTTTTGGGATGCTTTTTGGGATGTTGATACTTTTGGACCTATTTACAGGAATAATAGCAAGCAGGTATGTCGATCATGAATTTATTAGGTCCGATAAATTGGCCTTGACTTTTTATAAGGCGTTTATGTACGTGGTGTTTTTCTGGATTCTATGGGAAATCAAAATTATCATTGAGTTTCAGGATTCGTGGGTTTACGCTCAAGGTGAACATTTCGTTACATTTATAAGAAATTTTGTCTTTATAATTCTTGTCTTGCGGGAATATATTTCAATCGGAGAAAATATTGAAAAGAGATTCGGGAGCAAGCCCTATATTTTTACGCTTGCAGAAAAGCTATTCGATATCATTGAAAAGAAGTTAATTAAGAAAATCGAAGGCTCAGATATTTGTGATGAAGATGAAAAGAGAGATTAAATATATAGTCATTCATACAACCGCAACTCATCAGACTGCAACGGTTGAAAATATCCAAAGATATTGGAAGGAGAAATTAGGATGGAATAGCCCTGGGTATCACAGAATCATTGAGCCTGACGGAACTATTAACAAGCTGGAATCTTTTGATAAGCCTACTAACGGGGTTAAAGGTCACAACCGGAATTCAATTCATATCAGTTACATAGGTGGAATTGATAAGGAAGGAAAGTCTATTGATAACCGTACTCCGCAACAAAAAGCCGCAATCATTGATTGCATCTGTGAGGCTATCGGGTACGCTGGCAGAAGGCCTTTTATTCAAGGCCACAGAGATTTTGAAGGCGTTAAAAAAGATTGTCCATGCTTCGACGCATTGGAAGAATATGCCAGGATATGAAATATGCCGCAATAGTTCTTTTAGGGATAATTTTAGGATTCTTGCTTAGAGACTGCAAAGGCCCTGACACTATTACCAGAACTACTACGGTTGTTGAAAGAGACACTGTTTATCAGGTTGTCAGGGATACTGTTTACAGGACACAAATTAAACACGTATTTAGCAGGGATACTTTAATGCAATTCGATACAGTCCTTGTTTCGGTTCCTATAAGCCGTTTTTCAGAGTCATTTGATGTTCAATATGGAAATGCTACTGTTTCGGGGGAAGTGGCTGGAAAGCTTTTAAACATGGCTCTTTCGACTGATTTTAATATCCCCTTGGTAACCGAAACAAAAACAATAACCATAACAAAAAAGCCCCGAGGATTTTACCTAGGGGCCGGGGTGAACAAACAACTTACTCCATTTGTCGGGGGAACCTTTATTCATGACAGGTATCTTTTTGGGTTGACTACCGAATCTATCACGGTAGGTTACCGGATATTTTAACAACCTGCCCCAATTCAGCTTTACCGAATTCATTAATATCAAAAGGCACAGTTGCTCCGCAAGGCTGGTTTTCATAACGTTGTTGAACGCATTCGAATTCAACTAGGACATAACCATATCTGCAATTTATTTCCCTAACAACTCCTTTATTTGTCAAATAAGCCGTTTCACGACATCCTGAAAAGAGTATTATCAGAAAAAAAACAGTTAGCCTAATCATTTTTTATCCTTTCTATTTTAGCCAAAATCCTTTCTTTTCTGATCGCTTCTTTTTTACGATTTTTCCGCAGCTTCTTATTTTTTTTAGCTGTTTTCAGATCGTTTTTAAGCCAATTTGATCTTGAAACATTCCAGTTATAAGCTTTTTGCAATCTTTCGTGGTATTCCAGATCGGTTGATTTTCTGATTTTTTGTGCTTTAGCCGGGCTTTGTGCCATGATAATAATCATGCAGATTAGTATAATTATTGCAGCGGTAAGCCCTGTCTTTTTGTATACTTTTGTGCGTGTTTTCATTTATTTCCTATTTTTTCATTTTCCAATACTAAGCGCAATTTACCACAATTCAAAGAAGAATCCCATTTATTTTTTATAGGTGAAAAAAGATAAAATTTTTCTAGGTTATTCGATTCTGAGTTTCTACTTTTCGAAAAATTCAAACTCAAAAACACAAAATTATGAAAATCACAATTGAAACCACAATCGAAAAAGAGGTTGACTTACCCCTTTATTTTAAGTCAAAACGAAATGACAGCTTTTATTTTATGACCGTAGGTGAAAAGTCCGCTATCCGGGTAGTAGATCATGAATTTAACGCTGATTTAATGCTTTATCCCTCAATTGAAGTGATTAGCAAAGGTACGGTTGGGCTTTACGTTTCAACTGGATTTACTCCAATATCTGAAACTGAATTCAAAAATATCTACTTAAAAGTAAGCTTGGAACTTGAGAAACTAATGAACTAAAAAAATGAAAACACTAAAACTAATCGAAATCAAAATCAACAACTTCAAAGGAATTGAATCTTTTGAAGTTAAACTAGGTCAGGAAACCAATATTTTTGGATTTAATGGACTTGGAAAATCATCCATTGGAGACGCTATTTTTTGGGCATTATGGGGAAAAGATCAACAAGACCGGAAAGACCACGAAATCAAAAATACGGTCAAAACAGAGCTTAATAAGCAAGATCATGAGGTCTATTTGAAGTTTGATTTGGACGGTCGTCATATTCCGGTTAAGAGGATCTATTCTGAAAAATGGACAAAAAAGAAAGGATCGGAAACCCCTGAATTTACAGGCCATGAAACGACTTTATTTTTTGATGATGTGCCACTTTCATTGAAGGATTTCAATGAACGGATTAATGGGATTATGAGTGAATCTATTTTTAAGCTCGTTACAAATCCCCTTTACTTCAATTCTCTGAACTGGAAGGATCGAAGAAAAGAATTAATCAACATGGCCGGGGAAATTACAGATATTGAAATTGCTGGGAATGATTTGAAAATGCAATGCTTAGTAAAAGAATTAGCCTTTAAATCAATTGATGATTACAAGGCTCAAATTACCCGTCAAAGGTTAAAAATCAAAGAGCAATTGGATATGGTTCCGGTCCAAATCAAAGAGGCTAAACGGGGTATTCCAGAAACTCAGGATTGGGAGACAATTGAAACGAACATCCAAAGCCTTAGAAAGCAGATTGAAGAAATTGAAGCTAAAATCCTGGACAAAAATAAAGTCTTAAAAGAACATTTTGAAGCTGAGTCCAAGAAGACAAATGAAATTCACATCCTGAAAGGAAAGGTTCAAACTATTGAGTTTGAGGCTAAACAAAAAGCAGATCAGCATAATCAGGATTTAGGGAAAATCGAAAGAGAACTTTCAAATGAGGTCGCCAAAGGTGAAAGAATTATTTTAGACTTGAAGTTTCAAAGATCAAATATTGAAACAGATCTTACAAAATATAAGTCGCTCCGGGAAGAACTTTTAAAACAGTTTGACCAAATCAATGAATCCGAACTTGTTTTTGATCCTAATTCCTTTGTCTGTCCTACATGCAAAAGAGAACATGATGGTTCAAGTATTGAGGAATCAAAATCTGAAATGCTAAAAAATTTCAACTTGGATAAGCTTGCCAAAATAGAAGCAATTCAGATCAGAGGAAAAAAAGGAAAAGAACTCATTGAAAAGACTGAAAAAGATTTATTCGAAATAAACGGTAAAATATCAGAAGCTGAAAAGTCGCTTAATTCTGTAAAATCAGACCTTGATAATGAGAAATTAAGAGAGAAAAAGGAATTGACAGCCGAATCCTTTATGAGTGCTGAAAAGCATCAAATAGAAGCTAAAATAGCTGAAATTGAAGCCTCTAAAATCGAGGATCCAACGGTTGATAATTCAGAATTGATTGAGCAAAAGAAAGCGATTGAAACTGAGATTGATGGATTGAAAGAAATCATGTCAACCAGAAATGAAATTATCAAGGGACAGAACAGGGTGAAAGAACTGGAAGAAGAAGAAACTATTTTGGCTCAAGAACAAACTAGATTAGAAGGGATCCTTTTTGTTATTGAAAAATTCATCAACCGAAAAATGACAATGGTAGAGGAATCTATTAACCATAAATTCCAGTTTGTTAAGTTCAAAATGTTCAATATTTTGGTAAATGGAAGTCTTGAAGAAACTTGCGAAACGATGCTAGACGGGGTTCCGTGGTCAACACTTAATACAGGAGGTAGATTAAAAGCTGGGATTGATATTATCAATACCTTTTGCAGATTCTATCAAGTTTCGGCACCAATGGTGCTGGATAACAGGGAATCAGTATTTGAAATTCCATATACTGAAAACCAAGTTATTAATTTGATTGCTTCATTGCCGGATAAAAAATTAAGGGTTGAAATTAAGTAAGAAAAAACTAGGATAGTCCATTGGGCTATCCTAAATTTATTCATTAATTCAAACAAAAAACAATTATGACAACTGAGAAAAAAGAAGTAGTAAAGCAGGAACCGGAAAAAAACTTGCTTCAAAAAATGCAGGTTAGAATAAATCAACTTGCAGAAAATAAGGAAATAGTTTTCCCTCCAAATTACAGTCCTAGCAACGCCTTGAATTCTGCGTGGATTAAATTGATTGAAACCAAAAAAGATGGCAAGCCAATTACAGAACATTGCACTCAGGGGAGTATTGCTAATGCTTTGATGAAAATGGTAGTGCAGGGACTTAGCCCCGTCAAAAATCAATGCTATTTTATCCCTTATGGAGACCAATTGAATTTTCAAAGATCCTATCAGGGTTCAATTGCGCTTGCTAAACGTGTTGGGAATGTGAAAGAAGTAAATGCGAATTTGGTATATGAGGGTGATACTTACGAAACCGAAATTAACGCTTTCGGTGTCAAAACCTTGCTAAGCCATATTTCACCGTTTGAGAATCGGGATGAAAACAAGATCAAAGGGGCTTATTGTGTCGTCGTTTTCAACGATAGCGAAACTAAGTTGGAAGATATGACCTTGATCGAAATTAAGCGATCTTGGGCGCAAGGGGCTACGAAAGGGAATAGCCCGGCACACCAAAATTTCACCGGGGAAATGTGCAAAAAGACTGTTATCAATCGAGCTTTGAAAACGATTATCAATTCAAGTTCAGATTCAGATTTATTTGATGACGATGAAAATCAGCCTATCAATAAACCCATTTCTAAGCCGGGGGAAAATTCTGAATTTGTTGATTTTGAGGAAATGAAAGAAAGTCCAAAAGAAAAAATGGAGACGGAACCAACTCAATCGAAAAAAGAGGGTTCAAAGCCTGAATTGGAGTTTGAGAAACAAAAGCCGGGATTTTAAATGATCCTCCACATCCTAGGCAGCGGTTCAAAAGGCAACGGTTATATTTTAAGGGCTTCCAATAGAGAAGCCCTTATTTTAGAATGTGGCATGCCTTTAATTGAGGTTATGAAAGTATTGGAATTCGATCTTTCAGGGCTTCACGGGGCTTTAGTCACTCATTCCCATTTAGATCATTCTGGAAAAGCCGAACAATATTGTAAATCAGGAATCAATGTTTATACACAAAAAGAAACGATTGATTCTCTCAAATTTGAGTCACATAGACTAAAACCTTTGGAGGCTTCAAAATCATTCGAATTAGGATCTTTCAAAATCCTTCCATTCAAATTAGTTCACGATGTGCCAACAGTTGGATTTCTAATCTTTCATCATGAAATAGGGAAAATGGTATTCATTACAGATACCAAATATCTCACTTGGAAATTCGAGGGCTTAAACCACTTATTGATTGAGTGTAACTATTCAACTGATTTAATGAATGAAAGACTAATTCAAGGATCTTTGAAAGGATTCCTTTACAATCGGGTTCAGGAATCACATTTGAGCTTAGAAACGCTTAAAATCTTTCTACAATCAAATGACTTATCTAAGGTTAAAAATATTGTCCTGCTTCATTTGTCCGATGGAAATTCCCATGAAAGAAAATTCATTCAGGATGTATCTGAGTTAACCGGAAAGAAAACATTTGCGGCAAGTCAGGGAAAAAAAATAAATTTATCGCTAAACCCATTTTAAAATGGAAATAAACGAACGTATAAGGGAACTTTACATTCAGGGAAAAAAAGGGACTGAAATTTCTAATTTATTAGGCATTGAGCGTAATAAAGTCAATCACATCATTTTTGACAGGCTTAAATTGAGATCTGAAAAAACAAAGCCCAATCCAAAATATTTAAAAACAAAACATAGTTTCACTAAAGATCAGGAGGATAGGATTATTCACTTATATCGATGGGGCTATGAGCCGGAAGAAATAAGGGAAGAAATGAAAGCTAGTATGACTAAAATAAAGAATGTCTTAGCCTCACATGGAAAAATTAAAAGGATAGTAGATGGATCAGAATAAACAATTTGCGATCCTAATTAAAGATGAAATATCATTTTCCAAGGAAAAGTATTGCTACGGTAAAAAAGGCCAAAAAGTAGAAATTATAAAAGAAATGGGAAACGTGTCAATTGTTGAACTGGACCAGAAAAGATTTCCGGTAAAAGCATTGGATTTAAAATTACTTTAACCAATATTTAGGTATGTTAGAAATTAAACGGAGAAAATGGGATTTGATTAAAGTTTCAACATTCCAAAAAATAAGTCTTTTTGAGCTTTCACGGCTCCAAAAAAAGATCATTGACCGGATTAAAGACTGTGAACAATATCTTCAGGATTTTATAAATACCGATTTCCAAGGCCGATATATTGTTAATGAATACTGGGATATTGTCAGTGAAATAAAAGAGTTAAAAGAGTACTTACCTATACTTCAAAATCAAATAAAAACACTAAAAGATGAAAAACGAAATAGAGATTCAGCACAAAAAACAGATCTATAAGATCGAAGTTTTTGAGATTCAAATTTCGATTGACGGAGTATTACAATTTGTAAAGGTTGAGCTTACAAATGGATTAGTTACTTCAATAAATCGGATCGGATCAAGTCAGAATTATTCAATCAATTTAGAGGTATGGGAAATTGTAAAGAAGTTAGTTAAGTTTAATTTGGAGGGGGTATGATGGATTATCAAACCTTTATTGAAAATAAAAAGCATTCACTTGGAAATTTTGGTTTTTCTCCAATTTGGATGCCTGAAAGGGCGTTTGATTTTCAGGAATTTACTATTGAAAAAGCAATTGTAAGGGGTCGAAACGCAAACTTTTTAGACACTGGATTAGGTAAGACTTTGGTTCAGTTATCACTGGCTTATAACGTTGCTTTAAAAACAAACAAAAGAGTATTGATATTAACTCCTTTAGCAGTTGCTTTCCAATTTATCCAAGAAGCTGAAAAGATTGGAATTGACGATATTGAATATTCAAAAGACGGAAAGTTTACAAAAAAAATAGTAGTATGTAATTATGAAAGATTACACTATTTTGACCGAAATGATTTTGTTTGCATAATTGGAGACGAGTCAAGTATTTTAAAAAACTTTGACGGTAAAATAAAAGATCAGGTAACTGCTTTTGCAAAGAAAATGCCTTATCGATTTTTATCAACCGCAACCCCTAGCCCAAACGATTTCATTGAACTTGGAACTAGTTCGGAGTTTTTAGGACACATGGGTTATATGGATATGTTAACCAAGTTTTTTAAAAATAATCAAAACTCAGTTGATTCAACTAATAGAAATATTGGAGAGAAATTTTATCTTAAACCACATGCTGAAAAATACTTTTTTGCATGGGTAAATCAATGGTCTATAATGGCTAAAATGCCTAGTGATTTATCGGTTAATTTCTCTAATGAACGTTATCAATTGCCAGAGTTAATAACCAATACTCACGAGGTTAAGAATAGGTCAATGATTAATATTGACGGTCAAATTCAAATGTTTGTCCCTATTGCAAAGTCAATGACTGAGGTTAGACACGAACAAAAGCAAACCGAAAAGGAACGTTGTGAAAAAGCTGTTTTATTATCTGAAAATAAAGTTTCTGTCTATTGGTGTAACACTAACCAAGAAAGTAAATTTTTGAGAGAAATGGACAGAAATTCGGTTGAAATTATTGGATCTCAATCGATTGAAAAAAAAGAGGAGATTCTAATAGCTTTTTCAAAAGGTGAAATTGATCGAATAATTACCAAAGCTAAAATAACCGGATTTGGTCTTAATTGGCAACATTGTAATCATTCCACATTCTTTCCAACTTGGAGTTATGAGCAATATTATCAAGCATTAAGACGGTTTTGGAGGTTTGGACAAAAAGAAAAAGTGACTTTTAATTTAGTTATATCGGATGGCCAAAAAAGAGTAATTGACGCTTTAAACCAGAAGACAAAAAAGGCAATTGAATTACACGAGAATTTGACTAAAAATGTCAATAATTCATTTACAGACAAGAGAAAAGATTTAAAAAAACAAATAATTAAACCCTCATTTTTATGAAAAACGTAGTAAAAGACCAAATAGTAACCGATAAGTATGCAATCTATAATTCTGATTGTATGCAAGTCATGCCATCTTTATCAGACAAAAGTATAGACCTTTCTGTTTATTCTCCACCATTTGCAGGGCTTTATAATTATTCAAGCTCAGAACATGATTTTAGTAACTGTGAAACAAAAGAACAGTTTTTGGACCAATATGACTTTCTTATCAAGGAAATTGCAAGGGTTACAAAGCCCGGTCGAATTTCAGCGGTTCACGTTACCGATGTTTTTGACAATACTTGTAGGCTTTGGGACTTTCCTCATGAGGTAATTAAACTTCATGAAAAACATGGCTTTGAGTATCGAAATAGGATAACCATTTGGAAAGAGCCTTTGAAAGTTCGTATGAGAACAATGGTTCAGAGCCTTATGCATAAGTTTATTGTAGAAGATTCTACCAAGTGCTTTACAGCCATGCCTGATTATGTTTTGATTTTCACAAAGAAAGGGGAAAACAAGGTTCCGGTTACTCACCCGTTTGGTATTAATGAATACTTTGGAGAAACTCCAATTCTACCAAACATCTTAAGGGCTTGGAACAATGCAAATGAATCCAATTTAAACGAAGAACAGCTTTGGGAACATTTGAAAAAAGTAAATGACTCAGAAAACATAACCAAGCTAAATCATTACGTGTGGCAGCGCTACGCCTCGAGCGTTTGGGATGATATCAGAATTGACAATGTTTTGCCTTTTAGGGATTCAAAAGACCCAGATGATGAAAAGCACGTTCACCCTTTGCAATTGGATGTTATTGATAGGTTAGTAGAACTTTACTCCAATCCTAATGAGGTGGTTTTAACTCCATTTATGGGAGTGGGTAGCGAGGTTTTTAGCCCTGTTTCTATGGGGCGTAAAGCTATTGGGATTGAGCTAAAGGATAGTTATTACAAACAAGCTATTTTGAACCTCAAAGAAGCTGAAAAAAGATTTAAAGCAAAGCAAAAACAGACTTCATTATTCTAAGATTTTAGCCCGATATTTTTCGGGCTATTGCTTCTTTACGTTTTGAATTAAAGTTTTAAACTGTTAAATTTGATTTATGGAAACATTGCAAATCAATAGAACAAAGCTAAAGACCGTAAGAACTTACGCCTTAATGAAAGGAGTAACGGTTCAGCAGGTTTACAATTGGATCAAGGATAAAAAAGTTAAGCTAGTTGAGATTGACGGTGTAAAATTTATTAGTCTTGATTAACTTTTTTTTGGCTTCAATAAGTTTAAATGTTTAAAATAACTGAAAATGGAAGGTAAAAAATCATTTATCCTTTACTGTGATTTGATGGAAATAGTCCATGATTTAACAGATGAAGAGGCTGGTAAATTAATAAAGTTAATAATTGATTATGTAAATGATAAAGATCCAAAATGCGAAGAAAGGATTATTTCTTTAGCTTTTAAGCCAATAAAGAACTCATTAAAGTCTGATTTGAAAAAATGGGATTTAATAAAACAAAAAAGGTCTGAAGCTGGAAAACAAGGAGGAAGACCAAAAAACGAAAAGCAAATTGAAGCAAAAAAAGCAAATGCTTTTTTTGAAAAGCAAAGCGAAGCAAAAAAAGCTGTAAGTGTTAATGTAAATGATAATGTAAGTGTAAATGAAATTACTATAAATAATATTGAAATCCTAGAAGAGGGAAGACTTGGGGGAAAACCATTTAAAGATGTTCTGATTGACATCTATTCCCTAACTGAAATCCAATTCCAAAAAGCTTTAACGGATTGGAAAGTCTCAAATTTCGAAACACTTTTTAATAGCGACAAGCATTTCAGAGACTCACTGAACCTCTACATCAAAAAAAACATAGATGAGATAAAAAAAGAACCTAATGGATTGAAATATCCAAAATCAACAATTGAAGACAACAACTGGTAATGGAAAAGAAAGACATAACTAAACTTAATAGATCAAACAAGGATATTTGGGCGTTGATCGATCAAGGATTAAAAACCAAAAACTTTGCAATCCTTGAAAAGAATCTTAAAAGGATTTATTTGCTTCAATGCTACTACATAAAATTACTGAATTTTCAGGATCATGAAATCAGGGAACTACACAATGAATTAATTTCTGAAATATCATTATCAAATTCTTTTGAAAAAGAATGGTTTGAAGGGGTAGCAAAAAGAACAGGAAATTATGATTTGCTTAAAAAAAGAATAGATGAACTTTTCAGAGACTCATGAAAAAGCAAATAAAAAAGGATTTTGATTTAGATTTTTGTGAGGATTCGATTAAAACTTTTGCAGGTCAAAAGGATTCAATGTTGGAATCTTTTCGTAAAGGAAAAGAACCCGGGTCCAAAACTTATGTTAGGGATTTAGATGAAATCCAGGGTAAGAACGGATTTAAAAATAAACTTTGGTCTTGGAGGGCCGGAGAATTCAATCTTTGGACAGGATATAACAATGAAGGGAAAAGCCAGTTTCTGATTTACCTTTGTGTTTTGAAAGCCATTAAAGAGAATTGGAAATTTGCTTTTTTCAGTCCTGAAAACTATCCGCCGGATGAATTTTTTGATGATATAATTCATACAATTACCGGAAAAAGCACTGACAGACATTATAAAAATTTTGACCTTTCAGAGCAAGAATATTTAACAGCTTTCGATTTGGTTAAGGATAACTTCTTTTTTGTTTATCCTGAAAACGAAGGAAGCCCGGATTTTAGGATTGAACAAATTGAAAGTGTTTTTGAATATTTGGTATGGGAGAAAGGAATTAAAGCCGTTATAGCTGATCCATACATCAAAATCAGGCATGAAATGATGCCGGGCGAACAGGAACATTTATATGCTTCAAGATTCATGATGGATCGCATAAATTTCACCCGAAAAAACAATGTAAGCTATCATTTAGTTATGCACCAAACAACTCCTAGAAAAGAGCAAAGCGGTAATTATCCACCCCCAAGCCTTTACAATATCAAAGGGGGAGGAACCTTTGCGGATAGTACCGATAATGTTATTTCAGTTTGGAGGCCAAATCGTGGGGTTGATCCTTCCGATACAACTGTAATTATTAAGTCTGATAAGATAAAAAAGCAAAAGTTAGTAGGAATTCCAAGTGAAATTCAGATTGATTTTAACCGGAAAAGAAACCGATATATCGGAAAAGACGGTTTTGATTATTTTGAGCAGATTTTACCAAATACAAAAACCGTAGAAAATAAACCTGAAAATTCTTTGTACAATCCCGATAAATTCATAGGTTCGGGAGTGAAAGATTTTGACATTGATTTTAACGAAAAAACGGAAATTGGATTTTGAAAAAGACAATCAGCGAACTGACAGGGAAGAAAATGAAACTTTGGGAGCCGACTTATGAGCAGGCGATTTTCATCAAAGAACGGTATGCGACTTACAACTCGATCAACACGTGGACAAAGAGCCGTATTTGCGAGCGATTTAAGGTGTCTTCTGCTGTTCTTGATAGATATCTTGCCAAACATAATATTAAGCCGAAAAAAGAGCCTAAAGGGAAGTCCAGAGACCTGACAGGTTTTATCAGGATTCCGGTCCCCTGTGAGTTCGGTTCACAGACTTATATCCTGATTCCTCCCGACAAAGATCCTGTGGAGGCTTTGGAAAACTATAAAAAAAGGAATGAGGAAAAGTTGAAGAGGTTTAAGAAAAAAGAAGTTGAGGGTGTTGATGATTTAGAAATATAATTAGAATAAACAAAAAACACTATGAGACCTGAAAAGAAAAGATTGATCGCTGAACATTTGAAAAGAGGTGAGAGCATTACTGGCCTGCAAGCTTTAGCACTTTATGACGCATATCGTCTTTCATCCACGATTAACCGTCTCAGAAATGAGGGGTTAAAAATTGAAACGACAATGATTCAAAGGGATGATTCTACAAGTTTTGCTAAGTATTGGATTCCGATAAATGAGAGAAGGAAATGACCCCAAAGGAAAAAGCAATTGAGCTAATTTCTGATTACTCAGAGATTCATTTATTAGACCAGTATGAGTTAGCTAAAATTTGTGCATTATATGCCGCCAATACTGCAAAATGGAGTCATCCATCCGATTCAAAGGAATTTAATTATTGGGAACAAGTCAAAAAAGAAATACAATTGTTATGAAAAGAATCCAACGTTCCCGAAAAAAGGGATATAAATCACCCGAAAACTCAAAGTATGTCGGACGGCCTACCAAGTTTGGAAATCCATTTAAACTTTCACCTGATGGTTATATTCTCTATTACAAAGCCGGAAAGTTAATTGGTTCGCCTTGGTTTTATTGGGGTTGTGATTGTGGATTTGAGTTAAAAGACATAATTGACCTTTATAAAAAATGGATCAATCAAGAATTGCTAAATTTTAACTTGCCTAAACCTCCAAGCATTAAAGAATTAAAAGGACTTGATTTATCTTGTTTTTGTTCTTTGGATAAGCCTTGTCATGTGGATGTATTGATTGAAATTTTGGAAAGTAAAAACTAAGAAATGACCAAACCAGTAATATTTGAAGCAAAAACAACTTACTCAGATTGTAGAACTTGGGTAATAGGTGAAGACAAAGAATCAATCATTGAATTTCTTTGTAATCAGTGGGGATGCTGGATTCATGAATTAATTCTTGAAGAACTACCAGAATCAAAATGGAGTGAATGCCAAATTATTGATCCTGATTCTGAATATTATGAGGAAACGGATGAATTTGAATACATCGTAATTTCTGACTTTCAAAAAGAAGCTGAAAAATGGGATGGAAAAACTGAAATTTTAGCAACTGATGAATATTGAAAATGAAAGCTAAATACGATTACATAATTGGAATTGATCCTGGAACTACAACCGGAATTGCAATTTGGAACCCAAAATCCAAAGAATTTGAGCAAATTTTTTCAGGTAAGATTTTGGAAGTAATGACCAAATTAGAACCTCATTGTGTTTTCGGTAAAACGAAATTCATGATTGAAAACCCAAATCTTAGAAAATGGTTTGGAAAATCTGGCAGGGAGGTTCTTCAAGGTGTTGGATCGGTAAAGCGAGATTACCAAATCTGGATCGAATGGTTTGAAATTAACAATTCAGAATATCAGGATATCCACCCCAAAAATATTAAAACCAAATTAGATGCTAAGCAATTTGAAAAGATTACAGGATGGAAAAAACAAACGAACTCACACATGAGGGATGCTGGAATGTTGGTTTTTTGCATGGGATAAACTAAAAAAAATGGACACTAAAAAAACAAACGATACGATTTCCTTACTCGAAGCGATGCTGGAAAATTGCAGAGAACGGATGAAAGATCCTAATACCCCAAAAGAATATCTGAGACATCTGATTAAGTCAGAGGAACGAATTAAAGGAAGTATCAACTCATTAGAATCAAAACTAAACTAATGGAACTGACTAAAGAGCAAAAGAGAATATACCAAATCAGCTTTAACAGGTTGATTTTTTCATCTATGAATGAGGTAATGCACTCCACATACCTGGAATCAAGTGCGGTCAAAAATTGGGATTCAAACTTAGCCCTGAAGCTTCGAAATATCAAAGGACAATTAGCCAACGAATTAAAAAAGGATTATCAGATTATTGAGTCACTTGGAGGCTTAGAAGCAATTCAGCTTTTTTACAAGCTAACCAACATTTTTGAACGAATCATTGAAACGGCTCAAATCGGAAATCCAAGGGAATTTGAAAATTTGATCCTGATTTTAGAAGCTTATCAAAAAGGAGAAATACGCATTGAAGATTAAGAAACGGGTAAAATCATTGAGCTTGAAAAATAATTGAAAAAATAAATTCGATTTTACTTGACTTGAATATATGTTTTTGTCTATACTTACACAAGTAATTCAAACAAACATAAACACTAAAAAACACGATCATGGAAAATTTAACTATTAATGAAAACGGTACAGTAAGAATAGGTGGAGAAGTAGCCGATTATGACGGCTTACTTGAAATATTAAGTCCAATTGGGGAATACGAAACCGAAGAGGCGGGAACATTGGTCTTATTCCCCTTCAAAGGGGGGTATATAGAGTTACTTTTAGATGGATCATTCGGTTCTGGTGAGGAAGCTAACTTTACGGATTTATCTTTTGAGGAGATTATGGAATACTTTAATGTAAAGTAAAACAAAAAAACCCTTCAGGTGGCGGTAAACCGGGCCTTTAAACAAGTTAGTCACATTTGAAAAATCAAACGATCATGTTCAAAGCTCCAAAAAAGACATCCGACAAACATAAAAAAAGTTTCTTTGATAAGCCAGTTGAAAAGAACACGGAATCACTTTTAATTAGCGAATTCAAATGGTTGTAGGGACTTTTAATTATTTAGAAAACAATGAAAATTTTAATGTTAAATACTTGAATACCCATATTAAAACTTGTTTAATTAAGACAGAAACTAATTCTTATGTAATAACATCATCCGGTAATTTCAACCAGATGGGAAAATCGAGCAAACTATTGTAATTTTGAGTGAATCATTAAGAAATGAGATATGCCAGGCGGCAATAAAAATATAAAACCAAGCGACGGAAAGCAATTTTCTAAAGATTATCAGCCTGAACCAAAATGGACGGAGGCAAAAGCTTTGAGGCTTGGAAATGACCTAATTAATTGGTTAAAGGCAAAAGACCATAACGGAAACGATTCAGGTAATATATTTTTTATGGAATTCCTTATCATTGAGAATGATTTATATCCTGATTTAATTAGTTATCTAGTTGGAAAATTCTCCTCGTTTTCCTATTTAATTGATAAAGCAAAAGCAATTCAGGAGTTAAAGCTTCAAAAATACGGGGTCGGAGATAGATTAAACGCCACAATGACTAAGTTCGTATTGATCAATAAGCATGATTGGAAGGATAAGACCGAGACTGATGTTACAACCAAAGGAGAGTCAATAAATAAGCCTGATTTAACTAAATTGTCAGATGATGAATTACGAAAGCTTGCTGAATTGCAATCCAAAAGCGGAATTAGCAAAACGTAATTTTGATGATTTTGTAACCTACCTTTTTCCAGCTTATGAAATGAAATGGTTCCATAAGCATATTTGTGAAAAATTAAACGACTTCAATCGGGGGTATATTAAAAAGCTAATGGTTTTCATGCCGCCTCAGCATGGCAAATCACAACTAACTACCCGTTTATTTCCTGCATATACTTTAGGCGTTCACCCTAATAAAAAAGTAGTAGTAGCATCTTATAATGCCACTTTAGCGAGTAGATTTAACAGGGATATTCAGAGAATAATCGATACAGATCTTTTTCATGATATTTTCCCAAAAACACTTTTAAATGAATCCAATGTGGTTACCGTTTCTGAGTCATATTTAAGAAATTCAGAGATTTTTGAGATAGTTGGATATTCTGGATTTTTAAAAACGGTAGGACGTGGGGGGGCATTGACAGGGACTCCGGTTGATTTAGGCATCATTGATGATCCGATAAAGGATAGGGCGGAAGCAATGTCTGAAACGATTAGAGAAAGCCTTTGGAGCTGGTATCAGGATGTTTTTGAAACAAGACTTCATAATGATTCTCAACAATTATTAATTCAAACAAGGTGGCACGAGGATGATTTGGCTGGAAGACTTCTAAGGCGTGATAAAGATTGGGATGTAATTGTTTTTGAAGCTATAAAAGAAAATGATTTTGATTATGATCCAAGAAAAAAAGGAGAGGCTTTATGGCCTGAGAAGCACTCTTTTGACAGGATTAATAAAGTTAGATTAACCAGCCCGTTAACTTTTAATAGCTTATATCAACAAAACCCAATTCCAATGGACGATATTGGTATTTTTTGGGATAAAAATATCTTAAAAAGGCATAGAATTAAGGTGAAACCTCAACTTGAAAGGATTATTGTTGCAATTGATCCTGCCACTACAAATAGCTCAACCAGTGATGAAACTGGAATAATGGTACAAGGGATTGATAATGTTGGAAACGGATATCTAATTGAAGATTTGAGCGGGAAATACTCCCCAAACGAATGGGCTACTATAGCTGTAAATGCAGTTGTAAGGCATGATGCTGTTTGTATAGTAGCTGAAAAAAACCAAGGAGGTGACATGGTTGGATCAATTATTAGGCAACATGACCAAAAGATTAGAATTAAGCTAGTTACAGCTAGTAAAGGAAAAGAGGTTAGGGCGGAGCCTATTTTTGGGCTTTATGAACAGTCTAAAATTTACCATGTTGGCGAGTTCCCGGAGCTTGAAAATCAAATGGTGTTATTTAACCCAAAACATAATGACAAGTCACCGGACAGGGTTGATGCTTTAGTTTGGGGTTTTACTGAGCTAATGATTGGAACAAAAACCGAGGTGCATTTCGGATGGTGAAAAATAAATCTGATTTTTCTTGGATATTAAAATCAATTCGAATAGTTTTAAAAATCAAATCAAAAACACATGAAAAAGCTAGAAAAATTAACCAAAGAACAAGAACAGAAAATTGCAGTTCACCGTAATAAATGGTTGGATAAGGTTTTTAAATATCAACTTTTCGAAAAGAACACATTTGAGTCAGTAAAGGATTCAATGATCGAAATGTATGATTTTTGTGGACTGAAAAAACCGATTGTATTACTAGTTGATTCTCCTTATGCTTGCCAGATTGCGGCGAATATGTTTAATAATAAAAACCAAGTGTGGGACCAAGTGGGGGACCAAGTGAGGAGCCAAGTGTGGGGCCAAGTTGGGGACCAAGTGAGGGACGAAGTGAGGGACCAACTGGGGAACCAAGTGTGGGACCAAGTGGGGGACGAAGTGAGGGACCAAGTGGGGAACCAAGTGTGGGGTCAAGTGGGGGACCAAGTGAGGGACCAAGTGAGGGACCAAGTGGGGGACGAAGTGTGGGGCCAAGTGAGGAGCCAAGTGAGGGACCAAGTGGGGAACCAAGTGTGGGACCAAGTGGGGAACCAAGTGTGGGACCAAGTGGGGGACGAAGTGAGGGACGAAGTGGGGAACCAAGTGTGGGGTCAAGTGGGGGACCAAGTGGGGGACCAAGTGAGGGGCCAAGTGTGGGGCCAAGTGAGGGACCAAGTGTGGGGCCAAGTGTGGGGCCAAGTGAGGGACCAAGTGAGGAGCCAAGTGGGGAACCAAGTGTGGGGTCAAGTGGGGGACCAAGTGAGGGACCAAGTGAGGAACCAAGTGTGGGGTCAAGTGGGGGGCCAAGTGAGGGACCAAGTGGGGGACGAAGTGAGGGACCAAGTGAGGGGCCAAGTGAGGAGCCAAGTGAGGGACCAAGTGGGGAACCAAGTGTGGGGTCAAGTGGTGGACCAAGTGGGGGACCAAGTGAGGGACCAAGTGAGGAACCAAGTGTGGGACCAAGTGGGGAACCAAGTGGGGAACCAAGTGTGGGGTCAAGTGAGGGACCAAGTGAGGGACCAAGTGGGGGACGAAGTGTGGGGCCAAGTGAGGAGCCAAGTGAGGGACCAAGTGGGGGACGAAGTGTGGGGCCAAGTGAGGAGCCAAGTGTGGGGTCAAAAAATAATATATATTAATTTTTCTAATTATTGTAATTCATCGGATTTTGGATGGGAATCATTTTATGATTTCTTTTTTAAAGAATCAGAGATTAAAATTGATAGAAAAGAAGATTTAGAAATGTGTATAAAATTTTCAGAATCCTCATTTATGTCAATTCAATTGGACGGATTATGCATAGTTTCAAAATATCCAAATCATATTTATAGAAACAAATCGAACGGTCTTCATAATTCATCTGGATTTGCTATTTCATTTGCAGACGGATATGGCCAAAATTATGTTAATGGAAGATATTTGGAGCCTAAAATTTTCAATAATTCACAGACTATTCAAGGGGCTAGAAAAGAGTTTTTAAAATCAGAAAATGAAGATATTAAAGCTTGTATAATCACAATTATCAAAGAAAATTTTGGTAATTCAGGATTAATGGATATGTTAAATTCAGAGTTAGTGGATGAAAAAAACATATTTCATACAAAAGATTATTCCGAGAAACTGAGATTGTATAGAACAAAAGAAAAGTATTCTTTCCTTCAAAACAGCAAAGGAGAAGCGAATCAACCTTATGCGTGGATTGAAATGACTTGTCCATCAACCGGAAATACGTATTTAATTGACACATGCCCATTATTCACCGATGTGGTGGAATGCGCAAAATGGCATAGGCCGGAAGTTGTCCCAAATAATTTAGATTATGCTTGGATTTCAGCGAATTAGAACTTAATATTACAAATCATTCAAACAAAAACAATTATGAAATTTACAGGAAAAAATTATCACCAAGGAGACTCCCAATTCTTTAATTTATCCGAACTTCCAAACGGATTGAAGAAAATTGAAAAGCAGTACATCGCAGCTTCTGAGAGATCAAGCTCTTTCCATGCGTTGTTTGGAAATTATGATATGTATGAAGCAGAAGGAGGTTTTATTTTGGATGTCAAAGAAGAATGTATTTTGAATCATTCTTTAGAATCTGTACTGAAAGGAACCGGAGTTTCTTTATCAGAAGCTAAAGTATTACCTAAAAAAGATCACCGTCACTCGGTAATTGAAAAAGGGATTTACTTTGTCGGAATTCAGCAAAGATTTGATCCTTTAGAGAATATAAAAAAAAGGGTGATAGATTGATAATTATCAGCCAATAATTTATTTTAAGCCTATCAATTTAGATAGGCTTTTTTTATTTTCATACGCTCAATTTCCCTATTTTTTAAATTTCCCTATAAAAATCCTACTTTTGATAAACAAGATTAGGAATATGGGGATTTTTGATGGATTCATAAAAACAGAGGTTAACAGGCTATTGCAGGGCCAAAATCTCTACAACGCCAATACCTTCCGGTGGATCAACAAAGATGCGCCGATAATGATGCCGGATAACCCCAAGACCTACATTGAGGACGGATATCTGAAATTTGCGGCAATTAACAGATGTGTTAATCTTCTTCTTAATAAAGTCGCTTCCGTTCCTGTTATCATTTACGAAGAAAAAGAAGGTGCTACAAATCAAAAGTTTAAAGAATTTCAACTACTTAATAAGTCTTTAGAAATACCCCAAAAATTCAAAGCACAACTAATAAAGGTTAAGACTCTCACCGAAACTACTAATAAAGAACTTCAAAAGTTAATCGATGAGCCTAACGATATGCAAAGTTGGGATGATTGGGTTAAATATTTTGTCGGATCTTATTTGTTGACTGGAAACGCTTATGACTATTTTAATGGGCCTGTTATCGATATTGAAAAGCCCGAAAAAAACATATACAGTGAACATTTCGTACTGCCTACCGGAATGATTCAGATTATATCAGGCGGTATGAATAAGCCTGTAAAGTCTTTCAGGATGGAATACGGGACTAACCAATTTTTAGACTACCCGGAAAGCCAGATAATTCACTGGAAAAGCTTTAATCCTGAATTCATGTGGAGTGGGTCACAGCTTTACGGAATTTCTGTATTAAGAGCATACTTGGAGCCAATTCTAAGGAATAAATTGGGAGACAAGGAGTTAAGCCGACAAATGGCCAACGGAGGGGTTTTTGGATTTATCGGGGCTAAAAACCCTGAACATAACCTGAGTATTGATCAAAAAAAGGAAATGAAGCAAGCATTAATAGATGCTAAAAAATCAAACGATGAGATAAGCCGAATTTTCCCGACCGGAATACCTTTGGAATGGACAAGTATAGGGCTACCAGTTGCGGACCTAAAATTAATTGAAGTAGCTAACTTGGACGAGGAAAGCATTTACAAAGCATTTAACGTGCCTTTGGTTTATTCGAATCAGGATTCAGCGAGTTACAATAACCAATCCACAGCCGATAAACAATTTATTTACAACGCTATTGCTCCGCTATGCGAGGATATCGGATCGCTGTTGACAAAGAAACTTTGCAAAGGGATTGAGAAAAGGACCGGAAAGAAATTTAGGATTTACCTAGATTACAATGCTTTGCCCGAAATGCAGGCAGACATGTCTAAAATATCCGATTGGCTATCCAAGTCACCTGAACTGACTTACAACGAAAAGAGGGAGGCAAAAGGATACGGCCGTTTGGAAATCACAGGTATGGATTCTATATTTATTTCAGGGAATGAAAGACTTATCGAAGATGCGGCTATTCCAATGAGTGATTTTCCTGCTGAATTTGACACACCTCTTTA
>Ga0209342_10000399_pt1 | contig 49401 bp, 46 predicted proteins | sample RifCSP16_2_FD_184023 | JGI IMG/M metagenome (GOLD analysis project Ga0209342, IMG submission 184023) | Soil microbial communities from Rifle, Colorado - Rifle CSP2_sed 16_2 (SPAdes) (version 2) | ecosystem: Environmental > Terrestrial > Deep subsurface > Rock core/Sediment | place: Rifle...
GGTAGTTTTTATCTCCCTGCTGACCCGCCGCTCATGAAACGACCAGCTTTATGCCGTCGCAACTAACGTCACCAATCCCAGAATTCTTCAGGGCTGAGGTGGACAAAAATAACTTGACACGGCTCACAACCCTGTATGGCACGGACGAACAAAAACCACCCGATACCGTGTAAAAATGGCCTATTTTTACACGGTACAAGTTAGAAATTCGGTTGCACTGATCCTGCGGCATGCTCCGGATGTCAAGAAAATTCTGTCCACTTACTTAGATATGGGCACGTTCCGCCTGCCTGTGTATTCAAAATCATTGAGGCTCGCGCGAAAAGTTTGCGAGCCTTTTTTGTTGGCGCCGCTGCGGATGCGTGCCATTGCCGCGAAATGACGATTCACCGAACTCGGTTGCCGCCCCCTTCAATTCGATGTACAATCTTCTCGCACACAGGCGATGGAGGCGACCGATGTCGACGCCGCACCGCATTTTCTACATCTGCGAAGTTTGCTTCGCCGTTGCCGACGAGCCGATCGCGGGCCATCCGCACCCCATGATCGAATGCGACGCCGGGGCGCCCGGCGACGATTGCACCCAGCCCGTCGTCGACGACGCCGGCCATATCCTCACCCACGCGCCCCGCTGGTGGGTCTTCCGCCGCCAGCGGCCGCGCGAAGAACTCTCACGTTGAGCACGTAATGCTATGGAAAACGTCATCATCCTCGGTTCAGGCCCGGCGGGGCTGACCGCCGCGTTGTACGCCGCGCGCGCCAACCTCTCGCCGCTGGTCATCACCGGCAACGAGCTGGGGGGGCAGATCGCCACGACGACCGAGGTCGAGAACTTCCCCGGCTTCCCGAACGGGCTGACCGGCCCGGAGCTATACGAGCACATGCAGAAGCAGGCCGAGCGCTTCGGCGCGCGCGTGGAGATCGACGAGGTCGTCGAGGTCGACTTCACGCGTCGCCCGTTCCAGCTGAAGACGCATTCGCAGATGTTTGAGGCGCAGTCGGTCATCGTCGCCACCGGCGCGACGCCACGCAAGCTCGAAGTGCCGGGCGAGAAGGAGTTCGTCGGGCGCGGCGTGTCGTACTGCGCCACGTGCGACGGCTTCTTCTTCCGCGACAAAGAGATCATGGTCGTCGGCGGCGGCGACAGCGCGCTGCAGGAAGGGCTGTTCCTGACCAAGTTCGGCCGGCGCGTGCGCGTCGTGCACCGGCGCGACGCGCTGCGCGCCGGCCCGGCGCTGCAGGAGCGCGCCCGCCGCAACGAGAAGATGAGCTTCGTCTGGAACACCGTCGTCGAGGCCGTCGAAGGGAACAGCGCGGTCGAATCGGTGCAGTTGCGGAACGTCCACACCGGCCAGGTGAGCCGCGAGCCGGTGAGCGGCCTGTTCATCTACATCGGCCACACGCCGAACACCTGGCTGTACAAAGGCCAGCTCGACATGGACGAGGAGGGCTACCTCGTCGTCGACCCGTTTCTGCACACCAACATCCCCGGCGTGTTCGCCGCCGGCGAGGTGCACGACAAGCACTTCCGCCAGGCGATCGTGTCCGCCGGGTTCGGCTGCATGGCGGCGATGGAGGCCGAGAAGTACCTGGCTGGCCTGGAGTGAGGCAGCGGATAAGCAACGGATAAACGGATTAACAGGGCGAGGGGGCGGGTACACCTCTCGCCTTTGTGATTTGAGGTGATCCATGCCGAACATCGTGATCGGAGGCGACCGAATTTTCTATGCGCTGCACGACACGCCGCGCGGCGCGCGCGATGGCATCCCACTGGTCCTCATCCACGGTGCAGGTGAGAATCATCTAGTCTGGCCGGCGGTTCTGCGGCGGATGCCCGGCGCGCAGGTCTATGCCATCGACCTGCCCGGACACGGCAAGTCGGGCGGTTCAGGCCGGGCCAGCATCGCCGAGTACGCTGCATTCCTAGCCGGGCTGCTAGGTGGGCTGAGAATCAGGCGCGCCGTGATCGCCGGCCACTCGATGGGCGGGGCTATCGCCCAGCAATTCGGCCTAACGTACCCCGCTCGAACTGCTGCTTTGATCTTGATCGCCACGGGGGCGCGGCTGCGCGTCGCGCCTCAGATTCTTCAGCTCACCGAATCAGACCTCCCCGCGGCCGCCGATCTCGTCAGCAGCCTTCAGTGGGGTCCCGGCACGCCCGAGCAGATCGTCCGGCTCGGCAAGCAGCAGTTGCTCGCCAACCGGCCGGACATCATATACGGAGACTACCGGGCCTGCGACGCATTCGACGTTATCGATCGGCTGGGCGACATTCGCGCTCCGACGCTGGTCGTCGGCGGCACAGCCGACCAACTGACGCCGCCGAAGTACGCGACTTTCCTGGCCGAGCGCATCGCCGGGGCGCAGCTCGCACTCGTCGACGGCGCGGGGCACATGGTCATGCTGGAGCGTGAAGAAGCGGTGGCGCGAGCGGTCGAGCAGTTCTTGCAGGCTCAGGGGCTGCTCGGCTAAGAGCCTATTTGAAAATGCTCTCCAACCGCGTCCGCGCGGTTGGCAACGCCCGCGAGGACGCGGGCTATGAGCACTTTTCAAGGCTGAGAGGAGTTCTCCACGAGCCAGGCTTTCAGGCGGGCGGCGGCGCGCGCTCGATGGCTGATCTCGTTTTTCAAAGAGAGCGGCAGCTCGGCCATCGTCAGATCGTATTCCGGTAGATAGAAGACCGGATCGTATCCGAAGCCGCGCGTCCCCTTCGGCCGGCGATCAATGCGGCCCTCGCACACACCCTCAAACGTATGCGTCCCCCCACCCGGCTCGGCCAGCGCGATGATACACACGAAGCGGGCTATCCTGCTCTCGTCGGGAACGTCCGCCATTTCGACGAGCAGGCGCTCGATGCGGGAGGCTGGGTCAGGTCCATACCGGGCCGAAAAGATGCCCGGCGCGCCGCCCAGCGCATCGACGCACAGCCCCGAATCGTCGGCCAGTGTGAGCAAACCTGACGCATCTGCGTAGACGCGCGCTTTCAGGCGCGCGTTCTCCTCGAACGTCTGGCCGGATTCGTCCACCTCGAAGTCGACCCCGACCTCGCGCAGACCGAGCAACTGAATGTCTGTGTCCGATAAGATGGCCTGATACTCTGCGACCTTGCCAGGATTAGTCGTAGCGACAAGGATTCTAGACATAATCCACCGAGTAGACCTGGCAGGTCTTCCCGATCCAGTCCGCTGGTAACGCCGGCGGAAAAGACCTGCCAGGTCTGTAGCCAGCGACCGAATTATACTCACTCTCTTGGAGAGTTGGCGTATGTCTACATATTTGTGAAATTTATGTCACACTCAAAGGTTTGCTTGACGGTAATTGACCTGCATGTTATAATTTCGTTCGCATTCATTGGTATTGCGCGTTGCGTTTGGACTGGGTCGTCACACGGCCGTCTCGGCACCGGTCATGCGGTTCAAAGTCTCTGCTCTCATACGCGCCGAAGTGGGCGCTCAGTCGAGCGTGACGATCGACCAGGGTCTCTGCAACCTCGGTCCTGATCTCGTCGTCGATTTTGTGCGGGGCGGTCTGACGATCACCCGCACCGATCAGCACATCCTGGTCCAAGGGAGTCTGACCTCCGCGCTCAGCGCCGAATGTGTTCGCTGCCTGGAATCGTTCCGTCTCCCGCTTCAGATTCAGCTCGAGGAATTGTTCGCGCTGACTCCTGGTCCCCACGTTCTCGACCCGCTGTACGTTGTGGCGCCAGACGGAACGATCGATCTCACACACCCACTGCGGGAGAATGTCCTGCTCGCCCAGCCGATTAAGCCGGTGTGCCGTCCCGACTGCAAGGGTCTGTGCGCGTCCTGCGGCAAGAATTTGAACGAAGGCCCGTGCGACTGTGAAGATGAGCTTACTGACCCGCGCCTGGCCGCACTGAAGGCGCTCCTTTAGACAGGAGGCCATATTATGACGACGCAAGGCGACGACGAACTGGATTTCCTGGCGGAGTTGATCGACAAGGGCGAGGCCCAGGGCTACCTCACCACCGGCGAGATCCTGGAGGCCGTGCCCGAGACAGCAGACATGGCCGAGCAATTGGAGACCGTCCACCAGTTGCTGCACGAGGCGGGCATCGAAATTTACGAAGACTCGATACGCATCGGCGACGACAGCGCGCCGATCGAGGTCGAAGATCTGTCCGAGGAAGCGGACGAGGAGACCGAAGACGACGAAGACTTCGACCTCACCAGTGTGCCGAGCGACGACACGGTGGGTCTCTATTTTAAAGAGATGGCGCGCGTCCCACTCCTGACCAACCCGGAAGAAGTGACGCTGGCGAAAGCCGTGCGGCGCGGACGAGACGCCGCCAAAACGCTGCGCCGCATGCGCCCCAGCTCGCAGCGGCGGGCCAGGCTCGAGCGCTACGTCAACGAGGCCCAGTTGGCGCGCGAGCAGCTCATCAAGGCCAACACGCGGCTCGTCGTCAGCATCGCCAAGAAATACATCGGGCGCGGCGTGCCCTTCCTCGACCTGATCCAGGAAGGCAATCTGGGCCTGATGAAAGCGGTCGAGAAGTTCGACTACACGCGCGGCTTTCGCTTCAGCACCTACGCCACCTGGTGGATCCGCCAGACGATTACCCGCGCCATCGCCGACCAGGGGCGCACCATCCGCGTGCCGGTGCACATGAGCGACCGCATCCGTCACTTGTACAAGACGGCGCGGCAGCTCGAGCAGGCAAACGGGCGCAAGCCGACGGCCGAAGAGATCGCCGAGGAGATGGACATCGAGCCGCGCAAGGTGCAGTGGATGCTGAAAGTGTCGTGGCGGCCCCTCTCGCTCGAATTGCCCGTCGGCGAAGACGAGGATGCCGAGCTAGGCTCGTTCATCGAGGACGAGACGACGCCCTCGCCCACCCAGACGGTTCACGAGCGCCTGCTGCACGAGAAGGTCGAAGAAGTGCTCAGCACGCTCAGCCCGCGCGAGGCGCGTATTCTACGCTTGCGCTATGGTCTGGTCAACGGGCGCTCCTATACCCTCGAAGAGGTTGGCCGCAAGTTCGGCCTGACGCGCGAGCGCATTCGCCAGATTCAAGGCAAGGCGCTCCGCCGGCTGCGCCACCCGCGCCGCAGCCGCGTGCTCAGGGACTACCTTCAGCAGTGACCGATCTCGAATGCCGTGAATCCAGGGCGACTCGCGCGAGTCGCCTTTTTTCTTCGCCCTCCCGCAGGCCCCTTGCTGGTTTGTCTCGCCCGATATAAGTGAATTCATTCGTGAATTCAATCGTTTCCTCATTGCCAGCGCCAATTTCATAATATGCTAATATACTTCTTCGATGCTGTCGATCCATCTTCTGGGCACGCCGCGAATTCAGCGCGACGGCGAGCCGATTAATATCATCCGCCGCAAGAGCCGCGCGCTCGTCTATTATCTCGCCGCGCGCGACAAGCCGCTCACCCGCGATCACTTGATCGCTTTCTTCTGGCCCGACCTCGAACGCGCCGCCGCGCAGCAGACGCTTCGCACCACGCTGCACGGCCTGCGCCGAGAACTCGGCGACGCGCTCGTCGTGGACGAGGACACACTCGCCTTGGCGCCGGATACTGACGTGGATACTCACCTCTTCCAGTCACGCCTGTCATCTCCAATCACCAATCTCCAACCTCCAACCTCCAATCTCCAACTTCCAACCCCCAACCTCCAGCTCCTCACCTCCACACTCGATCTCTATCGAGGCGAATTCCTGTCCGGCTTCACCCTACCCGACACGCCGCAGTTCGACGATTGGGTCAGCGTGGAGCGTGAGCGCTATCGACGGCTCGCGATCCGCGGACTGGCCGCGCTCAGCCGCGCGCACGAGGCGAAGGGCGATCTCGCCGCCGCGCTCGACGCCATCGACCGCGCGCTTGCCTCCGACCCGCTTCAGGAGGACCTGCAGCGCGCAGCGCTGCGCTTGCACTACCTGTCCGGCGACCGGGCTGGCGCGATTCGCCGCTACGAGGCGCTCCGCAAACTGCTCGACGAAGAGATGGGCGTGCCGCCGATGGCTGAAACGCGGAAGCTGTACGACGCCATCATCAAGGACACAGTGCAGGAGATTAGAGATCAGAGACCTGCCCTGAGCGAAGTCGAAGGGTTGGAGATTCGGCCTATCAAGCCCCAACGCAGTTCAGACCGCCGGTTACACGTTCGTCAACCAATCTCCAATCTCCAATCTCTGCCTTTTATTGGCCGGGCTGCCGAGCTGGGGGAACTGCGGACAGAAGCCTCAAGCGATCCGCACAAACTCCTGCTCATCGAGGGTGAGCCTGGCATCGGCAAGACGCGACTGGCCGAGATGTTCATCTCGTCATCCGGAGCACTGGGTCTCGCCGGCAGAGCGCGCGAACTGGAGAAATCCCTCCCCTACCAGCCGCTCATTGAGGCGCTGCGCACGCTGCCGGGACACCCGGACTGGCCGGCATGGCAAGCGGAAATCCGCGCGCATCTGCCAGCCGTGTGGATGGCCGAAACGGCTCGTCTGCTGCCCGAGTTGGTCCCGCCCGCCGCCGAGGCGTATCCTCCTTCGCCGGCGGACGAGACTCGCCTCTGGGAAGGCGTCTACCAATTCCTGGTTGCGCTCAGCCGGCAGCGACACGTCATCTTATTTCTGGACGACTTGCACTGGGCCGATGCGTCGACGCTCGCCCTCCTCGGCTACCTCGTCCATCGCCGCCAGATGGATGCGCCGAATGTGCCGATCACATTTCTGGCGGCGGCGCAGCCACCCGCGCTGCGCTCGCCGCTTGCGGCGCTCGTGCAGACACTCACGCGTGAGGGTCGCCTGCACCGCCTATCGTTGACCCGCCTGCCCCCCGACGCGCTGACCTCGCTCGCCAAGAATCTCAGCCCTGGCTACGCCCATCCGCTTGCGACCTGGCTGGCGCACAACTCGGAAGGCAACCCGTATATCCTGTCTGAGCTGGTGCGCTACGCGCGAGAAAGCGGAATTCTTCTCGACGACGGCGCTGTCAATCTCACTGCCCTCTCCGCATCGCCTACGGTGCCCCGGACGGTCTATGCGTTAATCCAATCCCGGCTCGCGCGGCTGTCGGACGGCGCTCGCCGCGTGCTGGACGCCGCCGTCGCAGTGGGGCGCGAATTTGACTTCGAAGTCGTCGCCCGCGCCGCCGCGCTCTCGGAGACGTCTGCGCTCGACGCGCTCGACGAGCTGCGCGCCGCTGGCCTGGTTTCGCCGCTGGGAATCGGCGCACAGCGCTATGTCTTCGATCACAGCCTGACCATGGAAGTGGCGTATCGCGAGGTCGGCGAGCCGCGCCACCGGCTGCTGCACCGCCGCGTCGCCGAAGCCATAGAGATCGTCTACCGCAGCCGGATCGATTCTGTCGCGGGCCTGCTCGCCTCGCACTTCTCAGAGGGAAACGCGCCGGAGCGAGCCGCGCCGTATGCGCTGCGCGCCGCCAGGCAGGCTGCCGCCCTGGCCGCCTCGAATGAGGCGATCGCCTTCTACGAGCAGGCGCTTGCGGGCGCGAGTGACGACGAGCGTGGGCCAATCCACGCGGCGCTCGGCGGTGTGCGGATGCAGGCTGGGGATTTTGCGCGCGCGGCCGAGAGCCTTCGCGCGGCGCTGGCGCTGGCCGTGCCAGGCTCGGCGGAGGCGAGCGAAATACGCGCGACGTTGGGCCAGGCGCTCCTCTCGCAGGCCAGATACGCCGAAGCGATCGCGCTGGCGCAGGATATACTCGCCGAAGGATCGCCCGGCGGCGCCGCGAGCGCCGGGCTGCTGTGGGGCACCGCCTTGTCACTCGAAGGGGCTGACCTGGCAGGAGCCACTGCCCACTTGAACACGGCTGCTGCCCAGGTGGACAGAAGGTCGAATCGCGTCATGCTGGCTCAAATCACGTTCGAGCTGGGCAGTGTCGCGGCGCAGCAAGGCGATCTGCAGCGCGCCGTGGGCCTGTATCGGGAGGCGCTGGAGATCGCCGAAAGCGCATCCGGCCCCGATACGCTGCTGCGCCGAATTCTATGTCACAACAATCTTGCCTACCACCTACACTTGCTCGGCGACGCGGCGGCGGCTGAGCACGCACACATCGGGTTTCGCCTGGCTCAAGAGCACGGCGCGCTCGGACTGTATCCTTATCTCCTCTCAACCCTCGGCGAAATCGCGCTGGCACAGGGCGATGTGGAATCCGCCGAGCGGCACTTCGCCGAAGGATTGGCGCTGGCGGAGAGCTTCTCGGCGCAGGAGCGCATCGCCGGACTGACGGCGAACCTCGGCCTAGTCGCGCGCAAACGCGGCGATACCGCTCTGGCGATACACCGGCTGTCCACTGCGCTCGCCCGCGCCGACGCGCTGAGCGCGCATCACCTCGCCGCGCAGATTCGGCTGTGGCTTGTCCCACTGCTCCCGCCCGTCGAAGCGCGCGCCGTCCTGGCCGAGGCGCGCGCCATGACCGAGGGCAGCGGCCGCCGGCGTCTGCTCGACGAGGCATTCCGGCTGGAGCAGCAGATCGCTGGCCCGCTTCATGAAGATCCTGCCTGATCGGTTCGGAGCCGCCTCATCCCGCCGACCTGTTTACGCTCCTGTTTACGCACATGTTCACTCCGTGCCGCTATAGTTGTGCCATATCACGAACAGGAGACAAGGAAACATGGCCTGGCTAACCGATCCCGCACATACTCAGATCACCTTTTCCGTCAAGCACATGATGATCACCACCATCCGGGGCCGATTCGAGAACTTCGACGTCTCGGTCAACCTCGACGAGCAGAACCCGGCGCAGTCGACGGTCGACGTGCAGATCGACGCCGCGAGCATCAACACGAAGGACGAGAAGCGCGACGCGCACTTGCGCTCGCCCGATTTCCTCGACGCCGACAAATTCCCGTACCTGGCCTTCCGCAGCAAGCGCGTCGAAGTCCTCGATAGCACCCACGCGCGCCTGATCGGCGATCTGACGATCCGCGACATCACGAAGGAAATCGTACTGGACGTGGAGTACGCCGGGCAGGTCAAAAGCCCGTGGGGCACGGTCAGCGCTGGATTCAGCGGTCGCACGAAGATCAATCGCAAGGACTGGAACCTGGCCTGGAACGTCGCGCTCGAAGCCGGCGGCTGGCTGGTCGGCGACGAGGTGACGCTCGACGTCGAGGTCGAGCTGATCAAGCAGGAAGAGGCCATGGCCGTACCCGCGTGAGACTCAAATGAGCAATCATGACAGAATCATCGCCGTGACTGGGGCGACCGGGCAACAGGGCGGCACAGTTGCCCGCCATGTGCTCAAGCAAGGCTGGAAAGTCCGCGCGCTTACGCGCGACGCAAACAAGCCCGCCGCCCAGGCGCTCGCCGCTGCCGGGGCGGAGATCGCGCCGGGCGACATGGACAACCGGGCCGAGCTAGACGCGGCCTTCAAGGGCGCGTATGGCGTGTTCAGCGTGCAGAACTTCTGGCTGCCCAACGTCGGCGCGGAAGGCGAAGTGCGCCAGGGCAAGAACGTGGCCGATGCCGCGAAAGCCGCCAGCGTCAAGCACTTTGTCTACTCGTCGGTCGGCGCTGCGCATCGCGGCATGGGACAGGCGCACTTCGCGACGAAGCACGAGATCGAGCAGTACGTTCAGTCGCTCGGGCTACCGTACACGATCGTCCGTCCGGCGGCGTTCATGGACAACTTCAACTGGCAGCGCGCGCCGATCACCAATGGCCTATTCAACGGCTGGGGGCTGCGCCCTGACAAGGGCCTGCAGTTGATTGCAGCGGACGACATCGGCGCTTTCGTCGCGCTGGTCTTTGCGCATTCGCAGACGTATTTCGGCAAGACGATCGAGCTGGCGGGCGACGAGCTGACCGAGCCGCGGATTGTCGAGACGCTCAGCAAGGTCATCGGTCGGCCGGTGCAGCTCGTGCCGCCGTCAATGCCAGAAGGCGCGCAGCCCACGCCGGAGCAAATCGCCCAGTTCCAGTTTTTTAGCGGCCAGGGCTACGATGCTGACATCCCAACTCTGCGCAAGATTCATCCCAGCCTGCGGACGTTTGAACAATGGCTGCGCGAGACGGGCTGGGAGAACGCCGAGCCTTTGCCGATGACAGACTACAGACCATGGGGATAATCAATTTCGCCTCTCTCTCCGACGAGTTGCCAGCAGCTCGTCGGAGAGAGAGCGGGCCGGGCTCCCACGCCCGGCAATTGGCCTTGACACGCGCTGAATCGGCGGCATGGGAGCCGCCTCTGCTGGGTTCTCCGACAGCCTGCTAGAAGTCGCTCCAACAACAGCGCAAAGCCGACCTTCGTCGGCTGGCAGCCTGCGCAGGCAGGCTTCGCGCTGCACGTAGGCGCGATTTCAATCGCCAGCCATAAGTCGCCACTTTTCTGAAATGCACCGGTCGCGAACCGGGCTTGACGAAGTAGCAGAGCAGAGATATACTTTGTCTTGGAAGCGGAACGTAAGTCCAAGCATGGCAGGAGGGCAGTTAATCTGCTTTCCCCGACGATAGTTGGAGTGTGCCTACTTGGGGGTTCCGTTTTCTATTGCCCCTTCTACGTCCAACGCTGTTTGATCGCCGCCCATTCGTCCATCAACGCGAAACTGATCACTTCGCTTCCAGTTCCTTCAGCACCGCTTCCGCGCCGACGCGCTGCACGAGGAAGTAGGCAATGGCGGCCTTCTGGCTGGCCTCGTTCACGTTGGGCGCCGGTTCGGCAGCCTGTCTCACCCAGTCGTGCACCTCATCCGAGGCCGGCACGCTCAGACCGAAGTCGATTAGCTCTTTGAGCGTGTATTTTTCGATCAGCCGCCGGGCGACACTCTCCGGCGTGATCTCGGGCAGCGCTGGGGCCATAGGCTGGCTCAGCAGCAAGTCCACGTAGGCCTGGCCGCCATTCTCCAGAATCAACAGCGCCATGCTCATCCGTGCGAAATTGGCCGGCGCTTTCGGGTCGATGAGCCTGTCCAGCTCGGCCAGCCGCGCCTTTTCTTCGTCCGATGTGAGGGTCGCCCGCGCCAGAATGGTATACGTGGCGATGTCGTGCAGCTCGGCCAGGCTGGGGTAACGCCCGATCATGCTGGACACCGCCGTGCTGCGACCCTTCATCAGCTCCAGATCGATCTGCGTCTTGCACAGGTTCTGGAACTGCTCGTATAGCCAGCCGAGATTGAGGCTGACGTCGCCGTTCCCCGCTCCGCCGATTTGCTTGGCGAAGGTGAACTTGGTGCGGATGAGCGCCTGGAAGCCGAGGCCCACGGCAATGACCGTCGGCAACTGATCGGCCGTCGGCGTATACGCCCGCACGATTGAGAACGCGAGGCCCGCCGCCGCCGCGTTCACCGCGATGAGAAACCGCGCCCAGGTGGTGCGCAGCGCCTCACGCGGATAGTTCGGAAACGTCGACGTGATCTCGGCCAGGCCGACGATCGCGCCGAGCAGAACGACGACGGCATACGGCCCGGCCTGGGCGAAGGTGGCGCGAAGCTGCGCCTGGAACTGCGGCAGCCACGGCTGAACGAGCATCTGCTCGAACGGAAGCGCCAGAAAAACGGCGAGGGCCAGGATCACCAGGACGGCTAACACCGCCCAAACACCCGGCCCCCGTTGCGCTTTGTCTGGAGGAGGCGACGCGCCGATGGCGCCCGGAGTTGGCGCCATCGGTCACCTCTTCATCTGCTTCATCGATCTGGCGCTGCCCATGTCCAGCAAGTCGCGGGCCTGGGCGGTGATCGCCACCAGCTTGCCGTCGGCGCTGTCGGCGTCGTCGCGCATCACGACGAGATCCTCGTCGGCCAGCGTCTTCAGCAGCGCCAGCGTGTCGCGGGGCAGAATCCATGTCTCGGCCGATACCTGGCTGGGACTCATCGCGCCGCTGCGCGCCAGCGTAAGCAGGACCTTGCGCTCGTCGTCGTTCAATTCGATCTGTGCCTTCTGCATCTTACCGCCTCCTGGGGGAATCCCCTACCCCACCGATTATATCACGAACCTTGCGAATCTTGCGAAGGTTTCAGACCTTCGCAAGGTGATGAGGTTAATTACCCAAACCGGCCCGTGATGTATTCCTCGGTCTGCCGGTCCTTCGGGCGGAGGAAGACCTCTTGCGTCGGGCCGTGCTCGACCAGCTCGCCCAGCCAGAAGAAGCCGGTGAAGTCGCTCGCGCGTGCGGCCTGCTGCATGTTGTGCGTGACGATCACGATCGTGTAATTTTTTTTCAGCTCCTGCATCAAGTCTTCGATCTTGAGCGTGGCGATCGGATCGAGCGCCGAGCACGGCTCGTCCATCAGGATCACTTCGGGCTGCATGGCCAGCACGCGGGCGATGCACAGGCGCTGCTGCTTGCCGAGCGAGAGTTCCAGCGCCGGGCCTTTGAGCTGATCTTTCACGTCGTCCCACAGCGCCGCGCCGCGCAGCGACTGCTCGACCAGGTCGTCCAGGCTGGCCGGCTTCATGCGCAGCGCGCGCGGGCCGAAGGTGACGTTGTCGTAGATCGACTGTGGGAATGGGTTGGGTCTCTGAAAGACCATGCCCACGCGCCGCCGCAGGTCGACGACGTCCTGCTTCGGGCTGAGCACGTCGACGCCGTCCAGGAGCACGCGCCCCTCGGCGCGCGCGCCGGGGATCGTGTCATTCATGCGATTGAGGCAGCGCAGGAAGGTCGATTTGCCGCAGCCGCTCGGACCAATCAGCGCGGTGATGTGCCTGTCAGGGATGCCGATCGTGACGCCTGACAGCGCCTGATTGCCGTCGTAAAAGAAATTCAGGTGCTCGACATCGATCTTGTTCATAGCGCCGATTGTAACGTGAAGCGCGGCAAGCCACAAATGCATTGTTGAAGCGCGCCGGGCATGTTATAATCGCGCCGATGCGTTCCTCGGCCCTTTGCCTGCTGCTGTGCCTGACGCTGCTCGTCGGATGCGCCGGGAGGTCGAATGCGCAGAACGACGCGGCCGGCGGCAGCGCGATCGAAAACATCGGCTCGGACACCATGGTCAATCTGGCGCTGGCCTGGGCCGAGGCGTATCAGGGCATTTACCCCGACGTGCGCATTTCGGTCACCGGCGGGGGATCGGGCACTGGGATTGCTTCACTGATCAACGGCACGGCCGACATCGCCAACGCCAGCCGGGCGATGAAGGCCGAGGAGCGAGCCGAGGCCGAATCGAACGGTATCCAGCCGGTCGAGATCCCGGTGGCGCGCGATGCTATCGCGGTGATCGTCCACCCCGATAACCCCGTCGAATCGCTCACTTTGCAGCAAATCTCCGATATCTACAGCGGCAAGATCACCAACTGGAAGGAAGCCGGCGGGGAGGACCGGCCGATCGTCTTGCTGTCCCGCGAGACGAATTCCGGGACGCACGTCTACTTCCTGGAGGAAGTCGTCCGCCTCGGCGACAGTCAGAACAAGACCCTCTTCTCGCCCGACACGCTGCTGCTGCCGTCGAGCGAAGGCATCACCGCCGAAGTGCGCCAGAACCTCAACGCCATCGGCTACGACGGGCTGGGCTACGTGACGCCAGACGTGAAAACAGTGGCCGTGGCCGCCGGACCTGGCGCGCCGTACGTGAAGCCGAGCATCGAGTCGGTCAACGCCGGCCAGTACCCGATCGCGCGGCCGCTGTTCATGTACACGAACGGCGAGCCGGACGGGGCGATTAAAGAGTTCATCGACTGGATTCTGGGGCCGGATGGCCAGATGATCGTGGCAGGACTCGGCTTCGTGCCGCTGAAGTGATCGATTCACCGGTGATTGACCTATGCAACAATCGCTTTCCGACAAACGCAGGACGTCGCTCTCCGAGTTCGTCGCCGAGCGCCTGATCCGGGTGAGCGGCCTTGCGGCGATCGGCTTTGTCGTCCTGATCTTCGCATTCCTGCTGAGCGAGGGACTTCCCGCGTTCGGCGAAGTCCCGCTCGACAATCTCCTCTCGACGCGCTGGTATCCGATCGAGGACTACTTCGGCATGATGCCGCTGCTGCTGGGATCGCTCATCGTCACGATCGGGGCGGCGCTGACGTCCATCCCGATCGGATTGCTCACGGCGATCTTCATCGCCGAGATCGCGCCGCGCTGGCTGCGCGAGATCCTCAAGCCGGTGATCGAGATCCTGGCCGGCATTCCGTCGGTCGTGTTGGGCTTCTTCGGCATCGTCATCATGTCGGCGCTCGTGCGCCAGACGCTGGGCCTGCCGACCGGGTTGACGGCCTTCACCGGCTCGCTGATCCTGGGCTACATGGCCTTGCCCACGATCGTCAGCGTGGCCGAGGACGCGCTCGATGCCGTTCCGAGGAGTTATCGCGACGCGGCGCTGGCGCTGGGCGCGACGAAGTGTCCGACGATCTGGATGGTGACTGTGAAGGCCGCGCGCAGCGGCATCTTGACGGCGATGATGCTGGGGGTGGGGCGCGCCATCGGCGAGACGATGGCGGTGATGATGGTCACCGGCAACGCGGCGCGCATGCCGCTGACGCTGAACTCGCTCTTCCTGCCGGTGCGCACGATGACTGCGACGATCGCGGCGGAGATGGGCGAAGTGGCGCAGGGCAGCACACACTTCCACGTCCTGTTCGCCATCGGCATTGCGCTGTTTCTGATCACCTTCCTGGTCAACCTGGTCGCGTCGCTGGCCATCTTCCGGCAGACCCGGCGTGCGGCACGGCTGTTATCGTAACCACGGATGGCACGGATAATGCCTGGCTGGATAGGGGAGCCTGAATGCCGGAAGAGAAGTTGCTTCATGCCGAATTGACTCGGGCCATCATTGGCGCGGCGATGGAGGTGCACAATCTCCTCGGCCCTGGTTTTCTAGAAGCGGTTTATGAAGAGGCACTGGCCCACGAGTTTGTTCTGCGCGGGATCGCTTACGAGCGGCAGAAGTCGTATGACGTGCCATACAAGACGATAGTAGCGGGTGTGTATCGCCCCGATTTCGTCGTCGAAGGCAAAGTCGTGGTCGATACCAAAGCCGTGACAAAGTTGACCGAGATCGAGGAGGCTAAGATCCTCAACTACTTGAAAGTCACTCATCTGCGCGTGGGATTGGTGATTAATTTTGCCGGACGACGCCTGGAGTACACACGACGCGTCTTGTAAGTTGATATATCTGTGTAATCCGTGCCATCCGTGGTTCATCCACCATGTCTCGATTCACGGTACAGCGCCTGGGTATTGCACTCCTTGTGCTCGTGACGATCGCCGTCGTCGCGCCGATCGTCGTCGTGGTCGGGACGATCGTCGTACAGGGCATATCTGCCGTCAACGCCGATTTTCTCTTCACCGCGCCGCGCGAGGGAATGCGCGCGGGCGGCATCTGGCCGGCGATCGTCGGCACGTTCTGGCTGACCATCGGCACGGCGGTCTTCTCGGTGCCGCTCGGAGTGGCGATTGCGATCTACCTCAGCGAATACGCGCGCGACAACAACTTCACACGCGCCATCCGCCTGGCGATCATCAATCTCGCCGGAATCCCATCGGTCGTGTACGGCCTGTTCGGGCTGGGGTTGTTCGTGCTGGCGCTCGGCTTCGGCTCGTCGATCCTGGCCGGATCGCTGACCCTCTCGATCATGACGCTGCCGGTGATCATCAGCACGTCGGAGGAGGCGTTGCGCTCGGTGCCGCAAAGCTTTCGCACCGTGAGCGCCAGCCTGGGCGGCACGCGCTGGCAGACGATTCGCAAAGTCGTGCTGCCGAACGCGCTGCCCGGCATCATCACCGGCGTGATCCTGGGGCTGGAGCGCGCGGCCGGCGAAACCGCGCCGATCCTGTTCACGGCCGCCGCGTTCTATTTGCCGACCCTGCCCAGCAGCGTCTTCGACAAGACGATGGCCTTGCCTTATCATCTGTTCGTGATCAGCACGCAAGTGCCCGGCATGCCGCCGCAATTGCAGTTCGGCACGGCCTTGGTCCTGCTCGTATTCGTTCTATCTATGAATCTGATCGCAACGATCATCCGCAGCTACTATCGCCGCAAGCGTCAATGGTAAAGAACCACGGAATGCGCGGATTATTCATCCGTGTCATCCGTGCTCTCCGTGGTTAGACATCCGTGGTTGAAATGACCGGCACGCCGAAGATTGTCATCGAGAACCTGAACTTCACGTACGAGGACGGCACGGAGAGCCTGATCGACGTGAGCCTGACGATCTATGCCAACGAGATCACGGCGCTGTTCGGGCCGGCGGGCGGCGGCAAGTCGACGCTACTGCGCGTCGTCAACCGCCTGAACGATCTGGTCGAGGGCAGCCGCATGTCCGGCCGGGTGCTGCTGGATGGAAGTGACATCTTTGCGCCCGGCGCGAACGTGATCGAGCTGCGGCGGCGAGTGGGCATCGTGTTCGCACAGCCACTGCCGCTGCCGATGTCGATCCGCGCCAACGTCGAGTACGGGCCGCGGCTGGCGGGCGTGCGCCAGGCAAGGCGGCTTGCCGAAATCGTTGAGCGCAGCCTGCGCGCGGCGGCGCTGTGGGATGAAGTGAAGGACCGCCTGGACGAGTCGGGGTTCGCCATATCGGGCGGCCAGCAGCAGCGCTTGTGCCTAGCCCGCGTCCTGGCGCTCGAGCCGGACGTGATCCTGCTCGACGAGCCGATGTCCGGCCTCGATCCGATCTCGACGGCCAAGATCGAGGACTCGCTCCAGCAATTGAAGCAGTCGTACACGATCGTCATCGTGCCGCACAACATCCAGCAGGCGGCGCGCGTCGCCGATCGCGCCGCGTTCTTTCTGCAGGGGCGGCTGATCGAAGTCGCAGAGGGGCGGCAGTTGTTCACGAATCCGCATGACAAGCGGACTGAGGATTACGTGACCGGGCGGTTCGGGTAATGCATAACGACCAGCCCCTGATGATCCAAGGCATCCGTATCGACTCCAGCCTACTCAAGCGCGGCGCGATCGCCCGCTGCGAGCTGGTCGAGTGCCTGGCTGCGTGCTGCACCGGCGGCGTATGGCTGGAGCCGGAAGAGATGCCGCGCATCCTGGAGTGGGCCGAGACGATCAAGCGGCACATCCCGCCCGAGCGTCACGATGAATCGACATGGTTCTCCGCCGGCGAGCCGGACGAGAACATGCCGCGCGGGCACGAGGTGGGGACGACCACCGTCGACGATCCAATGCGCCCCGGACAGACCTGCTGCGTGTTCCTGCGATCCGACCGCAAGTGCGCCCTGCAGGTCGTCTCGGAGGAGCACCACCTGGGATGGCCAGGGCTTAAGCCATTCTACTGCGCCATCTACCCACTGTACTTCGAAGACGGCGTTCTCAGCATGGACCAGGACACGCCCCTCGACTTCGAGGGCGGAGGCTGCCAGCGTGTCGCGCCCGAAATCAGGCCGCTGTATCGCACATACCGCGAGGAAGCGATTCTGATTCTCGGCGAAGACGGATATCAGGAGTTGTGCAAACGGGCAGAGGAGAAGTGACCGGCGCCTCCGGAGGCGCCGGTCACATCTGCGGTCAATCGTCATCCATCACCGCAATCGCCGAAGGTTGGGTCGCCGGATGGCTGTGAGCACGCCGTACGCCAGCGCCAGCGCCGCGCCCAGCCCAACGGCGAAAGGCGCGCTGATCAATGCGGCGATCAGTCCTGCGCCCATGCTCCCCACGCGCCACATCCCCTGAAACAGCATCGAGTACACGCTCATCACGCGCCCGCGCAGGTTGTCGGGCGACGTGATCTGCAGCAAGGTGTTCGTCAGCGTGGTCTGCATCACCCAGCCGACGCCGACCAGGAACAGCAGCCCCAACGACAGCCAGATCGAGCGCGACAGCGCGAACAGGAGCAGCACGGCCGGGAACCCGACGTTGCCGAGCGTCAACACGCGCCCGCGGCCGTATTGCTCGGCCCACGAGGCGACGCCGAGCGCCCCGACGAGCGCTCCAAAACCGAAGAAGGCGTTGAGCAAGCCCAGCGTCAGCGCCTCGGGCGTGGAGCATTCGATCCGGCTGCACAGCGCCTGCGTCAAAGGCTCCGCGCTGTCGGCCAGTGTATACGTCGCGAACAGCGGCAGCATCTGTGTGAAAGGCATCGCCAGAAAGGCAGTCACGCCGATCAGGCTGAGCAAGATCAAGATCGTCTTCTCGTGCTTGATGTAGCCGAATCCCTCTCGCAGGTGCTTATCCATGCGGGGGGGCTTTTCCTCCATTTCGTGGGGCGGAAGGCGGGTCAGCAGCAGCCCGACCAGCACGCCGACGAAGGACAGGCCGTTCAACAGGAACGCGTCCGCCACGCCCACCGCCGCGACGAGAATCCCCGCCAGCGCCGGGCCGAGCGCGCGCCCCAGGTTGAAGACCGACGAATTGAGCGCGATAGCGCTCGTCAAATCGTCTTTGCCGCCGACCAATTCGAAGACCAGCGTCTGCCGCGCCGGAATGTCTACGGCGTTGGCAGCCCCCTGAAACACCAGCAGGCCGAGGACGAGCCAGATCGTCACCCCTCCCGACGCCGTCATCGCATACAGCGCGAACGCGACGGCCATCATCGTCGACTGCGTGACGACGACCAGCGTGCGGCGCGGGAACCGATCGGCCAGCGAGCCGCCGGCCAGCGCGAACGGGATAAGCGGGATCAGCGGCACGAACCCAACTGCGCCCAGCCAGTAAGCCTGCGCTTCGGGCGTGTCGAACAGGCTGACGACGAGCAACTGGATCGCCGTCACCTGCATCCACGTGCCGATGACTGAGATCATCTGGCCGAAGAAAAACAGCCGAAAGTTGCGGTGGCGCAGCGCGCGAAACGTGCCCCTGCGCGCAGGCATGTCCACCGCGCCCAGCTCGCCCGCGCCGATCAGGGTGGGGGTATCTGAGATTTCAGAGGGCGGACTGTCAATCTTCATTCGTTGACACCTGCACCCGCGTTGCGTGAGCGGGTGTTCGTTGCCTATTCGTTGACACTCTTCACGTATTGATCGAAAAACGCGGCGATGCGCTGCATGAAGGCCGACCAGTCTTCGCCGCGCAGGGAGTGGCCCGCGCCGGCATACTCGAAGTATTCCACCGGTTTGCCGGCATCTGCCAGCCGCTGCGCCAGGTCTTGCGACCAGGCCGGCGGAACCTGAGCGTCGAGCGCGCCGTGGTGAATGCTGACGGGCACGGCGACGTCGGCGACGTATGTCAGCGGCGAGAGGCGGGCGTAGTCTTCGGATCGATCCTCGGGCGCGCCGAACGTCGACGTCACGAGATCGTACAGGCCGGGCCGCCACATGCGATCGATGTGGCGCAGGTTGGCCGCTTCGTCTCCGCTCATCGCGCCGTAGAGCACCGCCGCGTCGACTGACTCGCCGCGATCGACGGTGAGAACCTTCAGCGTGATGCCGCCGCCCATGGAGTGCCCCCACATGCCGATGCGGGTTGGATCGGCCTGCGGGATCGAGGGGACGGCGTTGAGCAGATTGAGCACGTCCACTGCGTAAGCGACGCGGAAAGTGTTGAACCCGCGAACGCTCGCCCCTTCTGCTTCCGAATCGCCTTCCCCGCCGGCATGGCCGCGATAATCGGGACTGAGCGTCAGATAGCCAAGTCGCGCCAGGTAGTCCGCCTCGGCGCGAATGTAGCTGCCGGTCGGGAAACTTCGGGGATCGACATAGCCGTGATTGAGGATGATGACCGGAAACGTCTCGCCCGGCGCGCCGCTGCCCTTCGGCACGTTCATCATCGTCGTCACGCGCAGGCCGTCACTTGGGTACGCGACGGCGTATCGCCTGAATGCCGCATTGTCTTCGAGCGTCTCGACGATCTCGATCGGGCCTGCGTCGTAGGCCCGCTCGCGCAGCCTTTCGATCGTGAACGGTGCGAAGGGGTCCGGGGTGGCGGTCGGCGCCGGCGTCTGCGAGGGCGTAGCCGTAGCGGTTGGCGCCGGCGACGACGTGGGCGAGGGGATCGACGTATGAGTCGGCGCCGGCGTCGGTTGGGTGGTCGACGGCGGCGCGGAAGTCGGCGCAGGCGTAGGCGCGCCGCAGGCGGCGATGAAAAGCGCAATCGAGAGCAGGGTGAGGAATCGTTTCATACGCGCAGTATAACTCAGACTTCGGAAGTCTCAGGGCGTGTTCTCGCAGGGGACGGTGGCCGGAAAGCCGAGTCGCTTCGCTGGCGAGATGTCACTTAAAGACTTCCGAAGTCTCGGAACTGCGAAATCCGCCAGGGGAACAAAACAGGGAAGCACTTGCTTCCCCTTGAGTCAGGCTCCTCGGCTGGGACTCGAACCCAGAACCCACCGGTTACACTTATCCCTGCGTTTCCACAGGGGGTGGACTATCTCATCATCCACATGGGATGTCGGGCGCTATGGGACATATTGGTTGGGCTCCTCATCCCTAGTCTCTGCACCTTCCCGGCTACCGACAACTCCTGTCTCATTGAACGAGGGTTGCCGCCCTTCACCGGGCTTGGCTCAGGATTACCGCCACCTGAAGTGCTGCGGCTTCCCTGAATTCACCCGATTTTCCACTACCCGTTACCGGGCAGTGCTGCTAGGTCGTGCAAGCCAGCACAGGTGCCACTCGCAAGTGCCCATGACAGCCGGTTGCTCTGCCGATTGAGCTACCGAGGATTGAACACAGTGGGCATTATACCAGCAGGCACAGGGTGCGTCAAGGAATGCGCGCGTTCGTGTGCACGCAAATGTTGTCAGTCGTTACAGTGCTCGCCAAACCGCGTCCTCGCGGTTGGCCGCCCGCGCGGACGCGGGCGGTGAGCATCTTGACATGTTTTTAGTGCACACGCGCGTTCACCGATCCAGAACCAGATCGCAGCCGACACTCGAAAGAATCGCGCTCAGCTCGGGCCGGCTCTCAGCGTTCGGCTCGTGCAGGATCCAGTCGGCATTGTAGATGTCCTGGTGCTCCACGACGAAGACAACGCGTTGGGCTTTATCTGCCTGGCGGAGGAGCACGCACCACACGTCTACGGGCGGGAACGGCAAGGGGCGGAGACCGCCGCGCTGGGAAGAGAATTCGCGCGGCCACAGCGTCGCCGTTGCGCGCAATCCGAAACTGCCCGGTACGTTGTAGCTGGTGGTGGTCTGGTAATACACACCGCTGCCGAACGTAGCCTTGCTCATCGGCGGTGTGAGGTTCCAGGGCCGCGCGGCGTGCACGATCTGCTGAACGGCGCCGGCCTGCTGCGACGATGACTCTTGGTATCGCAGGTAGTTGTAGACGGCGGCCACGACTTTGTCGGGTGGCCCCGGCGTGTAGGCCGGCAAGGCCACGACGATCACAAGTGCCAGAGGCACGAGCATGACCAGCGCAATTCTCAACAGGCGGCTCATGGTGAAATGTCTTTGATCAATAGTTTCAGAGATTGTCGAATAGTCCTGGGCGGATTTTCTTGACTGGCGCATAATATTTGATAGAGTAGACATCCTCACCGAAGACTTTGGTTTGGTAAAAGGCCACCCATTGCGGCGGCCACCGATCTTTCAGCCATTTATCAACGCTGCTGACCGGAATTCGATACCAGTGCTGCTCGCGAGCAACATTGAAATCGAGAAGCTTGTTGAGTATTGCAACCAGTACTCGATCGCGCTCGGACATAGATTAGAGAATCTTTTGCGCTTGAGTCATCACTACGTCGTTCACGTAGGATGGGACGCCACTCCGATAACAGTCTATGCCAGATCAAGAACTGAGTCAAGTAAGACTGCGCTGGCTTCAAGAAAAAAGTCGAGATGGACGTGCCCCATCTCGACTCGCTTCAGCGCTACCCGTCGCTTATTCGGCGACGCAATCGCGCCCTACGATCGCACCTCTTCGCGCAGCGCATCCGGATCGACGATGACGATGTAGCCCTGCACCATGTTGACCAGCCCCCTGCGCCGGAACGCGCCCATCGCCTTGTTGATGCTCTCGCGCGTCGCGCCGATCAGGCTCGCCAGGTCGCTCTGCGTCAGGGGCGAGTTGATGCGCACGCCGCCCTCTTCGGCGACGCCGTACTCGTGCGCCAACTGCAGCAGCCTGCGCGCCAGCCGGGCCGGCACGTCGAGGAACGTCAGCGTCTCGACCTGCTGCGTGCTGTAACGCAGGCGCGCGCTGAGCGCCTTCAGGAAGTTGAGCGCCAACAGTGGCTCGCGCCGCATGTGCTCGCGCAACTGGTCGCGGGTGAGCGTCAGCACGACGGTGTCTTCCATTGCCACGACGCTCGCCGAGCGCGGCATCTCGTCGATCACCGCCAGCTCGCCGAACACGTCGCCCGGGCCGTACAAGATGACCGAGGTCTCCTGCCCCTCTTCGCCCATGACGAAGACGCGAACGCGGCCCGACCGGATCAGGTACAGCAGTTGGCCCGCGTCGCCCTGCAGAAAAATCGTCTCGCCCTGGCGAAACTGCCGGGTGACGAAATCGCGGGCGACAGACTCCAACTCCGTATCGCTCAGCCCCGCAAACAGCGGCATCTGCCTCAGAAACTCCAAAATCGCCGTCACTCGAGTGCCTACCTTGAGATTCGCGTCGCACTGTCGGGTATTGTATTCCCGCAGCCACGTACTCGCAAGGATCAGAGTGTCTTGTGATGTCGACGCCATCGCCGCCTCCCCGATTGCGCGCCTTCCGCCGGGTGAAGATCCGGGCGGAAGGCCGGTATGACTATACCAGGCGCAGCCCCAGACCGACCGCCACGGCGAGCGCGACACTCGCCAGCAGCTCGGCGACGTATACCGTCGCCCGCGGGCTGCCTGCCACCTGCCGCCACTCCATCGCCAGCCTCGGCAGGGCGACGAGGGGCACCAGAGCGATCTGCCCCAGCAGGACCGACACGGTCATCAGCGCGCGCTCCAGACTGCTGACGTACTTGTTGGGCGCCTGTGAGAAATCGGGACTCGACCCCTTGAGCAGGCCGTACACGACGAACTCGACCAGCACCCAGGCCGGCGCTGTCACAAACACCAGGCCGATGGCGAATACCAGCAGGCGATCCGTGAGCAGCACGGGCGCAAGATCGGCCAGCCGTGTCGGGGCAGTCAGATAGCCGGACTCAACCAGCGCAAACGTAATGAGGCTCAGGTGCACAGCCTGGTCGAGCACGAACAGCGTCAGCGCCGGGAATGCCTTTCCCAGCCGCAGCCGGATCGCGTCGACGGCGGTGTGCGTCAGCCAGATGAACAGCACCCACGGCCACCAACCCGCGTCGAACGGCAGCGCGCAGGCCCACGTCACCGCCAGCACGATCAGGCCGTGAACGACTACGCCCTTGTACTGCCGGCTCTTCCACAATGCCAGGCGATCCCACTGCAAGACGTAATCTGCAATCAGGTGTGAGAGATACATCGCCAGAACCATAGCTAACCCCGTCGCGTCGAATCCGGGCTCAGGATAGCCCATCTCGCATTGGGCCGCTATGAAATCGGTCACAAGGCAAAACAAAAGACACCGGGCTAAATCAGCCTCGGTGCCCGTCCTAGACATGACCCCGGAGGGACTTGAACCCCCAACCGAGCGGTTAAGAGCCGCCTGCTCTGCCGAATTGAGCTACGGGGCCAAACTTCGCTGCTGATAAGAGTTCACTGCTCTGTAAAATTCAGCTAGCGACCCATCGTGCACGTGGGATTATAGGTTTCCGTTCCCGCGTTGTCAAGTTCGATCACCTGTTCACGCAATCACGTCATCACGCAACACGCAACACGCAACGCAACACGCATCCATTTGACACCGACGCCCACTCAGTGTACGCTATACATCAGCACATCTGTTCGGGAGGGGTCATGTCGATAGAGCAGCTCTCTTTGTTCGACGGGTCGAACCAGCCTGAGTCGGCGCCCGCCGGGGGCGAAACGGGGGTGGACCTGTCGGCGGCGAAGGCGCTCACACGGCGCGCGCGCCTCTCGGTCGCGATGGAAGCCTATCGCGATCACATGATCGCCCGCCGGTTCAGCGAGAATACGGTCAAGGCGTTCACGTACGATCTCAACCTCGTCGCCGAGTTCTTCACGCCGAGGAAGCCGATCGGCGAGGTTGCGCACCGCGACCTGGAACGGTTCGTCGACTGGCTGGTGACCGGGCGCGGTGTGCCCTGCAAACCGAAGTCGCTGGCGCGGCGCATCACGACGCTCAAGGTGTTCTTCGGCTGGCTGCACGGGATCGGCGCGATCCCGGTCGATCCGGCCGCGCCGATCGTCCACCAGCCCGTCACGACACCCTTGCCCGACATCCTGTTCGACAACGAGATCGACGCGGTGCTGGCGGTGACGCAGCGGCTGCGCGCCGGCGCCGCGAGCGAACCCGGATCCCCGCTCAAACCCGACGCGCGCCCGCACCTGCTCGTCACGCTCCTGCTGAGTACCGGCATCAAGAAGAGCGAGTGCGTCGCGATCAAGCTCGAGCACATCGACCTGTCCGAGCCGAGCGAGCCGGCGCTGTGGATACGCTACGCCGACGCGCGCCACCGGCACAAAGAGCGCAAGCTGCGCCTCGATCCACGCTGGCCTAAGACACTCGACGAGTATAGAACTCAATACGACATCAAAGAATCGATCTTCCCCTGGTCGGCGCGCAATCTCGAATACGTGCTGACCGACGTCGGGAAGATGGCGGGCCTGGCCAAGCCGCTGTCGTTCGAGACTCTGCGCTGGACGTGCGCCGTGATCGACAAGCGCAAGGGCATGCCCGACGAGACGCTGCGCCGCAAGATGGGGCTGTCGCAGATCTCCTGGCGTGAAGTAGGAGAAAAGCTTGCCAAACTGACGGCGCCAGCGTTGTAGCAAAGCCTGAATTACCAATTACTCATCACTCTCCAGCATTACCCACAACCCCGCCGTCACCAGTGAATGGCCGCCGAGCAAAATGGGAAGGGGGCATCCGGCGGCTGCCTGCGTGAACTCTCGTAAGAACGGATCGCCGATTACTTCGGGCATGAGCAGGTCGGACGCGAACCGCTCGGCATCCTCCGGCCAGATGTTGTGCGCGGCGAGGATCACGCGCGAGTCGAACAGAACCGCGTCCGTCATCTCGGTCAGATCGGCGAAGAAGCGATACGGACCGACCGATGCGTAGTGTTTGGCGACGAGTGAATGCACGCCGCCGCTCGCCAATCTTCCCGCCGCGCGCATGCCGCGCTCCTCGCTGAACACGCGCACCCAGCACTGCGTCTTCTGCTCCAACAGGCTCATCGACCACGACGGCACGCGCCCGATCAGCGTCAGCCGCATCGCCGGCGTCGCCATGACTCGCCGCACTGCGTCGATTCGCTCGCTCGACCAGCCCGACGCCGCGACGGCCGCACGCAGGCGCAGCCCGGCGCTGGGATGCTGCGCGGCGATCAGCGCGTCGAGCGGCGTGTCGATGTCGAGCAGGCTGGCCGGCGAGCGCGGCCACAGCCGGGGGGTAAGTCCCGCCTCCTGCGACAGCACCCAGCCCAGCGCGCTGTCGGTATGCAGCCGCTCAGGCAGCCCGGTCACCGCCTGCGCCGGGACGATTGCCGCCCAATCGGTCGAGTGGATGTTGTTGGCGATGACGGTGGCGCCGGCTTCACGCGCCGCGCGTGCGATCGCCGCCAGATCGTCGCGGGTCAGGAGCGGCGCACTCGCCGTCCCGGTGTACACGATGCGTTCGAGATCGAAGCGCGCGACGAGTTCGGCCAGGCGGCGACCGAAGTGGAACGGCACATGGGGGGGATCGAGATCGACCTCGATATTCGGATCGTCTAACGAGCCGGCCCATTCGGCGTCGGGCGTGGCGAGGATGATCCGATCGAAGGCGCCGGCCGCGCGCTCGAGCGTATCGCGCGCCGCCGCGAGCAGGATGTCGTCCATCGCGCGCAGCCAGGGCGGGCCGGGTCTTCGCCCGCGCGCGAACATGATCAAACTCAGAGTTTCGGGCATGGTTATCTTTTCCGAGTGGATCGCGGCGCGGTCATCACGGCGACGCGTGGCATGGCGATTTACTCCCACGGAATAGGCTTGCAGATGATGCGAGGGCAAGTCTAACATCTTACGGCGAAAAACGTAAGAGACTGACTTAGAAGTCACCACCAAGCCTGCCCTGAGCGAAGCCGAAGGGACACCAAGGCGCGAAGAAAACCTTGACATTCTTGGTGTCTTTGTGCCTTGGTGGTTAACAATCATAGTTGTTGGACAGGCTCTGGGCCAGTTGCGCTTGACACGGCTCCGCTTTCGCAGTAAATTCGTGTTAATCCGACACCAACTGCCGAGTTCCGATGCCCAGGCGCTTTCCCCGTCCCAGTGTCACCGTCGACGTCGTCACCTTCAGCCTGCGCGATGACGACCTGCAGGTCTTGCTCGTCAAGCGCAAATCGGCGCCGTACGCCGGTCGCTGGGCGATCCCCGGCGGCTTCGTGCGCATCGACGAGCCGCTCGAAGAGGCCGCCCGCCGCGAGCTGGGAGAAGAAACCGGCGTGCGCGATGTGTACATGGAGCAGTTGTACACTTTCGGCGATCCGAAGCGCGATCCGCGCGAGCGCGTCATCACCGTGGCATACTTCGCGCTCGTCCCCGCGCCGCTGTCCGTGCGCGCCGGCGGCGACGCGGCCGACGCGTGCTGGTGGTCGATGTACCATCTGCCGGCGCTCGCGTTCGACCACGCCGGCATCCTCGACTACGCGCTGACGCGCCTCCGGTACAAGCTCGAATACACCGCCGTCGGCTTCCAGTTGCTGCCCGACACGTTCACGCTGTCCGAGCTGCAAAAGGCTTACGAGGTCGTGCTTGGCGCGGCGCTGGACAAGCGCAACTTCCGGCGAAAGATCCTGGAAGCACAAGTGATCGAGGAAACGGGGGAATTTCGCACGGGCGAGGGCCGCCCGGCGATGCTGTATCGGTACCGGAGCGACGCCGTGGCCGAAGTCCGCGCGCGCCGGCTGTTCCCGTAGAAAGACTTCTTCAGACTTCGGAAGTCTTCAAGGCGCTTCGGCCTTCGGAGGCCCTGCGCAGACTTCCGAAGTCTGAAACAACGCTCTTGACAAAGCGCCAAATTGCGGTATACTTAGTGTCAGAAGTACACTATATGGGCGATCGATCCGTTTCGCGCCCTAGAGCGGATTCCACTTTGATTTACGCTGGAGTCGAGGCTTCAGCCGGAAACCGCCTAACCCTAAAGGGGGCTTCGCACAGGCTCGACTCCGGATCGGCGTGCACGCAATCGGAATCCGCTCTAAACATCAGAACGGCACACATCAGGAGGAGCTATGAACGCGCAAGATTTTATCCGGCACAGCGCGCCGTTTTTAACCTGGCTGAGCGAGTGGCATGCAGCGCTTCCGCAGCCCGATCTCGAATCGGTGGTGGGCGATCCGGCCCGGACGGCGATCCTCTCGATCGACGTGATTAACGCCTTCTGCTACACCGGCCCGTTGGCGAGCCCCCGTGTGCAGCGCATCGTTCACCCCATCGTCCGGCTGATGGCCGCCGCCTACGCCGCCGGCGTGCGACACTTCATCTCCATTCAGGAAGATCACGATCCGCAGGCCGTAGAGTTCGAGGCGTACCCGCCTCACGGCATTCACGGCACCGAAGACGCCGAGGCCGTGCCCGAATATAAGGCGCTGCCCTTCTGGAACGAGTTCAGCGTGATGCGCAAGAACAGCATCAGCGCCGCGCTGGGCACACCGCTCGATGCCTGGCTCGAGGCCCATCCCGAGGTGAGCACGTTCATCGTCGTCGGCGATTGCACCGATCTGTGCACGTACCAATTGGCGATGCACCTCCGCCTGCGCGCCAACGCCATGCAGAAGCGCAGCGTGCGGGTGATCGTGCCGGAAGATTGCACCGATACTTTCGACACGCCGATCGAGGTGGCGAAGCAGATCGGCGCGATGCCCCACGACGCCGAGCTGCTGCATCGCATCTTCCTGTACAACATGGCCGAGAATCGCGTCGAGGTGGTCAAGCGCATCGCCGTGCCGGAGACCGAGCCGGCGGCGCTGGCCGCCGCCTGAGGCCGGTGTGAAAAGTCATGAGCATCGAACTGGCCATCCTGATCGCGCTGCTGCTTTACATCGCCCACCTGCGGCTCAGCGCGAGCGGGAAACTACGTGACTACCCGACCATCAGACTGCCCGACCATCAGACTACCCGACTAACCCCATGAGTCTCTTCAACCAGGCCCGCCTGACTAACGCCGTCTTCAAGCTCGACGCCGAGCGCATGCGCCAGGGCTGGTACAGCGACAAGTACTTCGAGAACATCGAAGCCACGCTGCGCCAACTGGCCGCCGAGCACTGCGGCTACGACGGGCGCTATCCTTCCGTACATGGCGTCGAGCTGGCCGGCGCGGACGTCGGGAACATGGAAGTCGAGATGCAGTGGTTCACGCGCCGCCCGGGCAAGACGATCGTCGTCGGCGTCGACAAGGCGCTGTCGATGCTGCGGCACTGCACCGGTGCTTTCGACGGCGACCGTTTCGTCGAGACGTGGGATCGGCTCGAAGTCGAGGCGGTGCACGACGGCTGCTTGGTGACGTACAACGGCGACCCGGCGCAGGTGCAGCCGGTGATGCGCGTGCGCGGCCGCTATCGCGACTTCGCGCTGCTCGAGACGCCGACGCTGGGCATCCTCACACGCGCCAGCCGTGTCGCGACGAATGTCTATAACACGCTCGCCGCCGCGAGCGGCAAGCCGGTGCTGTTCTTCCCCGCCCGCTTCGACCTGCACGAGGTGCAGGCCGCCGACGGCTACGCCTACAATATCGCCGTCCAGCGCTTCAACCTGGACTACCGGGCGCGCGTCGGCGCGTTCGTCAGCACCGACGCGCAGGGCGACTGGTGGGGCGGCGCGGGCGGCGGCACGGTCGCGCATGCCGCCATCGCGTGCTTCTTCGGCGACACGGCCGCCGCGATGATGGCCTTCGCGCGCACGCGGCCCGCCTCGATCCCGCGCATCGCGCTCGTCGACTTCAACAACGACTCGGTGAGCGATTCGCTGCGCACGCTCGACGCGATGTTCGAGAAGTATCAGGAATGTGTCGACGCGGGGGACGACGAGGAAGCGAAGAAGTACGTGCTCTACGGCGTGCGGCTCGACACGAGCGGCTCGGTGCGCGACGTGAACGTGCCGCCGCTCGGCGATCCGGCGCTGGATTTAGGCGTGACGCCGAGGCTCGTGTTCACCGTGCGCCAGGCGCTCGATCGAGCCTGGGAGCGCTGGCCGTTGCCAGATCGCTGGGTCGATCGAGCCAAAGATTATTGCGGCAGCGTGAAGATCGTCGTGACAGGTGGGTTCAATCCACAGAGGATCGAGCGCTTCGAGAGACTCGGCGTGCCGGCCGACATTTACGGCGTAGGCTCGTCGCTCTTCAGCAACAGCGAGCAGGCAGGCACGCAGACCGATTTCACCGCCGATGTAGTCAAGGCTGGGGTAGGCGGCCGGTGGATCGATGTGGCTAAAGTCGGCCGTCGCGCCTGCGACAATCCCGACCTGCAGCCCGTTGACTTGCGTGATTTGTAGGTTTTTGGGACGCGAATGAACGCGGATTACGCGGATTTTCGGCCGAACATCTGCTGGAACTTCATCAAGAACAACGCGTCGCCCTTTACCTTGACTTTGCCGGTCATAAAGGCTTTCATCGGATCCAGGCGGCCCTCGACGATCTCGAAGTAGTCGGCCGCTGCAGCCGTCACCGTCGTGCGAGCGCCGGCGACCTCGCCCTCGTGCACATCGCACACGCCGTCGTGAATGTGAACGTAATACTTTCCCCCGTCGTCCCCCGTGAAGTCGAACTGCACCTTGGTATCCACGCCGTTCGCCTTCTCAGGCACGAAGAATTCCGGCAGCATTTGCATGTATTCGGTCAGCGTCGGCATCTGCTTCCTCCCCGAAATGTGGCGTAAGTATACCACGGCTTGAATGGATGAAGGTCAATGCAACGGACGCATAACGGATAAACGGATGGCACATTGGCTTGACACCCACGCACATTTCTGTTTTTCGACGCCACGGTGAAAATCCGCCCGAGAGGATGGTGGGCGACGAGCAAGTATGATACGCTTTGCCTGCACAGCTTGAGAAGTCTCTTTGACAATGACTTAGTAGGCTGGTAAGATCAAATTGACACCGGGAAACGGAAAAGGTATGACCATGACCATCACGCTGGAATTGTCGCCCGAAATGGAGGCCAAACTGCGAGAGGGAATAGCACGTCATGATGCTGAGGGCGTCCGCCAAGTGTTGGCAGATGCCCTTGCACCGACCGTGGAGGCCCTGCTACAGCAGACACCCCAGCAGCTCAGCGAGGACGAGTTTGAGACACTCGCCGACCAGTTGGCGGACGAGTTGGCAGCGCGTATCCAATCTCAGACACCCGCATTGTCAGATTATGCGGTGAGTCGTGCAGGTATCTATGAGGATCATCCCTAATGCCTTCCGGCTACTATCGCTATCCGACCATCCACTCCGACACAGTCGTCTTCGCTTGCGAGGACGACCTGTGGACCATCCCCGCGACCGGCGGCGTCGCCCGCCGCCTCACGTCGAACCTGGGCGAGGTGTCGCGCCCGCTGCTCTCCCCGGATGGGACGCAGCTCGCGTTCGTCGGGCGCGAGGAGGGGCAATCCGAAATCTACCTCATGCCGGCCGTGGGCGGCCAGGCGCGGCGACTCACCTTCATGGGCGGTACGCTGTGCCTGACGGCCGGGTGGACGCGAGACGGGGCGAAAAATCTCGTCGTGTTCGCTAATAACGCCGCGCAGCCGTTCCCGGCCCTGCTGCACCTGTACGTCGTGGATGCCGAGGGCAACCCGCCCGAACGTATCGAAGTCGGCCCGGCGCGCACACTATCGTACGGCCCCGACCGCGGCATGGTCATCGGTCGCAACACCGGCGACCCGGCGCGCTGGAAACGCTATCGCGGCGGGACGGTCGGCCAACTGTGGATCGACGAGACCGGCGACGGCATGTTCAAGCCGTTGATCCAGCTTCCCGGCAACCTGGCCTCGCCGATGTGGATCGGCAACCGCATCTACTTCGTCTCCGATCACGAGGGGATCGGCAACCTGTACTCGTGCCTGCCCTCCGGCGACGACCTGCGCCGCCACACCGATCACGACACATTTTATGCGCGCAACCCGTCTACCGATGGGCGGCGCATCGTCTACCACGCCGGCGCCGATCTGCACCTCTTCGACCCGGCGACCGGCGCGAGCGCGATGATCCCGGTCGAGTTCTACTCGCCGCAGACGCAGCGCAACCGCAAGTTCGTGAACCCCGCGAAATACCTTCAGGATTGGACGCTGCATCCGAAGGGACACTCCGTCGCCGTCACTTCGCGCGGCAAAGCCTTCGTGTTCGCCAACTGGGAGGGCGCCGTCGTCCAGCTCGGCGAGCCGCCCGAAGACGGCGTGCGTTATCGCCTGCCACACTGGCTCAACTCCGCGAAGAATGCAGGCAAGGCAAACGGCGATGGCGAGCGGCTGGTCGCGGTGACCGACGAGGGAGGCGAAGAGGCGTTCGTCGTCGTTCGCGCCGACGGCAGTGCGGAGCCGGAGCGCCTGGCCGGGTTGGACATCGGCCGGCCGGAGGCGATTGCGGTCAATCCCAAGAAGGATCAGATCGTCTTCAGCAATCACCGCTACGAGCTGGTGTTCCTCGACCTGGCTACCCGCGAGATGCGCGTGATCGACCGGGGGAGGTCGAACCCCATCTCCGGGTTCGACTGGTCGCCGGATGGCGCGTGGGTGGCATACAGCGTGTCGGTTTCGCTGCAGGTGACGGCGCTCAAGCTGTGGGAGGCTGACACCGGCGAGGTTTTCACCCTGACTCAGCCGGTGCTGCGCGACGTGGCGCCGGCCTTCGACCCGCAAGGCAAGTACCTCTATTTCCTGTCATACCGCCACTTCGATCCGGTGTACGACAACATGCACTTCGATCTGAATTTCCCGCGCGGCATGCGGCTCTACCTGATTACGCTGCAGAAAGACCTGCCCTCTCCATTCATCCCCGTGCCGAGAGCGCCCGGCGAGAAAAAGGACGAAGGACAGAAGACGAAGGACGAATCGGGCAAAACCAGAGACGGCAGCACAGGCGAAGAGAAGCCCGAAGCAAAAAAGGACGCGGAGGACAAGCCGATCCAGATCGATCTCGACGGCATCGAGTCGCGCATCGTCGCCTTCCCGCTGCCCGAAGGGATTTACGGGCGGGTAGCCGGCACGAAAAACGGCAAGGTGCTGTACTCGCGTTACCCCGTCGAGGGGTCGCTTCAGCAGCCCTGGCCGCCGCCGACTGAGCCGCCCGCCAAGGGCACGCTGCTCACCTATAATTTCGAAGAGCAGAAAGAAGAGACGATCGTCGGCGGCATCACCGATTTCGAGATCGGGCGAGACGGGACGACGCTGATCGTCCGCGCTGGGAATCGCCTGCGCGTGCTCAAGGCTGGAGAAAAGCCGGACCGAGAGGCGGGTGACGAGCCTGGGCGCAAGAGCGGCTGGCTGGATTTGAGCCGCGTCAAGGTCTCCGTCGTGCCGGGCGCGGAGTGGGGGCAGATGTTCCGCGAGGCGTGGCGCCTGCAGCGCGACCAGTTCTGGACGCCGGACATGTCCAAGGTAGACTGGGTCGCCGTCCACGACCGCTACCTGCCGCTGGTGGATCGCGTGAGCAGCCGCTCCGAGTTTTCGGATCTGATGTGGGAGATGCAGGGCGAATTGGGCACTTCGCACTGCTACGAGCTGGGCGGCGACTACCGTCCGGAGCCGGACTATGCGCAAGGTTACCTGGGTGCGGACTTCGAATACGACGCCGAGACGGACTCGTGGCGCATCGCGCGCATCGTGCAGGGGGATGCCTGGGACGAAGACGCGGACTCGCCGCTCAACAAGCCGGGCCTCAACGTCAAGGCCGGGGATCGACTGATCGCCATCAACGGGCGGAAGCTCAGCCGCACGGTCACGCCCGCGATGTGCCTGGTCAACCTGGCGGGGAGCGAAGTCACGCTCACCATCGGCGGCCAGACTTCGGAAGTCTCAACACACACGCGCACGATCACCGTGGAAGCGCTCCGCAGCGAGCTTCCCGTGCGCTACCGCGAATGGGTCGAGGCCAACCGGCGGCGCGTCCACCAGGCGACAGGCGGACGCGTCGGCTACGTTCACATCCCGGACATGGGCGCGCGGGGTTACGCCGAATTCCATCGCGGCTACCTGGCGGAAGTGGATCGCGAGGGCGTGATCGTCGACGTGCGCTTCAACAGCGGCGGGCACGTGTCGTCGCTGATCTTAGAGAAGCTGGCGCGGCGACGCCTTGGATACGACAAGACGCGCTGGGGCCAGGAACCTGTCCCCTATCCGCTGGAATCCGTGATTGGTCCGATGGTCGCGCTGACCAACGAGCAGGCCGGATCGGATGGCGACATCTTCTCGCACGGATTCAAGATGCTGAAGCTGGGGCCGCTGCTCGGCAAGCGCACGTGGGGCGGCGTCATCGGCATCGAGCCGCGCCACGCGCTCGTCGACGGGGCGCTCACGACACAGCCGGAGTTCTCGTTCTGGTTCTCAGACGTGGGCTGGGGGGTGGAGAACTACGGCGCCGACCCGGACGTCGAGATCGACAACACGCCGCAGGATTACGCGCGCGGCGTCGACGCGCAACTGGAGCGCGCCGTCGCGGAAATTCAGGAGATGCTGGCGGCCAGCCCGCCCCAACGGCCCACGCTCGACGAGCGGCCAAGCCGGGCGCTGCCCAAGCTACCCCCTTCGCGCAAGTAGCTTTTACGTGCGACGCACTTCGGAAGTGCGTCGCACGTAGCGCCACACAGGTTTCCACATGCGACGCACTCTCGCCCACGCAGAGAAGTGGAGGGGGTTGGTCAATTCCGCCAGGAACCATCGCCTGTATCAACGCACCGGTGTTCTCCTGGCAATTGGGGCCGCCGTGCTGGTGGCCTGCACTCGTTCGTTGGCAGAGCCGCCGACCACAGTGACTACAGCTAAGCCGTCGATAGCACCATCAATGGTACCTTCGCTGACATTGTTCGCGACTCACACACCAATGCCAGAGCTCTTAGCGACACCGCAACCCGTCTCCACACCTACTTCATCCGTAACTTCTCCACCCAACGCGGAAGTGGATTCCATAGCGCTTTTCATGAGCTTTATCGGCAGTCATCAGTTTGGAGATAAGTTCTATTTTCATACCATTGTGCTCGATAAGAACGCGGAGTTTGTGCCCAAGACAGTTCAGATAATCGATCCAACTACCAACGAAACGGCAGGACCATTCAATCTCGTTGAGCGGCCCGGTTTTCATTTTTGTGCTCACCTTGCTTGGACTGGAGGCAAGTTCTATGAAACAAATGGGATTGACATCTCTCAGCTCCCCTCGAACTTCTGGCACCGTCTTATGTCCGATCCTTTTGTCTACCGTATCACTGTACAGAAGCCCACAGGTGTGCAGGAGAGCGTTGACATCCTTGAGCCTCCAGGGATTTGTGAGTCGTCCTCTTCATCCAGTACAGATGGGAATTCCGTTTTGATTGGAATGAGCTTCATAGGGAGTCATCAGTTTGGAGATAAGTACTATTTCCACGTTAGTGTACGCGATAAGGATGCAGGATTCGTACCCGTGGCGATCGAGGCCATTGATCCGACCACCCATCAGGTGGTGGGAGGACCATTCATGCTCAGGGAGAAAGACTCTTTGTTATGCAGGAATAAGATATATGAGACGGATGAATTTGACCCTTCTCAACTTCCTGCCGACTTCTGGTACCTCAAGACCGTTGAGCCTTATTACATCTACCGCGTGACAGTTCGAGAGTCCACTGGTGAACAGAAGGTCCTTGACATTGTAGACCGTCCATTCATCTGTGAGTCGTCATCAGAGTGAGTGAAAATTTATAGTTTGATTAAGCTCGTACTGGAGTTACTGAGACCTGGCAGGTCTTCGAGACCTGCCAGGTCTACTCTTCCAGATGAGCGCGCAGCCGCGCGCACAGGGCCGCCATCTCTTGCGGGCCACCGTGAGGGGCGTCGGGCCACTCGTCGACACGCGTGCCCCAATACTCACGCGGCGCGCCGGGATAACGCGGCACGACTCGTCCCGCGAACGTGCTCAGGCCGGTGGGGCGACGTGCTATAATAGACACAGATTGATATCGCAGTGTCAGATCGCGAGCAATAGGAGTGTCGCGCTATGGATACACCTCCCACCACTTTGCAGATTCAAGGCCCTGTCGTGGTGCTTCCCCTGGACGAATACCTGGAACAGCAATCGCAGTTGGAAGAGTATCGCAAGCTGAAGGCCCTCTACGAGCGCGGGCGCGAAGACCGATTCAGTCGCCTGCTCGCCATCGCGGAGCGCAACCGCGCCATCTCACCCGATCAGGTCGAAGCCGACGTGGACGCCGCCGTGAAAGCCGTGCGAGATCGGACGTGATACGCGCCGTCGTCGACACGAACGTGCTTGTCATCCCTACGACGTATATATTGCCCACAACCGATCGGCCTGGTGCCGCCACGCCGCCCGCTCGGTCGAAGATCCCGACTGCAAATCCTCGAACGTCGTCACGAGCAGCGCATTCGCCGGCGTCGCGACCTTCATTTGCGCGCCGATGCGGACCACAGCCCCGTTCAGCTCGTCGATCTCCGATCGCCGCTTGCCGCACCACAGGTCGATGTGCAGCGATGGCATCTTGCTGCCCCGCCCCTTCGCCACGAGCGGTATGAGGACTGGTTGCAGCAGCGAAAGCGGCAGGATGCGAACGGCCGCCGCGAACAACGACACCGGATAGCCCGGCAGGTTGACGAAGCGAATCCTCTGCGCTCGCGCGACGCGCATCGCCTCGCGTAGCGCGGCGATCTCGATCGCGAACAGGCGCTCGTCTCGAAAGATCTCCATCGTATTCAGATCGAGAATCGCAGCAGTCGCGTTGCCGATCAGGTTGAGCAGCAGCTTGCTCCACTTCATCGCGCGATAGTCGGCATACGCGCGAGTGCGGAAGCCCGCCTGACTTAGTGGGTCGGCCAATGGGTTAGTGGGTTGATTCGCTGATTCGCTGATTCGCAGGCTCGCTATCCCAATCCCACCTCGCCGCCTCTCCAGCACGACGACGCCCGGCTCGCGAATCGACACCGGGTTCAAGATGCTGCCGGCGACAATCTTCTCCGATCCGAATGCCTCGCCCAGCAGGTCTTCGCTGCTCACGCCGTTCTGCAGCGACAAAAAACGATCGACATTCTGCGCATACGGGCGCAGATCGTCGATCGCCTGATGCGTATCGTAGGTCTTAACCGTGAACAGCACAAGGTCGTATCGCCGCGAGGCATCGAACGCGGCCGCGACCAGCGCGACGGCACGGCAATCTCTAATCTCGTGTTCCCCCTCCGGCTCGATGAGACGAAGCCCTCGCGCGGCGACCGCATCGACCAGCGCCTGCCGGCCGACGAGCGTCACCTCGTGCGCGGCCAGCGCCATCTTCGCGCCGACGTAGCCTCCGATCGCCCCCGCGCCGACGACGAGTATCCTCATTGGAAGTTGGATGTTGGAAGTTAGAGGTTAGAAGTTGGATGTTGGAGGTTGGACGGCTCACCTCGATAACAGTCTACCCTCCAACCTCCAATCTCCAATCTCCAATCTCTAATGACCCAACTCATTCCTGGCTCTCAATCGCTGCCACCAGCTCGCGACAGAAAGCGGGAATGTCCTCGACGACGCGGCCCCACACGATGTTTCCATCGCGGAAGGCCGGCTCGTCGACCCACGTCGCGCCGGCGTTGATCAGGTCGTCCTTGATGCCCTTGCTGCCGGTCGCCTTGTGGCCTTTGACGATACCAGCCGAGATGCCGACCAGCCCGGCGTGGCAGATCAGCCCGACGATCTTGCCCGCGTCGTACGTGTCCTTGACCAGCTTCTTGACCTCGTCGTAGCGGCGCAGCTTGTCCGGCGCCCAGCCGCCTGGAACGACGACCGCGTCGAACTCCGATGCCTTCACATCCCGCGCCGCGACGTGACTCGTCGCCGTCAAGGCGTTTTTTCCTTTCACGGTCTTATTGGCCTCGACGCCGACGACGACAACTTTAGCGCCCTCTTCGCGCAGGCGCATGACCGTCACCCAGAATTCCAGGTCTTCGAAGCCCTCTTCGAGCAGAAAGGCGATTTTCTTGTTCGCTAGTCTCATGGCTTGCTCTCCCTTCCGAAACTTCAAACTCCAAATCTCAAACTTCAAATCTCTTTGGTCAAGCCACTAGCCCGCTCAGGCGAGCGTCGCGCCCACAAAGCGTGGCTGTCCCCGCACGAACTCTTCGATCGACATGGCACGTTTTCCGGCGAGCTGCACTTCGCGCAGCTCGAGCACACCGTCGCCGGTCACGACGCCGATGCGCTCGCCGTCCAGGCGTATGACCTGCCCCAGGGTATGTAATTCCGGCGCGCTCGTCTGCCCGGTCGGGACGGCGCGCGCGATCTTCAGATCGGCGCCTTTCCACTGCGTCGACGCGCCGGGCCACGGCGTGTAGGCGCGGATCATGCGGTCGATCTCGGTCGCCGGCCGGGACCAGTCGATCCGGCCGTCTCCTTTCTCGATCTTCGGGCTGAGCGAGGCCGAGGCGTGATCCTGGGAAACCGGCTCGATCTCGCCGCGCAGGTATCTGGGCAGCGTTTCGGCCATCAAGCGCGCGCCGATCTCGGCTAACCGCGCACCGAGCGTCGCCGTCGTGTCGTCGGGGTGAATCGGCTCGCGTGCCTGAGCGAGAATTGACCCGGTGTCGACGCCAGCGTCCATGCGCATGATCGTCACGCCGGTCTCCGCGTCGCCGGCCAGGATCGCCGCCGGAATCGGCGCCGCGCCGCGATGCCTGGGAAGCAGCGACGCGTGCACGTTCAGGCAGCCATGCGGGGCGACGTCGAGGACAAGCTGCGGCAGGATCAACCCGTACGCGACGACGACGACGACGTCAGGCCGGAGCGCGCGCAGCGTCTCGATCGCCGAAGGGTCTTTGCGCAGAGAGTGCGGCTGGTGAACCGGGACGCCGTGCTCATCTGCCCACGCGGCGACGGGCACGCGCGTCAATGTGCGACCGCGCCCGGCGGGCTTGTCGGGCTGCGCAAATACGGCCAGCAGCTCGTGCTCACGCGCCAACGCCTCGAGCGTCGGAACGGCAAAAGCGGGCGAACCCATGAAGACCAGACGAGACATTTTCAATCTCAAACTTCAAACATCAAACTTCAAAATCCAAACTTCCAACCTCCAACTTCCAACCTCCAACCTCTAATCTCCAACCTCCAACCTCCAATCTCCAATCTCCAACCCCCAGCCTCACCAGCTCACGGGAATGCGTCTCAGGCGGTAGTTGCGGTCGTGGAACTGGACGTACCGGTTGGCGCGGCCGAATTCGAACAGGCGGCGCGTCACGTCGACGTCATGCTCGCAATATGCGAACAGCTCGTCGAGCTTGCCTTCCCGCCACCACACGATCGCCTGCTGCCCGTGGGCCGTCTTGCCCGCGCCGAGCGTCGCCGCCGCGAGCGCGTCCAGCCCGACCCGGAAACCGGCGGCGCGCCGGACGTGATCCATCATGTCGATCGTCGGCAGCCTGCGCAAGTCGTCGCTCGTGTAAGGGCGCAGCACTTCGTAGTCGAAGTCGAGCAGGTTGAACCCGACGACGGCCTCGGCGGAGCGCAGCTCGGCGATCAGATCGGCGATGTTCGCCTCGGTGTAGCGGTGAAAGGTGCTGTCGGCCGTCGCATACGTCACGCCGACCGACATCCTGAGCAGGCGCAGATTTCCGCGCCCACCCACGTCGTCGATCGAGTTCTGCGTTTCCAGGTCGAATACGACAAGATTCATCGTGCACTCACCTGCGGCGCGCGGCGCCGCCCAGCATGGGCAGCAGGCTCAGGCCGGCGATGACGAATAGGGCAAGGCACGGCGCGACCTCCCCAATCAAACCGGCGACGTCTGTATCGCCGTTGGACAAACTCGTGCGCCAATCGCGCTCGAGTCTCGCCAGCGTCACGCCCAGCGCGCGCTCGACGCCCGGCAGACACTCGGCCTTGTCGCGATACGCCGCGAGCAGATCCTGAATCCCTTGCCGGCCGTACCGATTGCGAACGAACTGCACCAGGCTGCCGCTTTGCGCGTAGGCCAGCAGCGCATCTTGTCCATCGTCCGGAAACGGGGCGCACAGCAGCTCGAACGGCAGCAGGCGGCCCTCTTCCAGCGCCTTCTGCAGCGCGTTCGCCTGTGCCGCGTCGGGCGATGCCTGGTTCGCCGTGGCCAATCCCTCGTCGAGCCACGCCGGCACGTGATCGTAACCGGATTGCGTGGCCTGGTAGATCAGCAGATGCGTCATCTCGTGCGGGATGACGCGCTGCGCCTCCACCGGCGCTGTCGCGTCCGGTGGCAGGTCCACCAGGACGACGCCCAGCTCGGGGCGCGCCTGCCCGCCGGCCCAGTCGCGGCCGCCAAGTTGCAGCGTGCTGATCAAGTCTTCGCGGCTGGGGTACACGTAGATGTCGACAGTCGAAGGTGGGGGCACGCCGATCTCCGCGGCGATGTCGCGCAGCGCGGCGAGCGCGGTGTCGAGCACCATCTCGCCGAACGCCGTGTCGCCCTCCGACCAGTGCACCGTGACGCCGCCGCGCGATGCCTCGCGCCAGACGTAGCGATTGTCGATGTAGTCGAACGTCACAGGCATCGTCTCGGCGACGAGGTTGTCCGATTCGTCGAACAACTCCCACCAGTACGTCACCTTGCTGAACGGCGGCAGCACGCCGCCGCGCAGCTCGTGCGTGACCATCGCCGAAATCGTCGTGCCCGGCTCGAAGCCGGCCGGTATCGGGTCGAAGCTGAGCTCGGGGGTTCTGAAGCGCAGTACAGCCCTGCCGATGCGCCGGTCGCCGGTCGCGGTGAGCGTGAAGACGATGTGCTGCGCGTAACGGTAAGCGTGCGTCGCCGTGGCGTCGATCTGGGCCGGCGGCGCGGCGCGCATCGACGCCGGGCCGGCGGACAGGCTCAGTCCCAGGGCGATCACAAGTGACGCGAGCCGGCAAAGCGCGGTCGTCATTTGAGCAACGCGATGACCAGTGTGAGCGTGATCGGGCTGCACAGCGTCGAGACGATCACGGCATTCGTGACAAGCGCGGGAGCGGCGTGATATTCCGTCGCCAGGATAATGTTGATCACGGCGGCGGGCATGCTGGCTTCGAGAATGGACGCCTGGCGCGCCACGCCGCTCAGTCCGATCACGGCGGCCGCGCCCCAGGCGATGACCGGCGCGACGACCAGGCGCAGCCCGGTGGCGACGGCCGACGGGCGCAAGTGCGCCGTCACCGACGTTCGAGACAACTGCATGCCGAGAATCGCCAGCATGAGCGGGATGGCGGCGCGCCCGGCGAGGTCGATCCCGGCGAGCAGCGGCTCGAGCGCCGGCTGCGTCATGTCGATCGCCAGCGCGCGAACGAGAATCGCGGCCACCGCGGCATACATGGGCGGCACGGCCAGCGTGCGCCTCAGCGCGGTGCGCCAACCGGAACCGTCGCTGCCGGCGGCGACCCACACGCCGAGCGTGTACACCAGGAGCGTGCTGGTCGTGAAATACACGACGGCGCGCGCCAGGGCCTCCTCGTTGAAAGCGCGCAGGTTCACGCCCAAACCGTAGTTGCCGGCATTCACGAACATGCACACCAGCACAAGCCCGGCCGTGGCGCGCGCGTCGAGCCGCAACAGGCGACTGGCTGCCAGACCGAGCAGTCCCATGATCAACGAGACGCCGACGGTGAACGCGGCGATCTGTAACATCTCTGCGCCGGCCAGCTCGGACTTCACGAGCGAGCTGAATACCAGGCAGGGACTGAAGATGTAGAAGGTGATGCGCGTCAGGCTATGGACGTCGGGCTTGAAGCGCCGGTCGAATGCGAATCCCAGCCCCATGACGATGAAGATGGGGAGAATGTCATGGGCCAGGATGCCGAGCAGCTCATTCAAGCGGCACGATCCGTTGCGTCGTCGTCCGGGTTGAAATCGAACATCGGGAAATCCAGGTCAGAGCCGCTCATGAATTCAAGCTCGTCCAGCGCCGCTTCGGCGACTTCGCGCAAGTCGGACTCTTCGTCTTCCAGGATGCCGGCCAGCAGGCGTCGCGCCTCGTTGCCGCCGATCTGGCCGAGCGCCCAGACCGCCGCCTCGCGAACCTGGTCGTCGGGATCGTCCAGCAAAGTCGTGAGCGCCGGGATCGCGTCGAGATTCTGCATTTCACCGCACGCGCGCGCCGCCTCGTACCGCATCTCCGGATTGGGCGAGTCCACCTCGGCCAGCACCGGGTCGGCCCAGCGCAAGTCGGCCGAGCGCCCCATGGCGAACACGGCGCTGATGCGCATCGGCTCTTCGTCGTCGGCGTACGCTTCGGCGATGAGGTCGGCCACGCCGTCCGCGCTCGAGTAGCCGATCGCTTCGACCGCGCGCCGGCGCACGTCGAGCGTCTCGCTGTCGTCCTCGAACACGTCGCGCAGCGACTCGACCACCTGCTCCAGCTTCGCCGCCGGAATCTCGTCCAGCTCTCCGGCGAGCACGAAATGCCCGAGCGACGTCGCCGCCGCTGCGCGCACCATCTCAGACGAATCGTTGCGCAGCAGGTCGAGAAGCGTCGGGATCAGCTTGGCGTCCTCTTCTTCCCACAAGCCGTCGATGGCGGCGGCGCGCACTTCCGGATCGTCGTCGGCCAATCCCATGCGAAAAATAGACCCGAAATCGACCTCGAAATTGGCTTCGGATATCTCGGCCAGGTGGCGCATGATCGCCTGGCGGCGATCGACGGCGGTCGACGGCCACACGCGGCGCACGCGCTCAAGCTCATCTCGATCCAGGCCCGACAAGGCGTACAGCTTCGCAACCGACAGCGTCTCCTCTTCGTCGGTGATATTCTTCAAGAGGGAATCGAGTGCATCCATGTATCTATTTCCTTGAGAGTATTGTACCCGAACTTCGCCACTACGCACAACAGGCGGGACATCCGTCCCGCCCGTGGATCGACCGCCGCAGAATCACGAACTATAGATGATACTGTTGGCGAATTGCTGCTCCCGCCGGGTCTGCGACCCGGCGGCTCGGAGTCGGGGGCCACAGACCCCAACAAGCGGAAGATGCTCAGGCAATCTCTATGTCGCTAGAACGGATTCGGGATAGGGTTGCTCACGTCTTGAATCGTGATCAACACGGCGAGCGCCAGCAGGAACATCATGCCCGCGAAGTGGACGACAGCTTCCTTCTCCGGCGCGATGCGCTTGCCGCGCACGGCTTCGATCAACACGAACACCAGCCGGCCGCCGTCGAGCGCGGGCAGCGGCAGCAGGTTCGTGAACGCCAGGGCGACGCTGATCGCGGCGGCCATGTTCAAGATCGGGAACCACGCTTGGCGCTCGATACTCTCTTCGAGCGCATACCCGCTGATCTGCGCGATGCCCGCCGGCCCGACCGGGCGGGCCAGCCCGGGGTCGATTTCGCCGGCCAGCAGCAGCCTCGGCAGCGTGATCATGCCATTGAGGACGTCGCGCGTCGACTCCAGCGCCCTGGACGCCGCTTCCGGGAGCGAGTTGGACACGATCTTGTACGACAGCGGGTTCTGGCCGATGGTGATGCCCATCGGACCTTCACCCTGCGGCGGCTGTGGACGGGCGTGCACGTCGATCACGCGCTGTGTGCCGTCCGCATCGCGCACGGTCAGCTCGATCGTCTCGCCGAGATGAGCGTGCGTGTAAGCCGTCAGCGTCTTCGCCTCGTCGACCGCGATCCCATCTACGGCGAGGATGGCCATACCGGGCACGAGACCGGCCCGCTCGGCGGGCGCGCCGGCCGCCACATCGCCGATGACGACCTCGATCCGATCCACAACCGGCTGCCCCAGCAGGTAAGCCATCGTGAAGATGACCAGCGCGGCAAGCAGGTTCATTCCCGGCCCGGCCAGCAGCACAGCCGCGCGCCAGCGCTTGGGTGCCGCGGCGAAGCTGTCGAGCTTCGACGGGTCTTCTTCGCCCAGCATGCGCACGAAACCGCCGATCGGCAGCCAGTTCAGCGTGTAGTCGGTGCCCGGGTCGAAATAGGCCAGCTCGCCGCGCAGGCGGAAACCGTCTGCATCGGCAACCTTCAGCGGCGTCGTCACCGCGCTTTCCTGCTTGGCGTCGACGACCTCGATCGAGCGGAACATCAGGCGACCCTTGACTTCGTCGCCGCGCACTTCGACGACCGCGCCCTCTTCCAGGCCGCTCGGAAATCTGAAGTTGCGCGGCGAGTGTACCCACTCCGCGCCGATGCGCAGCCGGCCCATTCCGCGCCACAGCTTGCGCGCGCGCGGCGGGAAGCCCAACCCGAACTCCTGCACGCGAATGCCGGCGCGCTTGGCGAAAACGAAATGCCCAAGCTCGTGCAGCATGACCAGTGGCCCGAGCACGATCAAAAACGCTATCACCTGCGTCGCCAAGTCGCTCATGTACCCTCGCTTCGTATGCCCCGATACCGTGAAGATTATACCCTCCGCACATTAGAATGACAATAGTACGGCGTAGGGTATCACCTCATCCCATAGAGCAGGGGTCAGAACAGATGGTTCTCGACGCAGTGCGCCGGGCCGCCGGGGGAGACAGCCAAGACGTTCTGGACGCCGGCGATGGATCGAAGCCGGCGAGTCACCTCATCCGCCGCCGAGGATTCGCACAGGCAGTGCACGTTCGCCCCGGCGTCGATCGTGAAGCATACCGGCAGCCCGTCCGTGCGCCAGGCGCGGACGGCGTGGAGGATCGCCACGGTGGGCGGCTGCCAGTAGAGCAAGGGAGGATTCGAGGTCATCATCACCGCGTGCATGGCGAGCGCATCCGCCTCGACGACGGGCGCCAGCGATGCGAAGTCGCGGGACTCAATGGCAGCCCTGACCTGGCTCAAGCGTTCGGGAATCGTGCTCACCCGCGCGGCATGCAACGGGCTGGTGTCGGCCAGCGCGTGCCCCTGCGTCGAGCCGACCGTCTTATGCGCGACGTCGACGATCGCGATCATGTCTCGCAGGTCCCAATGCTCCGGCGGCGCGATGCTGAACGCGTACGAAGTCGCGTCGTCCGTCCCCGCCTGCCACTCGACGTAGCCGCCGGGCACGCTGCGGCACGCCGACCCGGAGCCTGTCCGCGCCAGCCGCGACAGCGCCCGTTCGTCGAGATTCAGCCCGGCTGCGGCGGCGGACGCGACTGCCAGCGCCGCGAATCCCGACGCCGACGAGGCCAGCCCTGCGCCCGCCGGGAAGTTGTTGAGGCTCTCGACGCGCGCGTTCGCGCCGGCGCCGGCCATTGCGCGGGCGCGTTCGAGCATCTTCACGACGCGGTCTTTCGCCGCGCCCGATTGTTCCCGCCCGCCGAGGACGACGACATCTTCTCCGAGCGAATCGTCGAACGCGACGGTCGTCGTCGTCGTCAGGCCGGCCATGTTCATCGACAAGGAGGAGTTGGCCGGGAGGCGCAGCAGGGGATCGCGGTTGCCCCAGTATTTAATGAGGGCGATATTCGGGAATGCCTGGGCTGTTGCTTTCCCAATTTGCATGTGACGCAGATGACCTTCTCATCATTCTCGACGGCGAGTGTACCACGAAGATCGAGCAGTTCAAAGTAGCGCCGCTGATCTTCAAACAAGGTCGAGAAGCCTGTTCAGTTGGCTCTGGGTTTCGGCTAGCAGTTTGTCGAAGAGATAGTAGGACCGTGAAGCAAGTGGTATACTTCTGGACGAAGCCGCACCGCGAGGACGTGAGGGCGACGGTAATGTCGGCGATGAAGATGGTCTAGCGCAAGCGAAAAGTCCCCAAAGAGGACTTCGACTTCATCCTGCAGCGGGTGATCGCTCAGGCTGAGGCGCTGTACGAGGATTGGCAGCTGGCGGTGTGAGAAGGTTTTGCGTTATGGAAGAAAAGCAACAGGCAAGTCAGATTGACCCTGGTTCTGGCGCTCAAGACAACAGTATAGCTGCCAGCGAACGTGGTGTTGCCGTTGGCCGCGATGTCAGCAATAGCGCAATCAACACCGGCGACATTAATGTGCAATTGCAGGTCAATGTCACCCCTCCTGCAGAACCAGCGATACAACGTCTTGATCGCGCGGCTCAACTCAATGAGCTGGGGCGGGCATCTAAAGCGCGATGCATAGAACGATGGCAAGCCGCTGGACTTCGCCGAGATGAGGCTATGGCGCTTGCAGAAGATCCATCTGTCGGAGCGATCGATCCTGCACTTCAACCACGGACCGATAGGCCTGTCTTACTGCTCATTGGGGAACTCGGCGCTGGGAAGTCGCTAATTGCAGAGCGCTTGCTGCAAGGCGCAATTGCCAGAGCACGCGAAAATATCAATGCTCCGATTCCCGTCTACCTGGAGGCACAATCCTGTGTAAGTCAGTTACAGGAATCGGTCGAGCGATTCGCCGAACGCCTCGGTAACCCACACGTTCAAGGAGCGACGATCATAGTCGATGGAGCCGACGAAGTGGGAGTCGGACCTGCCGTACAACTACTTGCAGAATCCAGAGTTCTTGCCGACACGTGGCCGAATACAACGGTAGTGCTCACGAGTAGGCCGCTTCCGACTCTTGCCCGAGTGGAGGAATCCGTTCAAGTGCTACTTCTATCAGAGGCGGAAGCTCATGCTCTTATCGATCGGCTGCTGGAGCGGCCCGCTGCGGAGCGAATTGCCTATAGATTACCCCAATCAGTACGAGATGCTATTCGCCGACCCTTGTTTGCCATACTATTAGCAGTTTATCTTCGAGAGCAAGATATGCGGGTGCCTCATTCTAAAGGCGAGATGTTAGCAAGCCTTGTCGAGCACTCACTCGGTCGTACACAAGCGCACTCTGCCAACGTTAGTCAATTGCTGCAGCGACTGGCAGTGCTCTCCACCGCCCGACGGGGAAGCCCGGTCCCCGCCGCTGAAATCGCATCCAAGGCTGAACAACAACAGCTTGTAAACACTGGACTGGTCGCGGACCGATCAGGGATGCTTGCGTTTCCCTTGCCGATCCTGACGCAATGGTTCGCTGCTCAGAGTCTGGCAACTGGCATTCCATTGCCCGGTGACCTTGTCCGTAACCCCCAACAACTAGAGAACTGGCGCTATGCCCTGATCATATTTGCCAGCACTTTCAGTCATCAGCAGGTGTCAAGACTCATTTCGCCTCTGGCTGAGCGATATCCTGCATTCACATCCGAGATCATCGACGAGAGCCTGGCGCGCTCGGGATTCTCAGAGGAGGCGTCCCCACCGGCACCCCTGGAGTGTGGTCAGCGAGTGAGGGCCGCCATGCAGTCTTGGGTAAGAGGCATTGGTCCGCTCGCTCAACTGATTGCGCCGATACGCAGGGATGGCGCACTAATGCCCATCGGTGTGAGAATAGACGGATCCCATCTTGTAGCTGCTTGGTATCACGGGGATAACGACGTGGATGAGGTTGTAGAGCTACCGCATCGGGTGGGTCTCTTTCGTCAGTTCCCCCGTGATTGGATACGGCTTTGGCGTGCACAGCCTGGTCATCAATCGGCCTGGGCATGGCAATGGTCACTCCAAGAACTCACTTCATCCCTCTCGCAGCTTTTACAGCGCCGAGCCTTACCGATCAACAGCGGCCCTCTTGCAGATGAAGAGATATGGCGGACGGCGCTCGCGATCACTGATCGAGGATCGTTGTATCCTGGCCCTATCCAACTATCGGAACTTGAAGAGATTCTCGTTCACCTGCCAGAGAGCGCCTTGTTCCAGAGAGCAGGAGGACGACTATGCGACCCGGCGCGTCTCAGGGCAGCGGTGAATCGTCTTCGCGATGCTGGTGAGACAGAGCTGCACTGTCCCTGGCCAGGACCCGACCGAGACTTTGGAGGTGGTGGGTGGATATGGGAACCTTATAGCCCTGAACAAACGCTTGCCCGCGCGAGAGCTGTTTACTCAGCCGCTCTCGAAGGGCATAGACAACTCGTCAATAAATGGTTCCCGACACTCGCACCCAGGCTGCAGACAGCTGCGACATTACCAGCCCGCCTAACCGGTATATTAGCACCGGCACGACCAGGAAGCGGATTTGAAGGTGCTCCGGCCATGAGATGGCACCTTGAGCCGTTGCCGCATGATAGCCAAAACGAGATCGCAATAAGTCTCGATGAAGAGCTCCCTAACCTTCGATATGATGACGATGATGACGTTAACTCTCTTTACGAGCGGGTTCGTTTAATGCGGCCTCACGCGATGGCCTGGATTGGGGCCGTAATACAGGACGAAGTTCTCGACATCTTCCACGTAAACCCTGCGACAGAATTGGTTTACGAATGGCTCTGGGACGATCTTCAACAAGTATCGTGGGTCGAGGGCCTTCTAGGTAACCCTCGATAAGACCAACTCAATGGAAGCATCGACTGAAGGCGCGCGATCTAGGTTGTACTCAGCCGCATCGCGAGGACGTGGGGTCGGCGGTGAATATGGTGCTGCGCAAGCGGAAGGTCCGCAAAGAGGACTTCGACTTCATCTTGCAGCAGGTGATGGCTCAGGCCGAAGCGCTGTACGAAGATTGGCCGCTGGCGGTGTAGAGAGGAATTGCAGTAGTTTATGGCCGATTTAGACACACTAGAATTGGTTCTTGCACGTTTAGTAGCTGGTACACTCACGAGTACCGATGTCCAGACCCTACATCGCAGCCTGCAAACGGGACAGATTGCTCTCGCAACAGGTGAGCGCGCTGTCGCTAGTGGCGGAGATATGAGGGATGCCATCATCGTTACCGGCAATGGCAACGTGGTGAGCGTTTTCAGAGGGTCGGATGCAGCCACTATCCAGCAGGTTGTCCAACGGGCACTCCGTGAGATCACAAATGATCGCTTTAACCGCTCTCTGCAAGATTACTTCTGTGCACTGAGAGCCCATTGTACCAGCTTCCCCTATTTGGCCCTAGAAGACCTGTTGGGCAGCAAGCGGAAAACCCTTGACAAAGTCTATGTCCCCTTGCGCGCCCGCGAAAAGTCCGAGTTGGACGATCCGAGCCGCGACGGTTCAAACATTGCTGATGTATTACGAGAGACGATGACTGGCACAAGTCCTAGACACGTGCTCATTGTAGGAGAGCCGGGTGCTGGCAAATCAACACTGTTACGCCAGATTGCCCAAAATGCCTGGGATGCTCCTAGCGTTGTTGGCTTGGATCAACCGTATTTAACGATGGTAGTCCGGCTGCAGTCGCTGGCTTTGGTGGAAGGTGCATCACTGGAAACGCGCTTGGTTAATGCATTGCATATGGCTGGTGAACTGGCCTTGCAAGAAGACCCGCCCAAAGGTTTCTTAGCTGAATGGGCACGTCGCCTAGATACACATTGGCTCCTGTTGTTGGATGGTCTGGATGAGGCCCCGGCTCATAAACGCAGTGCTCTGCTGCAATGGCTAAACGATTTGCTCACGAACGCCAAGACCCCAATACGCCGAATTGTTGTCACCTCACGTCCAACCCTCAAACTCGTTCACGAAGTTGGCGAGCAATTCGCTGTTTACGATTTGTTAGCATTCACGCAGGAGCAACAAACACGATTTGCCCACAATTGGTTCAACGGGCGAGCCCGAGATTTCCTGCAAGAACTTGAGCAGGTTAAGGCCGGCACTCTTAGTAACACGCCATTACTGTTAACCATAGCAGCTGCTGTCTATAGCCACGATGGACATCTACCCGAACGTAGATTTGACCTTTACGATCGGTTTGTAGAAGTCTGGCTAGCTGAAGCTGAACTGCGAGGCTTGAAGGCTGAGCTGGGCGAGCGGCAGATCAAGATCGCGCGTAGCGCCCTTGAGCATTTGGCCCTGGCAATGACTGATGAGCCGAAAGCGACTTCGGCATCCGCGTTATATCGGGTAGTGGCTGATTACTTGCAGCAAACATTCGGGCTCTCGAACGATGAGGCGATCTCGGACGGAGAAAAGTTCATTGAAGTGATGGGCCGTAGGAGCGGCATATTTGTGGAGCGGTCTCAAAACTACGAATGGTTTCATCCTACCTTTCGTGAACATTTAGCGCTGTGCCGGTTGAACCGACGTCTTGAATCACAGGACTTCACAACAGTGTTGGGTAAGCAACCCTATTGGATCTGGGATCGAAGGTTAAACCTAATAGTGGATTTGGCACAGATTAGCAATCATAGGGCCGAACTCGTAAGATGGCTTGGTACACAGGTAATAAATGAACAGGAGGACACAGCTGTGCGTTGGCGCGTAGCGGAAGTCTTGCGTAATATAGGCGATGCGCGTGCCAACGAGTCACTTACTACGGCTGCCTTGACCGATGCTGATTGGCAGGTTCGAAAGTATGCCTTAAGGGCTTTGTCCAGAATCGGCGCTGCACCTGTTATCGATACATTCGTCATGGCCGCCTTGGCCGATAGTCATAACCGGCAGTATGCATTAACTATCTTGGAGGAGGTTGGGCAACCTGCCCTTGAGCGGCTTAGCGCAGTCTTACTACTCGACTTTTGCACCTTAAAAACTGAACCCCTAAGCTGGGAAAACGGGCCGCTCTCGTCCGCGCATTCCCGGTCGGAAGCAACACCCGAATACGCCGCACTC
>Ga0209342_10000404_pt1 | contig 49095 bp, 49 predicted proteins | sample RifCSP16_2_FD_184023 | JGI IMG/M metagenome (GOLD analysis project Ga0209342, IMG submission 184023) | Soil microbial communities from Rifle, Colorado - Rifle CSP2_sed 16_2 (SPAdes) (version 2) | ecosystem: Environmental > Terrestrial > Deep subsurface > Rock core/Sediment | place: Rifle...
CCCGGGGGTAGAGAAGACCTATGCGATGCAGGCCGGACGGGAGGTCCGCGTCCTCGTGAAGCCGGACGAGGTGGACGACCTCCAGGCCCAGGTGATGGCGCGCGACATCGCGAAGCAGGTAGAGGAAGAACTGCAGTACCCCGGCCAGATAAGGATCACGGTGATCCGGGAGAGCCGATCTGTGGAGTTTGCTAGGTGAGTCGGAGCGACAAGTACCTGATCCGCACGTTCGGGTGCCAGATGAACGAGCACGACTCCGAGCGGATCGCGGGTCTGCTGGAGACCGACGGGCTCGTCCCCACCGAGGAGGCGGCGGACGCACGGATCGTCGTGTTCAACACGTGCGCGATCCGCGAGAATGCCGACAACCGTCTCTACGGGAACCTCGGGCACCTTCGAGCCCTGAAGGAACGGAACCCCGGCCTCCGGATCGTGGTAGCGGGGTGTCTGGCGCAGAAGGACGGCCCGGTCATCCAGGAGAGGGCGCCGTGGGTCGACGTCGTGGTCGGGACTCACGCGCTTCCCGGCCTGCTGGAGCTCCTTCGCCGGGCGGAGGAGGAGGGGCCGCAGACAGACGTCCGGGAGTACACCGAGGTCTTCCCGAGCGCGCTCCCGGCCCGCCGGGAGGTCGCCCATCACGCGTGGGTCTCCATCGCAGTCGGGTGCGACAACACGTGCTCCTTCTGCATCGTTCCCTTCGTCCGCGGGCCGCAGCGGTCGCGGACGAAGGGTGACGTCCTCTGCGAGGTGCAGGGTCTCGCTCGCGGGGGGGTGGTGGAGGTCACGCTCCTGGGTCAGAACGTGAACACGTTCGGACGCGACCTGACCGTCCCGGGCTCGAGCCGGCAGCCAATGTTCGCCGACCTCCTGCGAGCGATCTCGTCGGTCGAGGGCATCCGGAGGATCCGGTTCACGAGCCCGCATCCACACGACTTCACCCCCGACGTCATCGACGCGATCGCCGAGTGCGAGCCCGTCTGCGAGCACATACACTTCCCGCTCCAGTCCGGCTCGGACGGCGTCCTGCGCGCGATGCGGCGCTCCTACCGGAGCCAGAGGTACCTCGAGTGGCTGGAGAGGATCCGAGCGTCGGTGCCCGGCATCGCGGTGAGCACCGACATCATCGTGGGATTCCCCGGGGAGAGCGAGGAGGACTTCGAGGCGACCCTGGACGTCGTTCGGGCGGCCCGATTCGACTCGGCCTACACCTTCCAGTACTCGCCGCGTCCGGGTACGAGGGCGGTGTCGATGCCCGGCCGGGTCCCGAAGGATGTCGTCCAGGAGCGGTTCGATCGGCTCGTCGCCCTGCAGGAGGGGATCTCGCTGGAGAAGAACCTAGCGCTGGTGGGTTCGATCGCCGAGATCCTCGTGGAGGGCTCCGGCCGCAAGGGGCGCGTCCAGGGACGGACCCGCACTAACAAGGTCGCTCACGTGGACGTCGATTACCCACCGGGCGCGTTCCTGTCCACCCGCATCGCGTCGGCCGCCCCCCACCATCTCGTCGGCGAAGTCGTGGCGGTCGAAGGAGCGCGGGAGCCCGTCGTCGTCGCCTGATGGCTGCGGGGCCGCTCCTGGCGCTGGTCGGACCGACCGCGGCGGGCAAGTCCGAGGCGGCGCTTGAGATCGCGCAAGGTATCGGAGCCGAGATCGTGTCGGTGGACTCCATGCTCGTGTACCGCGGGATGGACGTCGGGACGGCCAAGCCCTCCCCGGGCGACCGCGCTCGGGTTCCCCACCACCTCCTTGACGTTGCCGATCCGTCCGAGCCCTTCTCGGTCTCGCGCTTCCAATCGCTCGCTCGGAAAGCGCTCGAGGGGATCGCGGAGCGGGGTCGCCGGCCGTTGCTCGTGGGCGGGTCCGGCCTCTACTTCCGCGCCGTCGTCGACGATCTCGAGTTCCCCGGCACCGATCAGGCGACCCGTCTCGCGCTCGAGGCGGAGGCGGCCAAGAGTGGCGCCGAGCGTATACACGCGCGCCTGGCGGCGCTCGACCCCGTAGCAGCGGGCAAGATCCAGGTGGGGAACGTCCGCCGCATCGTGCGGGCGCTCGAGGTTGCGTCGCTCACCGGGCGTCGGTTCTCGTCATTCGCAGTGGCCTGGGACCGGTATCCGCCCGAGCGGGTCCGCGCCGCCGGTGTGGAGGTTGCGCGGGAGGCGCTTCGAGGAAGGATCGAGCGCCGGGTGCACCGCATGATCCAGGGTGGCTTTGCCGAGGAGGTCGGCAGCCTTCTCGCGGGAGGCTTCGGCGGATGGCTCACCTCCACGAAGGCCATCGGGTACGCTGAGGTGGCTCGTCACCTGCGGGGGGACTGCTCCCTGGAGGGGGCGATAGCGGACACCGTGAAAAGGACGGTCTCCCTGGCGAGGCGCCAGATGGCCTGGTTCCGCCGCGACCCCCGGATCCGATGGTTCGTCGCGGGGGAGAAGGGCGCCGCGGGCATCGCGGCGGAGCTGCTGGAGTACCTGCGTGGATGAGCTGCGGTTCTGGAAGTACCACGGGACGGGGAACGACTTCGTCATGGTCGAGGACCTCGACGACGACATGCTCCTTGCGCCCGAGCTCGTCTCGCGTCTGTGCGACCGGCGGTTCGGCGTCGGTGGCGACGGGCTGATCCGCGTCGCGCCCGCTGAGGGCGCCGACTTCTTCATGGACTACCTGAATGCGGACGGCAGCGTCGCCGAGATGTGCGGCAACGGGATCCGCTGCCTCGGGAAGCTCGTGTACGAGCGAGGGCTTACCACCAAGACCGAGCTCGACGTGGACACGCTCACCGGCGTCAGGCATCTGTCCCTCCGCGTCGAGGGGGGCGCCGTCGTCTCGGTCACGGTCGGCATGGGCCCTCCCGCCTTCTCGCGCAAGGAGATCCCGATGTCGGGGCCGCCCGACGAGCCGTTCCTGCGTCGGCCGTTCGCCGTAGACGGACGGACGTTCGAAGCGTCGGCGGTGTCGATGGGGAACCCGCACCTCGTCCTGTTGGTGGGCGAAGAGCCGGACCCCGCGGACGTCCGTCGGATCGGGCCCCTGGTCGAGCGCCACGAGCTGTTCCCCGAGAAGACGAACGTCGAGTTCGTCGCGCCCGACGGCGACGGGATAGCCGTCCGGGTCTGGGAGCGCGGCGTGGGCGAGACGATGGCCTGCGGCACGGGGGCTTGCGCGGCCGTGGTCGCCGCCAACGAGGCCGGGCTGGTGGGCCGAGTCGCGCAGGCCCGATTCCCCGGCGGCGTGCTCCAGGTCGAGCGTCGGGACGACGACGTCCTGCTGACGGGCCCGGCGGAACGCGTGTTCGAGGGGATCGCCGATCCCGCGTGGCTGGAGGCAACCGGTTGAGGGTCGCGAGCCGGATAGAGTCGCTGCCGCCATACCTGTTCGCCGAGCTCGACAAGAAGCTCGCGGCCAAGCGCGCCGAGGGGGTCGACGTGATCTCGCTCGGTGTCGGCGACCCGGATCAACCGACGCCCGACCACGTCGTCCGCGCCATGCAGAGCGCCGTGGCCGAGAGCACGAATCACCGGTATCCCTCGTACTACGGGAGCCGGGAGTTCCGCCAGGCCGTCGTCGACTGGTACATGCGTCGCTTCGGCGTCGCGCTCGACCCCGAGACCGAGGTGCTCGCGCTGATCGGCTCGAAGGAGGGGCTCGGGCACCTGTCGTTCGCGTTCGTGGACCCCGGCGACGAGGCGCTCGTCCCGGATCCCGGCTACCCCGTCTACGCCATCAGCACGCTCCTGGCGGGCGGCATCCCGATGTCGCTGCCGATGCCGGCCGAGCGCGGCTTCCTTCCGGACTTCGAGGACACCGCGGTCACCGCGCGAACGAAGCTGCTCTGGTTGAACTTCCCGAGCAACCCGACGGCCGCCGTCGCCGATCGCTCGACCTTCGAGGAGGCCGTCGCGTTCGCGGTGGAGCACGGGCTCCTGCTCGCGCACGACGCGGCCTACTCGGAGATCACGTTCGACGGCTACGTGGCACCCTCGGTCCTCCAGGTGCCCGGCGCGAAGGACGTGGCCCTCGAGTTCGGTTCGCTCTCGAAGTCGTCGAATATGACGGGTTGGCGGATCGGGTACTGCGTCGGGAGCGCGCACGCGATCAGGGCCCTGTCGATCGTGAAGACGAACCTGGACTCCGGCCAGTTCACCGCCGTACAGCAGGCGGCGATCGCTGCGCTCTCGGGGCCCGACCGGGTCCTGGATGAGCTCCGAGCGACGTATCAGCGTCGGCGGGATCTCGTGATCGGGACCCTGAACGGCCTCGGCTGGGAGCTCACGCCGCCGCTCGGTTCGATCTACGTGTGGCTACCGGCGCTCGAGGGGCAGAGCTCAGCCGGGTTCGCCGATCTCCTGCTGGACGAGGCGGGCGTGTTCGTCGCGCCCGGGACGGGATACGGCCCTGCCGGCGAGGGGTACGTGCGGATATCGCTCACGGTGCCGGAGGACCGGCTCGCCGAAGCGATGGACCGGGTCGCGCGGGTCGTGGGGGGCTGATGGCCGAGCGACCCAGGCGTCGCCCCGCCGACCCGGGCGCCCTCGAGTCACCCCTGTCGGCGACCTGGCGCCCCCGAGTGCGAGAGAAGGCCGTCCTGGTGGGGGTGGGCAGGGGGCTCGATTCCTCGTCGCTCGACGAGTTGGCTGCTCTCGCCGATACCGCTGGAGCGGAGCCGGTGGCGCGGATCCTTCAGGCGCGGACGGATCCTGACCCGGCGACCTTCGTCGGCAAGGGCAAGCTCGAGGAGATCCACCGCGCGCTGCACGGCTCGGGCGCCGATGCTGTGATCCTGGACGACGAGCTCTCGCCCGGGCAGCTCCGCAACCTGGAGGAGCGGCTGGGGGTCAAGGTGGTCGATCGGACGGCCCTGATCCTCGACATCTTCGCTCTCCACGCACGGTCGCGCGAAGGCAAGGCGCAGGTGGAGCTCGCGCAGCTTAACTACCTCCTGCCGCGGTTGCGCGGATGGGGCGAGGCCATGTCCAGGCTGGGCGGCGGGATCGGCACCCGGGGGCCCGGTGAGACGAAGCTTGAGGTCGATCGGCAGCACATCAAGCGGCGGATCTCGAAGCTGGGCCGCGACCTGCGCGACCTCTCGCGCACGCGCGCCGTCAAGCGTTCGCGCCGCCAGAGGTCTGGAGTGCCGCAGGTCGCGATCGCCGGGTACACGAACGCCGGGAAGTCGACCCTCATGAACGCACTGACGAGAGCAGACGTGGTCGTGGCCGATCAGCTGTTCGCGACCCTGGACCCGACGGCCCGGCGCCTGGGTTTGCCCGGGGGTCGCACGGTCGTGGTCTCGGACACCGTCGGGTTCGTACGCAAACTGCCCCATGATCTCGTCGAGGCGTTCCGCTCGACGCTCGAGGAGGTGGGCTTTGCGAGCCTCGTGCTGCACGTGGCCGACGGGTCGTCTCCGGAAGTGGAGGAGCAAGTGAACGCGGTGCGCGAGGTGTTGGCCGAGATCGGGGCCGGCGCGATCCCCGAGGTCCTCTGCATGAACAAGATCGACCGCATGAGCGAGGTGGAGCTTGCCCGCGCGGCGCGCAGATTCCCCGAAGCCGTTTTCGTGTCCGGGCTCCAAGGTGAGGGGCTGGTCGAGCTCGTCGACCGGATCGCCGAGGCGCTCCCACGACCACCGGTCGAGGTCACGGTACTCGTCCCCTACGGCCGAGAGGAACTGACGGCTCGGCTGCATCGCGAGGCCGAGGTGCTGTCCTCCGACGCCACGACCGATGGAACGTTGGTGCACGCCCGGGTGGGGGAGCGCCTGCTCGCGGCGATCAGCGACCTGGTGGTGGCCCCCGACGGTGCCGCGAGGTTCGGGGATCCCTAGGGGCTCCCGATGCTCCAGAGGGCGGGGTCGCCCCAGGCCCCGGTTATCACGCGGTCCGGGTTCTCGCCCTTGTCCTCCGCGAAGCGGAGCGCGAGGAGCTGGAGGCGCGCGGTCAGGGGGATCTGCGCTAGGAGCGGGGGAAGATCGGCGGGCTCCACGACCGTGGTGACGCCGATGCCCTCGGCTTCGGCCGCGCGCGCGACGGCTGAGACGAACCCATCGGGGTCCGGTGGGGAGAGTGCGACCATGTGATCCTCGGCCGTGAGAGGCACGGCAGACCCGTGCAACAGGTACTCGGCGTCGTAGCCCTCGCAGAGCGTCCGCGAGGCCTCGCGCAACTTGAGCGCACCTTCCCGAGCGGTCACCGACGCCGGGCCCGCGCCGTAGAGGAGGAGTAGGCGGCGGGGTCGAGGGACCCGCTGGATGCCCGGGTCGGCGATCGCCGCGCGGACCGCCCCGGGCACCTTGGCGAGCGTGTCCGCCGCCGCCGTGTCGGAGCCCAGCGCCGCAGCGATACGGGCGAGGATGATCAACGCGCCGGAGTAGCTCACCGTGTAGGTTTCGGACTCCTCCTTGGGAACGGTCTCGATGGAGTCGGGCAGCTCGCCGTTCTGGCGGGTGATCGCCACCACCCTTATCCCGGCGTTCACGGCTTGACGGAACCCCGCCGCCACGTACGCGGTCTCGGCGCCGGCGTTGTGGCTGATCAGTATCACTCCGTCCTGCGGGGTGACGAACGGAGGCCAGGTGACGAAATGCATGGAGGGGACGGCGACCGCGCCGCGTCCGGCCTCCTGAAGCATCGCGGCGCCGAGCTCCGCTGCGTGTTGGCTCGTGCCGGTTCCGACGAGCCACAGCCGGCGGCATCGATGCAGCCGCTCGGCGGCCTCGTGGAGGCGGGGTTCGTCGTGGGTCAGGAGCCGTTCGAGCTGTTCGGGTTGGGAGTTGATCGCCCGCTCAAGGGCGGTCGTCGCCCGCTGTTCCTGCAAGCCCCACCTCCCGGCGGATCCGGTTGCGACGGAGCTTAGAGCTTCCTCAGGACCGCCACCACCTTGCCGACGATCCGCCCGTCGGGCATCTCGAGCGGCTCGAGCGACGGGTTCTCGGGGAGGAGAAGGACGCGCCCGTCCTCCCGGTGGAAACGCTTGACGGTGGCCTCGTCCTCCGCCGGCCCGGGGAGGAGCGCGGCGACGATATCGCCTTCGCCTGCCGTGTCCTGGCGGCGCACCAGCACGAGGTCTCCGTCGAGGATCCCGGCGCCGACCATGGAATCGCCGACGACCCGGAGCGCGAAGTGGTCGGCGCCTTCTGCGAAGTCGGCCGGCACCGTCAGGTACTCCTCGATGTTCTCCTCGGCGAGGACAGGGGCGCCGGCGGCGATCCGGCCCACGAGCGGAACGACCGCGCCCTTGGCTCGGCGCCCGGCCAGCTCGATCGCGCGCGGCTTGGTGGGATCGCGGCGGAGGAGCCCCCTGCGCTCGAGGTTCGCGAGTTGGCTGTGAACGCTCGACGACGAGGTCAACCCGACGGCGTGACCGATCTCCCGGACCGTCGGTGGATAACCCCGGTGCCGCACCGTCTTGGAGATGAACTCGAGGATGCGACGCTGCCTGGCTGTGAGATCGTCCATGTGACCCCTCCTGGTGCCGGACCCTAGCACGGGCAGCGCCTGGAATCAAACATACGTTCGGTCTTGACATCGAACACCCGTTCGCTCACGATTGCAGCGTGGCTCGAACACGTGTGCGGTGGCGGCGCCTCTGCTCGGCTGTTCTGGGGATTGGGCTGCTGCTCTGGCTGGCGGGAGCCGTGACTGCCGATGACCGTTCCCAGGACCCGGACACGGTGTACACGGTTCGGGGCGGCGACACGGTGTGGGAGATCGCCTCGCGGGAGGTTGGCTCCGCAGGGGACCCTCGCCCCGTGGTCGATGCCATCGTCGGCTCGAACGCGATCGATCCGGGCGCCCTTGCTCCGGGGAGCGAGCTGTGGATCTCAGCCGGCGGTTGACGGCCCAGATGTTGCCCGGTACCGTCCAGCCGAACCCCATATCTTGTGGCGAGGTGCGCAGTGCGGTGCCCTTGGTGTCATCACGAAGAGGATCGAGTTGTCGATTCCCGGCCTGCGGAGAACGGGTCGGCCATCCGCCGGAGGCGAGAGTGCGTCTCCTGCGCTCGCCGGTACACAACCTTCGAGCGGATCGAGCAGGTGCTCCTCACGATCGTGAAGCGCGACGACTCCCGCGAGCCATACGAGCGGGAGAAGGTGCTGGCCGGCGTCCGCAAGGCTCTCAAGAACCGGCCGGTGAGCGAGGAGGACGTGGTGTCGCTCGCCGAGAGGGTTGAGGGGCGGCTCCGGCGGAAGGGCCCCGAGGTGGCGTCGCAGGACGTGGGGCTGGAGGTGCTGGCTCAGCTAGGGAAGCTGGACCAGGTCGCGTACATGCGGTTCGCTAGCGTCTACAAGGACTTCCAGGAGATAACCGACTTCGAGCGAGAGCTCGGGCTCCTGCTGCAGAAGCGGGAGCCGGCCAAGCGCCGGAGCCGCTGACCGGCCTCGGTCCACGGGCCGGTGAGATACTAGATGTTGTGGTCGACAAAGATTCTCGCCACATCATCTTGACGAACGGCCCCGGTGGAGGCAGAATCACGGGCGCGTGATTACAGGCCTGTAAGAGCCTTCCCCAAGGGCGCGATACAAGGGGGACCGAGAATGAACCAGGGGGACGTCCAGGTCATCCGCGAGGGTCTGACCTTCAAGCGGTACTTCACGAACGAGGGCGTCCATCCCTTCGACGAGGTCGAATGGGAAAGGCGGGACGCGGTCATCCCGAACTACAAGGAGGGCGGGAACGCCTTCGAGCAGCCCGACGTGGAGTTCCCGGCCAGCTGGTCGCAGAACGCCACCAACATAGTCGCGCAGAAGTACTTCAGGGGCACCCTCGGAACACCGGAGCGCGAGTCGAGCGTCCGCCAGCTGATCTCACGGGTGGTCGACACGATCCGCGGATGGGGCGTGAAGGACGCCTACTTCGAGACCGAGCACGACGCGCAGGTCTTCGGCGACGAGCTCACGCATCTGCTCGTCACCCAGAAGGCGTCGTTCAACTCCCCTGTGTGGTTCAACCTCGGGGTCCCCAACGTGCCGGTGCAGGCTTCCGCGTGCTTCATCCTGGCCGTCGACGACACGATGAGCTCGATCCTGAACTGGTACGTCGAGGAGGGAACGATCTTCAAGGGCGGCTCCGGGTCGGGGATCAACCTTTCGGGGCTCCGCTCGAGCAAGGAGCCCCTGGGTGGTGGCGGAACCGCTTCGGGTCCCGTGTCTTTCATGCGCGGCGCCGACGCGAGCGCCGGGACGATCAAGTCGGGGGGAAAGACCCGCCGCGCCGCGAAGATGGTCGTGCTGAACGCCGATCATCCGGACGTTCGCGACTTCATATGGTGCAAGGCCGTCGAGGAGCGAAAGGCGAGGGCCCTGCAGGCCGCCGGGTTCGACATGGATCTCGACGGGAAGGACTCACATTCGGTCCAGTACCAGAACGCGAACAACTCCGTCCGCGTGACCGACGAGTTCATGCAGGCCTACCTCGAGGACCGCGACTGGAAGTTGAAGGCCGTCACGACGGGCGAGACGATCGAGCCGATCCGCGCGCGAGACCTCATGCGGGACATCACGCTCGCGGCGTGGGAATGCGCCGATCCGGGGATGCAGTACGACACCACAACAAACGAATGGCACACGTGCCCGGCGTCGGGTCGCATCAACGCCAGTAACCCCTGTTCGGAGTACGTTCACCTGGACAACTCAGCATGCAACCTGGCCTCGCTCAACCTGCTCAAGTTCCTGGACGAGGAGAGCGCCTTCGACGTCGCGAGCTTCAGGCACGCCGTCGAGGTCGTGTTCACGGCCCAGGAGATCATCGTCGGCAACTCGGATTACCCCACTGACAAGATCGCGCGGAACGCCAAGGCTTTCCGGCAGCTCGGTCTGGGCTACGCGAACCTGGGTGCGCTTCTCATGGCTCGAGGACTGCCGTACGACTCCGACGGCGGGCGTGCCTGGGCGGGTGCGATCACGTCGCTCATGACCGGCCAGGCGTACCGCGCGAGCGCGCGCATAGCCGAGGTCACGGGGCCCTTCGCCGGGTTCCCGCCGAACCGCGACGCGATGCTTCGCGTCATGCGCAAGCACCGAGCGGCGGCCGACGACATCGACCCCGACCACGTGCCCGAAGGCCTCCTCTCCGCGGCGAGGAGCGCCTGGGACGAGGCGATCTCGCTCGGCGAGCTGCACGGCTACCGCAACGCGCAGGCGAGCGTGCTCGCTCCCACCGGCACGATCGGCCTGATGATGGACTGCGACACCACCGGCATCGAGCCGGACCTGGCCCTGGTCAAGAACAAGAAGCTCGTCGGCGGCGGCACGATGCGAATCGTGAACCAGACGGTGGCGCGCGCACTCCGGCGCCTCGGGTACTCCGAAGAGCAGGCAGATGACATCGTCGCCTACATCGCGGAGCACAACTCGGTCGTGGGGGCGCCCCACCTGCGCGAGGAGCACTATCCCGTGTTCGACACCTCGATGGGCGAGCGGGCCATCCACTACATGGGACACGTCCGAATGATGGCGGCCGTCCAGCCGAGCATCAGCGGGGCAATCAGCAAGACCGTGAACATGCCCGAGCAGGCGACGGTCGAGGAGGTGGAGCAGCTGTTCGTGGAGTCGTGGCGGCTGGGACTGAAGGCCGTCGCCATCTACCGCGACAACTGCAAGGTCGCTCAACCGCTCTCCGCCGACAAGAAGGCCAGGGCCGAGGAGCCGGCTCCGGTCGCCCAACCGGTTCGCAGGCGCCTGCCTCAGTCCCGGCCTTCGCGGACGATCTCGTTCGCGGTCGGGGAGGCTGAGGGTTACATCACGGCGGGCGAGTACCCCGACGACGGGATCGGGGAGATCTTCCTCAAGGTCTCCAAGCAGGGGTCCACGCTTTCCGGCGTGATGGACGCGTTCGCGATCGCGGTGTCCCTCGGGCTCCAGTACGGGGTGCCCCTGGAGGCGTTCGCGTCGAAGTTCATCAACATGAAGTTCGAGCCGTCGGGGATCACGAACGACCCCGATGTACGACTAGCGAGCTCGCTGGTGGACTACGTGTTCCGGCGGCTGGCGATTGACTACCTGGCGCCGGAGAAGAGGGAGTCGCTCGGGGTCCGAAGCATCGAGGAGCGCAAGGCGCTGATCGCGAACGGCAACGGTGGGGAGGTCGCTGCAGCGGTCGCAGAACCGGAGACGGCCGAAGCGCCCGAGAAGCAGAGCGCGCAGGCAGCCGATGCCCCGCTCTGCTACTCGTGTGGCTCCAAGATGCAGCCGGCGGGCTCGTGCTACGTCTGCCCGTCCTGCGGCTCGACGAGCGGCTGTTCGTGATCCCTGATCTAGGAGGGCGGGGCTCGAACCCGCCCTCCTCGGAAGGCCCGCCGTGGCGCTTGACTACTGGCTGATCGAGCGCGAGAGCGCGACGGTGGGCATCCCCGTGGGAGGAGAGGAGCGGGCGACGCGGTTCTACGGGGAGGTTCTCGGGATGGAGCCGCTCCCAGGAGAGGGATTCCGCTCACAGGGGCTACAGCTGCGACTCGATATCGAGGTACCGTTCCGCCCCGTGGAGCAGCTCGCCGCGATGGTGGTATCCGACTTAGAGGCGTTGCTGGCTCGGCTCGCCGAGCACGGCGTCAGGGCCGATGGGGAGCAGCTCGAGTTCTTCCAGCGCGTGGTGGTTCACGACCCGTTCGGCAACGGGCTCGAGCTGATCGCTGAGCGGTGACCGAGCTCCCGTTCCGGCGGATCGATCCCGGTGTCCCGCTTCCGTCGCGGGCGCATCCTGGGGACGCCGGGCTCGACCTGCACTCGGCCGTCGACCTCGAGCTCGGTCCTGGGGACCGCACGCTTGTGCCGACGGGACTCGCGGTCGCGATCCCGGAGGGGTTCGCGGGGCTCGTGCTTCCCCGCTCGGGGCTGGCCTCGAGACAGGGGATCACGATGGCCAACTCGCCGGGTCTGATCGATGCCGGCTACCGGGGCGAGGTGATCTGTGCGGTCGTTAACCTGGATCGCGAGCAACCCGTGCGGATCCGGCGCGGGGACCGCATCGCGCAGCTCGTGATCGTGCCGGCGCCGACGCTCGAGCCGGTGACCGTAGATGAGCTGCCCGCCTCGTCCCGTGGGGAGGATGGGTTCGGCTCGACGGGTCCCTAGCCTCGGTTGAAGGAGCTTCGGGGACAACCTAGACTCGATGAGGCGCCTTCCGGCGCGCAGGCGGACGTGGCTCAGCTGGTAGAGCACCACCTTGCCAAGGTGGGGGTCGCGGGTTCGAATCCCGTCGTCCGCTCGGATCCGGCCCGTGGAAGGGATGCAAACCCGGGCCGCGTGTTCGCTCGGCGGGGTGGCCGAGTGGTTAGGCAGGGGTCTGCAAAACCCCGTACACCGGTTCAATTCCGGTCCCCGCCTCTCGTGTAGCATTGCCCCACCCGGGCGGTTAGCTCAGGGGGAGAGCGCTTCCTTGACGCGGAAGAGGCCAGAGGTTCAAATCCTCTACCGCCCACGATCTGAAACCCCTGGTAGAGGCTAGGTTGCCGAGGTCATCAAGAGACGTCCTCCTGGATCAAGAGGACGCACTAGCGGAGGCGGGGTTCAGGTACGTGGGTCTCCAGCCAGTTCTTGGCGTAAGGGTGGTCTCTCTTGTGAAGCCTCTCCGCGTGGAAGAAGATCCGGATGCCTTCTGGTCACGACGTCCTCAAGCTTGCGACTACTGCGCCCCTGCGGTACGTGAAGGCGTAGAGCAGCGGCACATGCAACTCAATCGAGCAGGATGCCCTCGGCAATCCAAGGGTAGGATCCTCGGCATGCGGATCCGAAGAGCGCTAGCTGTGAGCTCCACAGCATCGATCCTCTTGTTGATGCTTGCTCCTGTTTCCAGCGTGAGTGGAACGGTTGCTCAGTGTTTCGGGGAACCGGCGACAATCGTCGGCACCCCTGAAGCTGACCGCATCCGAGGGACCGATCACGCAGACGTGATCGTCGGTCTTGGGGGTCGGGACGTGATCGTCGGGCGGAAGGGGCTTGACCTCATCTGTGGGAACGATGGACCGGACCGATTGGATGCCGGGCGGGCCGGCGACAAGCTCTCGGGAGGCCTCGGCAGCGACGACATCTACGACGGGCGAGGCGACGACATTTCACTCGCGGGCCCAGGGCGGGATCAGCTGACGAGCATCGTGCAGGCGAGCCCCTGCGACGTGTTTTGCCGCACCTACGACCGATGGAACGACCGGGTGGCCGGTGGCCCGGGGACGGACCGCCTCTTCATAGATGGGGGCTACGCCAACCTCTCGACGGGTGTCTATGTCACAGATGCCTCCAACGATCGCATCGCGGGCATTGAAGACGTCAGTGGTGGGTTTCTGAACGAGACGATCATCGGAAACGCTCGTGACAACATGCTGGACGCATACCTTGGCGAGGAAGACATCGTTCGGGGACGAGCGGGTGATGACATCATCGGCATCTCGGGCAGCGATTTCGAGCAGTCCGAGAACGGCCGCATGTACGGTGGCCCGGGAGACGACTGGCTCGACTTTGAGCATGACGCTCAGGTTGATCTACGTGAAGGAACCGCGAGTTCCTCCGGGGGAGAACTTGTGCTTGCGGGTTTTGAGAACGTGCGAGCCAGCGCCAACTCCCTCCTCGCTGGCGACTCGGGACCGAACACGCTCATTGGCGAGTTCGGTGTGGACACGCTGATCGGGCGAGCTGGGCGAGATGTCTTGATCAGTCACCTCCGGGATGACTCTCTTGATGGTGGAAGAGGAACCGATCGCCTTAATGGAGGCAAAGGGACGGATTCGTGTCACCACGGCGAAGTGGTCTCAAATTGTGAGTGAGAGGCCAGGAGGCAGGCCGGGCTAGCAGCTCTGGAGGCAGCTCGACACCCTGAAGGACGAGATGGAGGAGGGCGACCAGTTCGGGTCGTCCCTCGCCTAGCGCCTCGGGAGCAGGAGGGGCCGCCAGGCTCCGTTCGCGCCTGGACTTCGTCGCGAGGTCACGGGATCCGGGGAGGGTGCACCGAGCTGGTTTCGCCGTCCGAGCGCTGGGCGCTTTCCGGCCCCGATTCTTCCCTCCGGTAAGGGGCGGGCAGACGGCCGGTGCCGTACGCCTCGGACACCTGGGAACAGACAGAGCGGTCAACTCCTGGTCAAGGAGCCGACCGAATCTGACGGTACTCGACGTCACTGGTGTGACGATCGAGACGGGCGTTGAGCAGCAGCGGTGCTGGTCAAGGCATTGCCCTTGACTCTTTGACGCGGAAGAGGCCAGAGGTTCAAATCCTTTACCGCCCACCAAGGCCGACGGCGCAATCCCGGATCGCTCAGGACGCCAGATACCGGGCCAGGGCGAACCTCCGGCCACTACCCTCTTCGCGCGATCCTGCCGCGACGATCCTGCCGTCGGCCTGGATGGCGAGAGCGAAAGCCGTGGCGAACCCACCTCCGAACCTGGTGGTTACCTTCCCGTCCGACCCAAACGTGTCATCGAGGATCCCGTCAGTCGCGTACCGAGCTAGGGCGAACCGGCCCTCCGTATCGTTCGAAACTTCACCCGACGCCACGATCCTGCCGTCGGTCTGGATGGACACCGCGTGAAGGCCGGCATCGCCTGTGGCAAAACGGGTCAGGACTTCGCCGTCCCCTCCAAATGTCTCGTCGAGGCTGCCATTCCTCCTGTGGCGGAAGAGGGCGAAACCCGCTCCTCCACTCGACCCCCCCACAACGACCTTGCCGTTGGGCTGGATTGCGAGTGCGGAAGCGCCGCCGTCGGGGTTCAGGACCTTCCCGTCACCCCCGAAGGTGGCATCCAGCGTCCCATCGACGTTGTACCGAGCAAGGGCAAGAGCCGAGCCCGGAAAGGTGAAGAGGCCCCCCGCCACGACGATCCTGCCGTCAGACTGGACAGCCAAGGCGTCCGCTAGGGCCTCCCCGCGAAATCTCGTCCTCACCTTCCCGTCGCCCCCGAACGTAGCGTCCCGCGTGCCATCGGTGTTGTACCGGGCGAGGGCGAATCCGGCTCCCTCGAGGGCGAAGGAGACTCCGGCGGCCACGATCCTGCCGTCGGATTGGATGGATACCGCCGAGGCGGAGGCACCGCCGGCGGCGAGTCTGGTCCGAACTCGTCCGTCACCGCCGAACGTGGCGTCGAGGGTACCGTTGGTCTTGTACCGGGCGAGGGCGAAGCCGCCCGAGAATTCACCCGCTGCAACGATCTTGCCGTCGGTCTGGATGGCGACTGCGGAAGCGGTGCCGCCGGGGGTCAGGACCTTCCCGTCGCCCCCGAAGGTGGCATCCAGCGTGCCGTCGGTGTTGTACCGGGCCAGAGCGAATGCCTCGCCTACACGCGATCCCTCGGCTCGACCCGCCGCAACGATCTTGCCGTCGGCTTGGATGGCGACCCCTGAGGCTAGTGCGGAGACTGTCCGCCGAGGCCAGGTCAAGACCTTCCCATTGCCTCCGAAGCTCGTATCGAGGTCGCCCGCCGCTGCTGCCGCCGAGGGAGCATTGATCGACAACATGAAGATGAGCGTCGCACTTGCCGCGAGGATCCGAGCCTGCATCGTGTCAATCTCTCTCTCGAAGTTGCGTCATTAGACCTTCGCCTTCGACACCGGGTCAAGGGTCGGTCCGAGCTGGAGCTCGCGGGAAACTTTGCGGGAGTGGGAGTAGGAGCCCGCTTCGCCTCTCGCGAACTGGTGGCCGAGTGAATCCGGTGGCTACCGTGGCGAGCTCCACATCAGCCAAGCGATCTACCGTCGTCCGGTGCCACGGCTGCCTCTGCGAGCCGCTGTCTTCTTCGGCCGCCCCTGCGGTTGATCATTGCGGACCGGCCTGGCCTTGAGGGTGGCCAGTTTCCTGCTCTTGATTCTGGTCAACCTCTGGTCAAGGAGCCGACGGAATCAGACGGTACTCATCAGTACTCGTGTGGCGAGCGAGAATGCCCGCGAGCAGCAGAAGTCCTGGTCATGACGCTGTGCGGCACCTCCTTGACGCGGAAGAGGTCGAAGGTTCAAATCCTTCACCGCCCACCAGCGAAGTCCCGCCGGTGTGAGTTGACGACTCATCGACGCCGTCACCGGATGGACGCTCTTCGAGCAGCGGGAGACTGACTCCGTAGAACCAAGTGTCGCACTTCCTCCTGTCAGTGAGGGAGACAGTTGCCCAACATGGCGGGCCGATTTCGGACCGCGAATTTGATCCCCGCAGCCCTCGCTCCGGCCCTTCGGCCTCAAACTCACCCACGGCACCGCCCGCTCACCCCCACCCGTAGGGAGTCGGTCGGAGTCCTCGCCCCGAGCGCCGTCCTGGGGTTACCTCCCAAGAGAAGTGTTTGCCCAGGTAGATGGCGTCTGGGGCAACCCCGACCAATGCTCCCCAGACCCTGCCGCCGGACCTAACCCCCCGGAGAGGAAATCCGTCATTAGGCGGATGCATCGTTAGTCCGTTTGCACTAGGATTCAGGCACCACCCGGCGTAGCCGGGGTGGAGGAGCGTGACCTGCCTGAGGAGGGGGTCGATGAGGAGAGCCACGGTGTCGCTGGCGGCCATAGTCGTGGTGGCGATGTTCGCGACGCCCGCGTTCGCCAACGCGGGGGAGCAGTGCCCGGACGGTACGGACAAGTTCGAGGTGAACGGCGATGCAACCGGTGGGTCGTGGGAGTGGGGCGGCGACGGCATCTCCGTCGACGTGAGCGGCGCCTCTGCGACGATCACCTTGGACGCCGGTGTCGTCATCGACAGCGTCTGCTGGAAGTCCGGGATCAACGAGGGCCCGCTGGGGTACGCGACGGGTCCATGGGTCGGTCCCACGACGTTCACGATCCAGACGAACAGCGGTCAGTATCTTTCGAACATCCACTTCTACCGCGGCGAGTACCCGCCCGATGGGTACGGCCCCAACGCTGCCACCAGCACGAGCGCGCCGAAGGATCAGAGCGCGGTTCGGCTGACGTGGGGGATCGTCCTGGCGGTTGTGGCTACGTGGGCGCTCACGCGGACTCTGGTTCGCCGGAGACTCGAGACGCGCAAGGTCGAGGAGTGATCGGATAGCTATTCGTTCTTGAGCTGCGCATCCCCCCCCGAGTTCCTGACTGGCTCCGGGTGGGGAGCCGGCTCCTGGGAGAGGGGGGATCGATGAGGCGACTGTCGGTAGCGCTGTTGGCGGTGCTTGTCGTTGGGCTGGTGGCCGGGCCGGCCGCCGCCGGGAACAAGGGGACGGTGAAGATAGAGGAGGTCCCTATCGACCTCCTGCCGGATAACTCGCCGCATCCGGGATGCGATTTCCTGATCGAGTTCTTCCATTATCCGGAGGGCTCCGAGGTTAGTTGGGTGTTCACCGTGCACCCGCCGACCTCGGACACCAACGGACCGGGCTCGGTCGTCGGAAGCGACAGCGCGACCCTGGATCCGGAGGACGCCAACAACCACCACCTCAACCTCTCGAGGGTCCAGAACATCGAGGCTGGGTTGATCGCGTCCGGCGTTGAGGCGCACCCGCAGCAGGGGTTCCACGTGAAGCTCTCCGTGACCGGGCCCGAGGGCCCGAAGTACAAGGTGTTCTGGGTCGAGTGCGCAGGCTACCCGCCGCGTGCGGCCCCCGACACGAGCGGCACGAGCGCCGTCACTCCGACGGATGACTCGGCCGCGCGCATCACGTGGGGCATGCTGGGGGCGTTCCTCGCCGCTGGCGTCGTGCTCCGTTCGATCCTCCGGCGCCGCCTCGCGCTCCGGCGGACCGGCGGCTGATCCTACGAGGGCAGTTAGCACCTGGGATCCCGGGCCTCGTGCCCGGGATCCTGGCCTTGTGGGCGGCCCTCGATTAGGCCGGGAATCCCCCTTGCGCGTCGGATTCCCCGGTGCAAGACTGAGAGGTCCGAGCTGCGAGGCTCGGCGACCGACGGCGGCGCGACGCGGGCACGCGCCGCCGTCTCCTATGGGTGACGAGGGGTGATATCTTGCCGCCCACGGGCGCGTAGCTCAGCGGGAGAGCGCTTGCTTCACACGCAAGAGGTCGCAGGTTCAAAACCTGCCGCGCCCACCAGACAGGATCGGAGGCTCACAAGGGATTGGCGAAGAGCTCCCGGCCGTGGGTCCCATCGTTGGCGGCGAAGAAGAGGGTCCCAGCGACGTTCGCAAGGGACTTCGGGTGCGAGCCCCCAGATTCCGGGTAGATGTCGTTGACCTGGACTGTGCCGGCCTCGGTTCCGTCGCTCTTCCAAAGCTCGTAGCCGTCCGTGCCGTCGTCGGCAGCGAAGAACAGGGTCCTCCCGACGTTGGTGAGGAACCTTGGGTACGACCCCGCCGATCCGGGGTTGATGTCCTTCACCCGAACCGTACCGGTTTCTGTCCCGTGTATTCCGGCGATTCATGGAGCGTGCGCCCGAGTACAGCTTCGAGCCCCACGCATACCTCGCGGACGACGAGCATGGAGTGGAGCTCCAGAAATCCCACTACAGGCGGGGCGACCAGACGCTGGACACAAACGACACGTTCGTCTGCCACTTCCGAGACGGCAAGGTCACAGAGACGTGGCTGTCGACAGACGATCCGTACGGCGTGGACGAATTCCTCGGCTAGCCGCGGGACCATCGAGTTGCTCTACTCTCCGCGGGCGCTGTGCTCGACGATCGACGCGAGATCGACCCTGGCCAGGTAGGAGTCGAAGCTACCGGCGTTCGACTCGCCCGCGAAGGTGCCCGAGGTGTCGCCGATCACGAACAGATCGCCGGCCGCGCCCCATCCCCAGCCCACCGTTTCCTCTTCGTCGGTTCCGAATTCGAGTGTCCATTGAGCGTCGCCCGTCGTCGGCTCGAACGCCCGGGCGAAGACGTCGTCACCGCCGAGGTTCGTTTGGCCATGGAAGGCGCCACCTGTGGTCCCCACGGTCACCACGTCGCCCCGCACCAGCGTCGCGCCCGCGGACGCATCGACGGCCCTCGTGCCGAACTGCCTGGTCCAAAGCCCGACGCCTGCCGGCGAGAATCCGCGGATGAAGGCGTCGGACCTACCCCTTCTCTCGAACCCGCGGAAGGATCCCCAGGTCTGGCCCGACACGTACACGCCGCTCGCATCGGCCGCCAGCCCCGACCCGATGTCGGCCCTGTTGGTACCGAACTGGCGCAGCCACAATCTCCTCCCGTCTCGAGAGAACAGGGCGAGGAACGCGTCCAAGTCGCCGTGAGAGCGCGCCCCGGGAAGGTGACCGTCGGTGAAGCCGTTCACGTAGATGCCCTGTGGGGCGATCATCGCCGCCCACGCTTCCTCATACCCCCGCCCGCCGAACTGCCGCAGCCACTCCATCGCTCCCCGCTTGTCGAAGCGGGCGAGGAACAAGTCGGCGCTGCCATGGTTCACACGGTTCGCGAACGCGCCGAAGGTGTACCCGAACACGAAGACGCCCGACCGGTCCACCACGATGCCCGCCGCGTAGTCGTCCTCGTCCGTTCCGAACTGCGCCATCCACCGCTCGTTCCCCTCGAGGTCGTACCTCGCGACGAACGCATCGGCTCCCCCCGCGCTGGTCTGACCGGGTAACGAACCCGTCGTGGCACCGTCCACGTAGAGGCCAGACGCGTCCGCGCGCGCGGCGCCGACCTCCTCCCACCTCCTCGTGCCGAACTGCACGGTCCAGACCTCCGAGCCCCGCGCGTCGGTGCGCCTGATCCATCCGTCCGCGTCCCCCTCGCTGGCCTGCCCCGGGAGGGCGCCGTAGGTCAGACCCCCCGTGAAGACGTCCCCCCCGAAGGAGTCGACCGCGTAGGTGCCGAGCTCCGGAGCCGGAGAGCCGAACTGATCGACCCAGGCCACGGACCAGGTGATCGCCGCGCTCGGGGGCCCGAGGAGACCAACGAGAACCGCTAGCAACGCAGCGAGCGGGAACGCCGGGCCGCCCCAGCGACCGGGCGCTCCCGCGGCTCGAGACAGCGTCATCGACCTGGTCACGGAATGGTCACGAAGTCGTCCAGGAACGACCGCGCGATCGCGATGTCGTTCCTCCACGCCCAGGATATGCCGTGGCACTGTCCGGTCTCACCGTCGCCTACGGCGACCGCGACGTTGGAGTTCCCGAGGAAGTAGGGCGCGCCCGCATCTCCGCTGCAGACGCCCCCCTGTCCGGTCGCGGTCGAGTTGATCTGCAGCTCGATGGTGCCCGGGTCGATCGCCGCGATCTGGGCCGTCGCCCACCGCCGCGCTCCGTCGAACCAGTAATCGCACGGCCCAGAGCCCGAGCAGTCGGCCTCGACGCCGTAGCCGACCACCGTGAGCGACTGGCTCTTCTTCACCGACTCCAGCTGGTCGAGCGTAGGCAGCCGGGCCGGAGTGATGCCTCGAACGGGCCTGGCGAGGATCGCAACCCCGTAGAGGTTGAAGCCGTTGGTGAAGTTCACCTCCGGGTGCAAGTACCCGGCCTCGACGGTTCGGAGGGTCGACGTCTCTGGATCGAGCACCGGGTCGAACGAGACCACCGCCCGACCGCCGATCGACTGGGCGTATTCCACGCCGCCCGGGCACTCCGGAACCGTGAGGAACGCGGTCGAGGAGATCAACACACCCGAACAGAAGGCGAAGACCTCACCGTCCGGATCCTCCAGCACCATCACCCCGACGTTCGGGTCGCTCTTCCACAACTCGCGGCCAGTGATGCCGTCGTCTGTGGCGCGGAAGAACAGGGTCCCTCCAACGTTGATGAGCGTGCCCGGGTACGAGCCCCCCAATCCTGGGACGATGTCCTTCACTTGCACTGTCCCGGCCTCGGTCCCGTCGCTCTTCCACAGCTCGGGGCCGCTGATGCCGTCGTTGGCGCGCAAGAACAGGGTTCCCCCGACGCTGGTGAGGAGCCTTGGGCGGAACCACGGACCCGACATGGCCGATCGGGGGTTGATGTCCTTCACCAGGGCCGTACCGGTTTCTGTCCCGTCGCTCTTCCACAGCTCGGGGCCGCTGACGCCGTCGTTGGCGCGCAAGAACAGGGTCCCTCCGACGTTGGTGAGGCTGCCGAGGTGCGAGGTCGTCGATCCGGGGTTGATGTCGCGGACCAGGTAAGGACTCCCGGCGGCGCTTGCAGAGGGCGCGGCAGGAAGCGATGCCACGAGACAGACGAGGATCAGCGCCGCCTTTCGTACGGTTCGCATCGCTCGGCTCCTCGTTGGCCACCGGCAGGGGGAAGATTTCGACAAGCGAGACTCTACTGATGTCGGAGGAAGCAGCGCAAGGCTCTGGCTGATTCGCCGATAGATACCTTGGGTTCGCGTCCTCTGTCCCCCCTGACGCGATAACCTTCTCGATTCGCTCGCCTCTGACGTGCATAATGTCCAAGGCGCACAGACCAGGTTCAACGGGTCCTCGCAACACCGGCTGGCTGGACTGAGAGTAGGTGATCGTTCAAAGCTTCGGCGGGCGTGCGCCAGTCGAGAGTCTTGCGCGGCCGAGTGTTCAGCGCCAGGGCGACGGCTTCGAGATCATCGGCGTTGTGTTTGCTCAGGTCGGTTCCTTTGGGGAAGTACTGGCGCAGCAGTCCGTTGGTGTTCTCGTTCGTGCCGCGCTGCCAGGGGCTGTGCGGGTCACAGAAATAAACCGCGAGACCGGAGCCGATCCGCAGTTCGGCGTGTTTGGCCATCTCCTTGCCTCGGTCCCAGGTGAGGGAGCGCCGAAGCTGTGCGGGGAGTGTCGTGATCGTGGACGCGATAGCGTCGCGGACGGCCTCGGCCCCGTACCCGGCGAGCGCCGGCCCGTTCTTGACTCGTGGCTCGGTGCCGTAGCCCTCCAGGCGGGGTAGGTGCAGCAACATTGTGAACCGGGTGGTTCGCTCGACCAGCGTCCCGATCGCGGATCGGTTCAGCCCGATGATCAGGTCCCCTTCCCAGTGCCCGGGCACCGCACGATCCGCGACCTCGGCTGGGCGGGCGCTGATCATGACTTCGGGTGTGATGAAGCCGTCGCGGCGCTGTCGGGAACGAGCTCGAGGCACGCGCAGTGCTCGACCGGTGCGCAGACACGAGACCAGCTCCCGGCGCAGCGCCCCGCGGCCCTGCACGTAGAGCGCCTGGTAGATCGCCTCGTGTGAGATCCGCATGGACCCATCATGAGGGTGCTCGACACGCAGCCGGTTCGAGATCTGCTCCGGGCTCCAGGACTTGGCCCAGCGCCGGTCTTGGCGGCGACCGTGCCGACGACCGATCCAGCGCACCTCGGGTCCGGGCACGAGCTCACCGTCGGGTCGGGTTATCGAACCGGCGAGGCGGTCCTGCACGTACTCGCGCAGCTGCTCGTTCGCGGCGAGCTTGGAGACCTTCGGGCGGCTGGCTCGCCGCTCTGCGTGCCACTGCGCCGTCGACGCCCGGTACTCCAAGCGGTACGTGCGAGTCGAGGCGTTGCGGCGGAGCTCCCGCGAGATCGTTGACGGCGACCGACCCAACCGTCGGGCGATCGCGCGCACCCCGACGAGCTGGGCGTGCAGGAGCGCGATCTCCTCGCGTTCAGCAAAGGACAGGTAGCGACCAGACAAGTGGACTCAGCGAGATGGGTGGCATCCCGCCAGCGTGACGGAACCACCTCGCCCCGACCGCCAGCGACACGCCGGCCTCGCCGGCGGCGTCCTCACTGGATGCGCCACGCGCTATCGCCTCCCAGAACGGCACTCGGTCTTCGCGCCGAGCCGTCGAAGGCCGCCCCGGGGACCACATCTGACCGCGCATCGCACGGATCGCCTGCTGACGCTCGCGAACACCCATCGCGCACCACCTCCGTCTCGAGGTGTTGCGACGACCACTTGATTCCGCCCAGCGCATAGACCCGGGTGCTTCACACGCAAGAGGTCGCAGGTTCAAAACCTGCCGCGCCCACAAGGGTCGCGAACGAGCATGTCAGAGGGTGTGTGTAACCTCTTCGGGTCGGCGCGGTGCGCGAGCACAGCGTCGGTTGAGCGGCTGATCGAGTTCCTGGAGTCGGGCGGGATGCCCACGGCGATCGAGAACGTCAAACGCGAGCACCTCGAGAGCTCATCGAGCACTTGGTCGAGACGAGGGCGCCGGCGACGGCCTCGAACAGGTTCCGAGCCGTGAAGGGGTTCTTCGCGTGGGCCACGCGCGACGAGGAGGTGATCGCCGAGTCGCCGATGCGGAACATGGCTTCCCCGCGGGTCCCCGAGTCGCCGCCGGACCTGGTCAGCGAGGACGAGGTGCGCGCGCTGCTCGCGACCTGCCGCGGCAACGCGTTCGACTCTCGGCGCGACGAGGCGATCATCCGGCTCCTCTACGACACCGGCGCCCGGCGAAGCGAGGTCGCGAACCTGCGCCTCGACGACGTCGACGCAGCCCTCCCGCAAGGCGCGAGGGCCAAACGGAGGCTCGCCGGATGGCTCGGACCGAGAAGCTCTCGCCGGAGCAGCGATCCCTACGCGCGCGTCTCGCTGCGCACGCGCTTCACTCCTCGCGGGACTCTCGCGAGCTAACAGCCAAGGCTCGCGAGAAGTTCCTCGACCGCTTCGCGCGAGCCGTCGATCCCGACGGCGTCCTCGATCCGGCAGAGCGCGAGAGGCGCGCCGAACACGCGCGGAAACGGTACTTCCTCGAGCTCGCGTACAAGAGCGCGAAGGCTCGACGGCGAAGGCGGCGCGGTGAGCGAGTCCGCGCGCGCTCGGTGGCTGCGCCGGCTGCGGACCGGCGAGGGCCTCGACGGCGGCTGGTCCGGGGTCATGTCCGTGGCGAACGGTCTCGCGGCCGCTGGCCTCCCGGAGTCGTTCACCCGCGACGCGCTGCTCGAGCCCTCGAACGTCGGCGCTCGCTACGTGAACTTCAGCTCGACCGGGAAGGCGAGGCCGACCTCTACGCGCGAGCGTTTGGTCCGCGAGGCGCTTCGGAAGGTGCGAGCGCGGCAGGCTCGAGCTCGGCCGGTTCGCGACCGAGGCGAGGTGATTGGAGGCGCTGGCCGCGATCCGCTCGGCGATCGACGCCGTTCCCGAGCGATGGCGGTGGACCGCCGGCGCGACCGATCGCGCCGTCCTGCTCGCCCTGGTAAGGATCGCGGAGCGGTTCGGACGCCTCGAAGTGGGCGCGTCCGTCCGCCAGGTCGCCGACGAGGCAGGGGTGGGCGCCGGCAGTGCGTCGAGGGCCCTCGGCCGGCTGCACGACTTCGTGCGGGTCGTCGAGCGCGGCGTCGGCACGCGGGCGTCCACGGTTCGTCTCGAGCGGGTCGAAGTGTCACGGCGCCGTGACGCACCCGAGCGGCAAGAAGTGGAACCCTCAGGTTCTGTCCCTTCGTGGACAGTAGAGGGTTCCAGTCTTTGCCGCGACGTGTTCTGGTGGGGCGCGCTGGGCAAGCGGGCCGGACACGCGTTCGAGTTGCTAGGGGTCGAGATGATCCCGACCGAGCGGGTCGCCGGCGTCGCCGGCCGCGGCGATGAGCAGCGGCGCCGTCATGGGAAGCGGGCGCGCGGGCGCCGGGAGTACCTCGAGCGGCGAAGGGTGGAACGCAAGGACGAAGGCCGACGCATCGTGGCGGCCGTGCTGTCAGAGGCGGACGCGATGCTTGCGCCAGGCGCGAGGCGAGGTCGCTGATGGAGGAGCTGTCGAGCGAACGGGACCGGGCGGTGATCGAGCGCGCGGTCGAGCAGTTCGTCCTGGCGGTGGTCGAGGGCCGGTTCGTGAACGCCGACGAGGCTGCCGCCGTCGCCTTCGGGGTCGCTCGCCTTGCCGAGGCCGAGGACCCGAGCACGAGGTCGCGGTGGTGAGGGCGATAGCAGCCCTTGAGCCCCAAGCATCGGCTCTACGGGTGCGGGCGACCGTGCCTGGACGGCGCCTCGGGACGGTCCTGGGGACGCGAAGTTAATCGGGTGTGAGGGGGGAGATCATGCAGAGGACGACGAGCGAGCTGGCCGACCTATCGGACGAGGAGCTCGAGACCCTGCGGGACGGGCTCGCCCACGACGTCAGAACCGGCGACGCCGACGTCCGGGCTCGCCTCGAGAACGCCGAGGACGAGATCGCGCGCCGCCAGCGGGAGAGCGAACGAGAGGCGGCCGCCTCGCAGGAAGGCGAGCGCCGGCTCGAGGACGCCAAGAAGATCGAGACGGCGACGGCTTCGTGGACCGGGGCGCGTTCCTCGACTTCGATAGGTGGGTGTTGAGCGAGATCGAGTGCGTGCTTCGGCTCCGCAGCTCCGACGTCGTTCGGGTCGAGGTCACCGAAGGCACCGGACAGGCGTTCATAGCCTCGTAGGCGGCCGCAGGGCTCGGGCGTGGTACCGCGCGACTCAGGTGGGGGTTTCGACGGTTTCGCCGGGAACGAGAAAAAGCGGGGCCTGGTGGGCCCAGCTAAGAGTGTCGCGGCGCCGCGACACTTCAAAGGCGGCAGCGACGGTCCCGCACCTTGGCCGAGTGGTAGGCGGTGTTGAAGCGCGGGCGCTGGTTACCTAGGTAACCACCCCACACCCGCCAGGCCCGGGCGAGCAGGCGGGCCTCGACGAGGCGACGGTCATTGACTCCGATGTCGACGAGCTTCGTCGAGCCCATTGTCCGGACCTCGGGCAATGGACCGGTCGCCTCCAGCCTTCGCGATCTCAACCGTTCCGCTGACCCTCGTCGACGACCCTCGGCGAGCCTGCCACCGGGGGGGTTGACAGGGCCTTTGTCGTTGTGCTAGGGACCGAGATGGACGTGGTTAAGCGTGCAGGAATCGCTCTTGTGCTCTCGGGCTCCATCGCGTTCGTCGGTACCCTCGTCGGTGCAGCGGCTCCGGGAGGCGTCTCGCCCGGCGCCTATCCGAAAGTCGCTGTCGATCAGGAGACCGGCCTGGTCACTCCGGCCGAAGTTGGGGAGGTAGAGCCTTGCCCAGAGAACGGCCTCGTGCCGGCCGGTAGCACCTGCCAGCTTCTCGCGATTGGTAACGGGGAATACAGCTGGCACGTCCTTGAAGCGGCCGAGGCGGCCCCTCCATGCGAACGAGCTACGGCCCCATCGGGGACAGATCCGTCAAGCTGCACAGTCCTCAGAGTCGAGCCGAGCAGCGTGGGTGATTCGGCGCTGCTGGCTTTCACAGCTTCGAACGGTGATGTGGTGCGGGTTTGGGTCTTCCCGGGGGGAAGACAAATCGTGTTTGACTCATGAGGCCGATTCGAATACTGGTCGTCGGTCTGGCGTTGCTGATCGCCACGCCCGTCGCGCTGGCGACGCACACAGTCTCAAACTCATGCTTCGGCGAAAGCGTTGAGATTCAGGGAACAGACGGCAACGACTCGAACGTACGGGGAGATGGTTCAGCAAACGTGATAGCCATCGGGGCCGGGAGCGACAACATCTACTCGCACGGTTCTGGGGATCGTGTCTGCGCCGACGACGACAACGATTACACCGAGGGCGGAAATGGTGCTGATCGTTTGGCAGGAAATGGCGGAAATGACGGGGTTCTGGGCGAAGACGTCGGCGACACGGAGGTTCAGGGGAATACGGGCACAGATGCTGTAGAGGGGAACGCGGGAAATGACGAGGCCCTTAGAGGCGGGGGCGGATCAGATAACGTCAATGGCGGGAACGGCGACGACACTCTCTACGATGGCTCAGGTGATGATCTGGTCGACGGCGGACCCGATATCGACACCTGGAAGCCCTGTCCCGACGGCATAAATGACACGGATGTCAACATCGAGAACTATTTCGTCGCCCAAGACGAGTTCTGTTGATCCGAACTTCGGACTTCGGGAGAGGTGGGGTTCTATTAGACCACCCTCGATTGTCGCTCCGCGTCGCGACGACGGACCAAGGCATTCCCGGCACCGACGGCTAGCCAGGGCGCCATTCGCCGTCTCGTCGGCGAGACTCAGCGCCTCCTCTCGGCGCCACGCTACGATGGCTCGCCGGTCGCCGCCAGCGCGAGTCCGACCGAGGCGATACTTCCTCGCTTCGCTCGCGCCCGAGGTGCATAATGTCCAAGGCGCACAGCGCATAGACCCGGATGCTTCACACGCAAGAGGTCGCAGGTTCAAGACCTGCCGCGCCCACAAGGTGAGCCGGCCCCCCTGAAAACCTCGCAGAGATGCTTGGAACGCTAGGGCACGCGTGGCACGCTATGCGCCCCGATGCACGGAACCCCCCGATGACGTTCGTGACCGCAACCGTCGGCCTCGCGTTCCTGGTGGGCGTGTTTGCCTGGGGAGCCGGGATCCACGTGGAGCTAAAGGAGCGCGTGGAGGCTCTTCGTCCCCGGAGTCCGTCGCGCGGCCTGAGCACGAGGTAGTCCTCCCGGGGGATCGGCGCGTCGGCCCGACGGGGCATCGGTGAAATGGCCCGTCGGCGTGATGGGAACTGCCCCGGCCGCGTGGCACCGTGTTGGCATGCTTCCCGTGCTGCTTCTGATCGCCCTTGCCCTCCTCGTAGCGGTTTTCGCCTGGGGAGAGGGCATCGACGAGCAGGTCCGGGACCGGGCGCGAGCGCACCGCCGTGCGGCTCGTCGCGTCGCCTGACGCCATCTCCTTGCCGGCCCAGCGGGCGTGCCCGGATATCATGCCGGCATGCCGGAACTCACGTTCCCCGATGGTCGCCGGGTGACGCTCCCCGAAGGCGAGCCCACCGGCGCCGCGCTGGAACCCGGGGCGGTCGCCGCCCGTGTGGACGGACGCCTCGTGGACCTGTCGTTCGTGCCGGAGGCCGACGCGAAGGTGGAGCCGGTCGCGGCGGCGGAGCCCGACGGCCTGCACGTCCTTCGCCACTCGGCGGCGCACGTGATGGCGCAGGCCGTCTGCGACGTGGTCCCCGGTGCACGCTACGCGATCGGGCCGCCGATCGAAGACGGGTTCTATTACGACTTTGACGTGCCGCGGGCGCTTGGCCCCGAGGACCTGCCCCGGATCGAGGCCCGCATGGCCGAGATCGTCGCGGCCGACCAGCCGTTCGTTCGCGAGGAGCTCTCCCGCGACGAGGCGCTCGCCCGCTTCGCGGACCAGCCGTACAAGCGAGAGATCATCGAGGGTCTGGACGAAGCCGAGGGCGCCGGCGCCGAGCGCATGTCGGTGTACCGCAACGGCGGATGGGCCGACCTCTGCGAGGGGCCGCACGTCCCGTCGACCGGCCGCGTCGGCGCCTTCAAGCTCCTGTCGCTCGCCGGCGCGTACTGGCGGGGCGACGAGGCGCGCCCGATGCTCCAGCGGATCTACGGCACGGCCTGGGCGTCGGAGGAGGACCTGGAGGCATACCTGCACCGGGTGGAGGAGGCGGAGCGGCGCGACCACCGGAAGCTCGGGCGCCAGCTCGATCTGTTCTCGTTCCCCGAGGAGCTCGGGCCCGGCCTCGCGGTGTGGCACCCGCGCGGCGGGATCTTCCGCAAGCAGCTGGAGGACTTCGTGCGCGAGATCCACCTCGAGCGCGGGTACGAGATCGTGGCGACGCCCCACCTCGCGCGGCGCGTCCTGTGGGACACCTCCGGGCACACGGAGAAGTACATCGAGAACATGTACCCGGAGATGACGCGGGACGACGCATCGTACTTCGTGAAGCCGATGAACTGCCCCTTCCACGTCCTCATCTACCGGGCGCAGACGCGCTCGTACCGGGACCTGCCGATGCGCCTGTCGGAGCTCGGGACCGTCTACCGCTACGAGAGGGCGGGAGTGCTCCACGGCCTGCTCAGGCTCCGGGGGCTCACCCAGGACGACTCGCACATCATCTGCCGCGAGGACCAGCTAGTGGACGAGATCCTGGGGGTGTTCGATCTCGCGCTCGCGATCCACCGCACGTTCGGATTCGAGGACCCGGTCGTCACGCTGTCGACGCGACCCGGGCAGGCGATCGGCGACGAGCGGATGTGGTCCAGGGCCATAGAGGCGCTGCGGATGGCTCTCGACCGCAGTGGCCTGGGCTACACGGTGGCTGAAGGGGAGGGCGCGTTCTACGGCCCTAAGGTCGACTTCCACTTCCACGACGCGATCGGGCGCCTGTGGCAGCTCGGGACGGTCCAGTGCGACTTCGCGCTGCCCGAGCGGTTCGAGATGGAGTACATGGGGGAGGACAACCGCCGGCACCGTCCGGTGATGGTCCACCGCGCGATCCTCGGGTCGATCGAGCGCTTCAGCGGCGTTCTGATCGAGCACTATGCCGGCGCGTTCCCGCTGTGGCTCGCGCCGGAGCAGGTCCGCGTTGCGCCGGTGGCCGACCGGCACGTCAAGCACGCGCGCATGCTCGGCGACCGGCTTCGTGCCGCGGGGCTCCGTCCGTTGGTTGACGACTCGAAGGAGACCGTGGGCAAGAAGGTGCGGGCGGCTCAGCTGCTCAAGGTTCCCTACACCCTGGTCGTCGGCGACAGGGAGATCGAGTCGGGCGCGCTCACCGTCCGCGACCGCGAGGGGAACGAGACGAAGGGCATCGGGTTCGACGCGTTCGTTCGTTCGCTGGCCGACGAGGCCACCTCCCGCTCCCTGGAACCTTCGCGGTTCTGATGGAACGGCTCTGGACTCCCTGGCGGATGGAGTACATCCGGACGGCCGGGGAGCAGGAGGGATGCATCTTCTGCGAGCTGCCGGCCGAGGGCGACGACGACAGGACCCACGTCCTGACGAGGAGCCAGAGGGGGTTCGTTATCCTCAACGCGTTCCCCTACAACCCCGGGCATCTCATGGTCGCGCCGTTCCGCCACACGGGTGATCCCGAGGGGCTCGACGCCGCCGAGCTGGTCGACCTGGGCAGGCTGATCCAGGCCGCCGTCCGGGCTCTGCGCGAGGAGATGGCCCCTCACGGCTTCAACGTGGGCATGAACCTCGGGCAGGTCGCCGGCGCCGGCATCCCGGATCATCTGCATTGGCACGTCGTTCCGCGGTGGAACGGCGACAGCAACTTCATGCCCGTCGTGGGGCAGACCAAGGTGCTGCCGGAGCTGCTCGACGAGACCTACCGGCGCCTGGCGCCTCGTTTCCGGGAGTCTTGACCGGACTACTTCTTGGCCTCTTCCTTGGCCTTCTGCGCCTCGGCGATGACCTTGTCGGCTACGTGCGACGGAACCTCCTCGTAGTGGGAGAACCTCATCGTGAAGGCTCCGCGCCCACCGGTCATCGATCGCAGGTCGATCGCGTAACGGGCCACCTCGGCCTGTGGCACGAGCGCCTTGATCCGCTGCTTGCCGGGGCCGGCCGACTCCATGCCGCCGATCTTCGCCCGCTTGGAGTTCAGGTCGCCCATGATGTCGCCGGTGTAGTCGTCGGGGACCAGGACCTCGATCTCGACGATCGGCTCGAGGAGGACGACGCCCGCCGCCTGTGCGGCCTCCTTGAGCGCCATGGAACCCGCGATCTGGAACGACATGTCCGAGGAGTCCACGGTGTGCGCCTTGCCGTCGAACAGCCTCACGCGCACGTCGACCATCGGGTAGCCGGACAGAGCGCCCTCGGTCATCGCCCTCACGATCCCCTTCTCCACCGAGGGGATGAACTGATTGGGGATGATGCCGCCCACGATCTTGTCGACGAACTCGAAGCCGCCGCCGCGGGGGAGGGGCTCGATCTCTATCGAGCAGACGCCGTACTGGCCGTGTCCGCCGGTCTGCTTCACGTAGCGGCCGGTCGCCTGAGCCTTGGTCCGGACCGTTTCCTTATACGGGATCCGCGCCGGGCGGGTGTTCACCTCGACTCCGAACTTGTTCTTCATCCGCTCGACCGTTACCTCGAGATGGGACTCGCCCATGCCGTACATCACGGTCTCGTGCGTCTCCTCCGACCGCTCGATCCGGAGGGTCGGATCCTCCTCGCGCAGCCGGGCGAGCGCGGTCGATAGCTTGTCCTCATCGCCCTTGGTCTTCGGCTCGATCGCGAAGGCCAGCAGCGGCTGCGGCATCTCTACGGCAGGGAGGGTCACCGGGTCATCCTTGGCGGAGAAGGTGTCTCCTGTGGTCGTTTGAGAGAGCTTTGCGATCGCGCCGATGTCGCCGGCGGGTACCTCGGCGACCGTTTCGTGTTCCTTGCCGCGCAAGGTGAACAGCTGCCCCACCCGCTCCTCGGTCGCCTTCGTGGCGTTGTAGACAGGCGAGTCGGGGCGGACCTTGCCCGAGAAGACCCGGAAGATCGTGATGTGGCCGACGTAGGGGTCGGAGACGGTCTTGAAGACGAGCGCGGTGGTCGGCAGGGAAGGGTCGCAGGCCCGCTCCTTCTCCTCGCCCGACTTGGCCGTCACCTTGACCGGGGCCCGGTCCGCCGGGGAGGGGAACTCCTGAGCGATGAACGAGAGGAGGCGGTCGACGCCGATCGGCCGGGCGGCGGCGCCCACTAGGACGGGGGCGATGCGGGCGTCGGCGAACCCGGACTTCACGCCGTGGATCACGTCGTCCTCGGAGAGCTCGCCCTGCTCGAGGTACTTCTCGATCAGCGCGTCGTCGGCCTCGGCGACGGCCTCCATCAGCTTCTCCCGGAGCGGCTCCGCCTTGCCGGCTATGTCGTCGGGCCAGGGGGCCTCCTCGGCGCGGGGACCGCCACCGTAGATGTGGGCCTTCTTCGTCAGCAGGTCGGCCACGCCCCTGAAGTCGTGCTCCTCCCCGATCGGGAGCTCGAGGGGCGCGACCTGGGTGCCGAAGGCCGATACGAGCTCGTCGAGCGTGCGTTCGAACGACGCGCGCTCGCGATCCATCTTGTTCACGAGGATCGCCCGTGGGAGGCCTGCCTCGGCGGCGAGCTCCCAAGCGACCTCGGTCTGTACCTCGACGCCGTCGACGGCAGAGACCACGAGGATCACGGCGTCCACTGCCCGGATCGCCGACCGGACGTCGCCCACGAAGTCGGCGTAGCCGGGAGAATCAAGGACGTTCAGCTTCACGCCCTCCCACTCGATCGGGGCCATCGCCAGCGAGACGCTTATGCCCTTGCGGATCTCCTCCGGGTCGTGGTCCGAGACCGTGTTGCCGTCCTCGACCCTGCCCATCCGGGTGATGGCGCCCGCAGCGAACAGCATCGCCTCCAGGAGCGTGGTCTTGCCGGCGCCGCCGTGTCCCACGAGCAAGACGTTCCGGATGTCGCGTGCGTCGTAGGTCTTCAAAGGGCCTCCTCGTCGGGAACTCGGGGGATTCTATCGCCGTGGTTGCCGAGTCCCGGAGCCTATAGGTGACGGTGATACCCTGCAGCCGGATCCCCACATGGAGGTTGACGGAGGGTCGGGATCGACCCGTCGACGCGTGTTCCCCCTGCTGTGGCTCGCGAGCGGCTCGGTGCTCGTCGCCGCCAGCGCGGGGGCGGTCCTCCGTGGCCCGGGGACGGCGAGCGGACTCGTCGCCCTGGCGGCCGGGATCGTTCTCGTGCTCGGGCGCCGGGCGGCGACCCGGCGAGGCTCCCCGGAGGATCGCATGGCGTCCTCGTTCCTCGACAGGGCCTTCGATGGCTGCGTCTTGGGAGCCGTCGCCTGGGTGTCGCGTGATGCGGACCCCGCCGTCGCGCTCGGGGCCCTGCTTGCCCTGTCGCTCTCGTTCCTGGCTGCCTACGTCCGGGCTCGTGGGGCGGCGCTCGGATACGGGATCGGGGAGAGCGGGGTGACGGCGGGGCTGCGCTACGCGTTGGTTGTGATCGGCGTCGCGTACGACGCGCTAGCGTGGACGATATGGGGCGTCGCCGGGCTGTCGGCGCTCTCGCTGCTCGTTCGGTCGAGCCAGGTCGTGAAAGAGGAGCGCGCGTGAGGGTGGCCTAGTGAGCGAACGAGAGACCCTTAGCGAGCGTCTCGCGTTCCGCGCGTACGCGACGATCGAGCGCGTCGCTCGGGCGCTACCGGAGCGATCGGGACGATGGATCTTCGCCCTGTGCGCGCGTCTGGCGCACAAGGTGATGCCGCGGGTGCGACAGACCGTCGTGGCCAATCAGGCCCGCGTCCTGGGCCTGCCGGAGGACGATGCTCTCGTTCGCGCCTCGACGCGGGAGGCCTTCGGCCTCTACGCGCGGTTCTGGTTCGATTCCTTCCGGCTCCGCGACCTGGAGCCTGGGGAGGCGGTGGACCGCTTCGGCGGCGAGGGGATGGAGAACCTGGATCGCGCCCTTGCCGCCGGCAAGGGCGCGATCGCCGTCACCCTGCACATGGGAAACTGGGACGCGGCGGGCCACTGGTTCGCCGAGCTCGGCTACCCGATCGTCGCGGTCGCGGAGGCCTTGCGCCCCAAGCGTCTCCAGGAGCTGTTCCTGGAGCAGCGGCGGGCGCTCGGAATGAGGATCGTGCCATTGTCGGGCGACAACGTCGGGAGAAGGCTCGCGGCCGAGCTGAAGGCGGGCGCCGTGGTGGCGCTCGTCGCCGACCGCGATCTGGCCGGCCGCGGGATCGAGGTCGAGATGTTCGGGAAGCCACGTCGACTGCCGGCGGGTCCGGCGATGCTCGCGCTCTCGACGGGCGCTCCGATCCTTCTGTGTCCGAGCTTCACGACAGAGCGTGGATCGATGTGTCGGATCCAGCCACCCATCGAGTTCGAGCCGTCGGGCAAGACGAAGGACGACGTCCGCGCGCTCACCCGTCTGCTGGCGCGGGAGTTCGAGCGGCTGATCTCCGAGCGCCCAGCCGACTGGCACATGTTCCAGCCGGCCTGGACATGAGGATCCTCCTCGCTTGCCCGTACGCCTGGGAGGCGCCGGGCGGTGTTCAAACCCACGTCCGCCAGCTCGCGGGGACGCTGGCGGACCGAGGACACGAGGTCCTGGTGATCGCGCCGGGGCGGCGTGCCCCGGTCGAGCCGTGGGTGCGGATCGTCGGTCGCCCGATTGCCGTTCCTTACGGCGGCACCGTCGCGCCGATCTGCTTCTCCCGTGTCTCCTGGCGCCGGGTGCGCGAGGTGATGTGGTGGTTCGAGCCTGAGTTGGTCCACGCGCACGAGCCGCTGACGCCCAGCACCTCGATGCTCGCGGTCGAGGCCGCACAGGTCCCGGTCGTGGCAACATTCCACGCGTACCTGCACCGCTCCCGGCTGCTCTCCGCGGCGGCGCCGGCCCTTCGCCGTGTATGGAGGCGGATCCGGGTGCGCGTGGCGGTGTCGGCGGCCGCCGCGAGCTTCGTCGCGCGAGCCTTCCCCGGAGACGTGGAGATCGTTCCGAACGGCGTGGCCGTCGAGCCGTTCGAGCAAGCCCGCGCTGCGGAGGGGCTACCGGAAGGCCGACGGCTCCTCTGGGTGAACCGCCTCGACCGCCAGAAGGCGTTCCCGGTCGCGGTCCGGGCCTTCGACCTGCTGGCTCGGGAGCTGCCCGACCTGTCGTTCGTCGTCGCTGGCGAAGGGCGCGACCGCGCTGCGGTCGACCGCCTGCAGGCCACCGTCCGCCGGCGTGTGGTGATGCTGGGAACCGTCGCCCACGCCGACCTGCCGCCTTATTTCGCGGCCTGTGATGCGTTCGTGTCGTCGGCGACCGGGCAGGAGAGCTTCGGGATGGTGCTGGTCGAGGCCATGGCGGCGGGGCTCCCGGTCGTGGCGACCGACGTCCCCGGGTACCGCGAGGTCGTGCGCGACGGGATCGAGGGCCTGCTCGTGCCTCCGGGCGACCCGGTGGCGCTCGCGTCGGCCGTCGCTCGTATCCTCGGCGACCGGCGGCTCGCGGAACGGCTCGCAGACGCCGGCCGCGCGCGGGCATCCGAGTACTCCTGGGAGCGGATCGTTCCGCGCCTGGAGGCCCTGTACTTAGTGGCGACCGGCGCCTAAGCGGCCGTTGCTAGGATTCGGTCCGTGACCGCCGTCTGGGTCCTCGTCGGGATCTTCGCCGTTGCGGTCCTCTACGCCGCTCTCGCGTTCAACAGGCTCGTCCGGCTCCGGAACCGCGTGGACAACGGGTGGTCGGGGATCGACGTGCAGCTTCGTCGCCGATACGACCTGATCCCGAACCTCGTCGAGACCGTGATGGGCTACGCGGCCCACGAGCGCGAGCTGTTCGAGAGGGTCACCCAGGCTCGCTCGAAGGGACTGGACGCGGCGGACGTCGCCTCTCAGGCGGACGCCGAGAACGCGATCACGCGTGGGCTCCGGCGACTGATCGCCGTGGCGGAGGCGTATCCGGAGCTCAGGGCGAGCTCGAACTTCCTCGACCTCCAGGAGGAGCTGACGGCGACGGAGTCCAAGATCGCCTACGCGCGGCAGTTCTACAACGACCAGGTGATGCTGTTCAACACCTCGGTACAGTCGTTCCCCTCGAGCCTCGTCGCCGGGGTGTTCGGTTTCACCGAGCGGTCCTTCTTCGACATTGAGGATCCCGAACGCGGGCCGGTGGAGGTTGATCTGTAGCCCGTGTACGAGCAGATCGCCGCGAACAAGCGGAAGTCGGTCCTCCTGATCCTGGGCTCGATCCTCGTGCTCGGCGCGCTCGGCTTCGGTATCGGGTATCTGTGGATCGACCCGTTGCTCGGGCTTGCGGTGGCCGTGACGATCGCTCTGATCCAGGCTGGGATCGCCCTCGGCGCCGGCGACCGCATAGTGCTCGCGGCCGCCAGGGCCCGGGAGGTGTCACCCGAGGACGAGCCGCGCCTGCACAACATCGTCGAGGGTCTGTCGATCGCCGCGGGGATCCCGAAGCCGCGGGTGTGGGTCATCCCGGAGCGCGCGCCGAACGCCTTCGCCACCGGGCGGAGCCCAGAGCGCGCGCACGTCGCGGTGACGCGCGGTCTCCTTGAGACGATGAACAGGGTCGAGCTCGAGGGGGTCATGGCGCACGAGCTCTCCCACATACTCGATCGCGACATCCTGGTCGGCACGATCGTCGTGACGATCGTCGGAGCGATCGTACTGGTGTCCGAGTTCTTCCTGCGGGCCTTCTGGTGGGGAGGGTTCCGCGGCCGGCGGGGCGACGACCGCGGCGGCGGCGCCGAGGGCGCATTCGCGATCCTCGGGATCGCGCTGCTCGTGCTCTCACCGCTCATCGCGCAGGTGATCCGATTCGCGGTGTCGCGGGAGCGTGAGTACCTGGCCGACGCGCAGGGGGCGCTCCTCACTAGGTACCCCCCGGGACTCGCGGCCGCGCTCCGGAAGATGGCGGCGAGCACCACGCCGATGCGTTCGGCGAACAACGCGACCGCGCATCTGTGGCTCTCGCAGCCCTCTCGCTTCGAGGGCGAGCGCACCGGCCGGTTGGAGCGTTTGTTCTCGACCCACCCCCCGATCCAGGATCGGATCCGGCGTCTGGAGGAGATGTGACGATCGGCCGGAGGTCGTTGAGGCCGGCCCGATCCGCGGGTAGCATCGGGCCTCGGCCCTCGGGTCGCCCGCGAGCCCCGATACAATCCCAGGAGGTTCCCCCTTGACGTTCACGCGCCGCGGAAAGATGACCATCGGCGTGGGCGTGGCGGCGAGCATTCTCGCCGGGGTCGGGGTCCTCGCCCTCACCGGGAACACGCCGGCGGTGATCCGCAACGTCATCGATTCGATAACCGGTGATTCGTCGCCGGAGCCGCCGCCGCCGTGCCCGCTCACGGGGCACCAGGCGCCAGGCGGCGCCGTTCCTGGCCGGCCGGTTCTGGCGGTGAAAGTGGAGAACGCGCCGGAGGCTCGGCCCCAGGCGGGACTCGATGGTGCCGACGTCGTCTACGAGGAGCCGGTCGAGGGCGGGCTGACTCGCTTCATCGTCCTTTTCCAGTGCGACGACGTCGATCGCGTCGGCCCGGTCCGCAGCGTGCGCACCACGGACCCGGACGTTCTGCTGCAGTACGGGCATCCGCTTGTCGCCCACTCGGGAGGCGCGAGGAAGGTGCGCGAGGCGATCGCCGAGGCCGATCTGATCGACCTCACGGAGACGAACGCGCCCGACGCGTTCGAGCGTGACCCGAGCCGCTCCGCCCCGCACAACCTCTACGCCGCGACGAAGGGCCTCTACGCGGTCGGGGACGGAGGGAACACGATCCCGGCGCCGGTCTCCTCGTTCTCGAAGCGCGCGCCGACGGGTGCCCGCAAGGTCGGCAGCGTCCATCTGAGCTTCTCGTGGTCCTCGGACGTGTATTGGTCCTGGTCGAAGAGGGACGGCGCATGGCTTCGCTCCCACGGCGATGAAGCCCATGTGCTCGAGTCTGGTGACCAGGTCTCCTCTACGAACGTCGTCGTCCAGGTGGTCGAGGTCCACGCCGGCGAGATCGTCGACGCGGCCGGCAATCCGTCGCCGGAGGTGACCCTCACCGGCTCCGGCAGGGCCTACGTCTTCCGCGACGGACGGATGATCGTCGGGCGGTGGCAGCGGGCCGACCTCACAGACATCACGACGTTCACGACCAAGACAGGAGAGGAGGTCGAGCTCGCTCCCGGCAATACCTGGATCGAGCTGTTCCCCGCGACCCTCGACGTGGAGACCTCCAAGAGGTAGGCGCCCGGCCGCGCGGCTGCGGACCTCCGCCCCAGGTGGGGCGGTACACTCAAGCTGAGAGTGCTTCTTGAGGAGGGATACCAGTGGACCGCGAGACCGGCACCTTCCGCGTGAAGTCCGGCCTGGCCGAGATGCTGAAGGGCGGCGTCATCATGGACGTCACCACCGCCGAGCAGGCCAGGATCGCCGAGGACGCCGGCGCGTGCGCCGTGATGGCCCTGGAGCGTGTCCCCGCCGACATCCGCGCGGAGGGTGGGGTCGCGCGCATGGCGGACGCTACCAGGATCGAGGAGATCATGAACGCTGTCTCGATCCCGGTGATGGCCAAGGCCCGGATCGGCCACTTCGTCGAGGCGCAGATCCTCCAGGCCCTGGGCGTCGATTACGTCGACGAGAGCGAGGTGCTCACCCCGGCCGACGAGGAGCACCACATCGACAAGTGGGCGTTCACGGTGCCGTTCGTGTGCGGCGCGCGGAACCTGGGCGAGGCGCTCAGGCGGATCGGCGAGGGTGCGGCGATGATCCGGACGAAGGGAGAGGCGGGGACCGGGAACGTGGTCGAGGCCGTCCGCCACCAGCGGACCATGCTCCGCGAGATGGCGTGGCTCTCAACCCTCCGCCCGGAGCAGCTCGTGTCGGCCGCCAAGGAGCTCGGTGCGCCGCTCGAGCTCGTTAGGGAACTGGCGGCGACCGGGAAGCTCCCCGTTGTCAACTTCGCCGCCGGCGGGCTCGCGACGCCGGCAGACGCAGCGCTCATGATGCAGCTCGGCGTCGACGGGGTGTTCGTCGGCTCGGGCATCTTCAAGTCGAGCGACCCGCCCCTCCGCGCGCGCGCGATCGTCGAGGCGACGACTCACTTCAACGACCCCGACGCGCTAGCGAAGGTCTCGCGCGGCCTCGGCGAACCGATGCCCGGCCTCGACATCAAGGAGATCGGCGAGGAGGGTCTGCTCCAGACCCGCGGGTGGTGAGCCCGTGAAGGCCGGCGTCCTAGCGCTCCAGGGCGACTTCCGCGAGCACGGGCTCGTTCTCGCTAAGGCCGGCGCGACGCCGGTCGAGGTGCGAACTCCTGCCGAACTCGCGGTCGCCGACCTGCTCGTGATCCCCGGCGGGGAGTCGACGACGATCTCGAAGCTCGCGCGGTTGGCAGAGCTCGTTGACCCTATCGTCGAGCGAGCGCGCGATGGGATGCCGATCCTCGGGACGTGCGCGGGAATGATTGTGCTCGCGTCGCGGGTCGAGGGGGGCGAGCCTCTGCTCGCGCTCCTCGACGTCACCGTCCGCCGCAACGCCTACGGCCGTCAGATCGAGTCCTTCGAGACCGACCTGACGGTGGCGGGCATCGAGCACCCGGTCCGCGGCGTGTTCATCCGCGCGCCGGTGGTCGAGGCCGTGGGCGAGAGCGTCCGGGTCCTGGCCGAGCACGAGGGTCACCCGGTCGTCCTCGAGCAGGGGAACCTCGTCGCTGCCTCGTTCCACCCCGAGCTCGTCGGCGAGACGGCATTGCACGAGTACGTGATGCGGAAGGCCTGAGCGATGTCCGGTCACTCCAAGTGGAGCACGATCAAGAGGAAGAAGGCCGCGCAGGACGCCAAGCGCAGCAACATGTTCGCGAAGCTCCTGCGAGCGATCGAGGTTACAGCGCGCGAGGGTGGCGGCAGCCTCGAGGGCAACATGACGCTCGCCTCGGCGGTCGAGAAGGCCCGCGACGCCTCGGTGCCGATGGAGAACATCGAGCGCGCGATCAAGCGCGGGACCGGAGAGCTCGAGGGCGCGAAGTACGAGGAGGTCACCTACGAGGGCTACGGTCCCGGCGGCGTTGCGGTGCTGGTCGCGTGCCTCACCGACAACCGCAACCGCACCACTCAAGAGGTGCGACACGCGTTCACGCGAAACGGCGGGAACCTCGGGGAGGCCGGCAGCACCGCATGGATGTTCGCCCGCAAGGGCGTGATCCAGATCGAGAAGGCTGCGGCCCCGGAGGAGGAGCAGCTGCTCGAGCTCTCGCTCGAGGCGGGCGCCGAGGACCTCTCCGACTCCGAGTCGACGTGGGAGATCACCTGCGAACCCGCGAGCTTCCGCGACGTTCGAGGGGCCGTCGAGTCCGCCGGGATCCCGATGCTGGCGGCTGAACTGACGATGGTGCCTCAGGGCGCCGTGCCCGTCGTGGGCGGGCAGGCCAAGCAGGTCTTGGCGCTTCTCGAAGGGCTGGAGGATCTCGACGACGTGCAGGCCGTTTACGCGAACTTCGACATCCCCGAGGATGTGATGGCCGAGGTAGGCTGAGCCGGGTGTTTGCCCCCGCACTCGTGGCTCCCTAGACTGAACGTATGTTCGAAGGATCGGTGCTCGGGGTCGACCCCGGAGTCGCTACGGTCGGCCTCGCCGTGCTCGCCCGCCCAGAACGCCGCCCGTCACTTGTCTTCACCGACACGGTCCGAACGCCATCGGATCTGCCGGAGCCGCAGCGGCTGCGGCGGATCCACGAGGCGGTCGCGGCCTCGATCGCCGAACACCGACCGCTCACGGTGGCCGTCGAGACCGTCATGTGGAACCGCAACACGACGAGCGCGATGGCCGTTGCTCGTGCGACCGGCGTTGTCCTGCTCGCCGCTGCCGAGGCGGGGCTTCCGGTAGAGGAGTACCAGCCGCTCGAGGTGAAGATGGCCGTGACGGGCGTGGGCAACGCCGCGAAAGATCAGGTCCGGGCCGCGCTCGAGCGAGCCCACGGGCTTCGCGGGGTGCCCGCGCAGCCCGACGCCTGCGACGCGGTCGCGGTTGCCCTCTGTCATATGCTGCAGTCCCGGATGCGGACCCTCACCCGTCGGGCGGCCGCGCGGTGATCGCGTTCCTGCAAGGGAAGATCGCCGAGAAGGCTGGAGGGCGCGTCGTCCTCGACGTCGGTGGCACCGGGTACGAGGCCCTCGTGTCGGCCTCGACGCTCGCGAAGCTCCCGCCTGTGGGCAAGCCGGGCAAGCTGTTCACGCGGCTCCAGGTCCGCGACGACCAGATGATCCTCTACGGCTTCGCCTCGACCGGCGAACGTGAGTCGTTCGACTTGCTCGTCACGGTGACCGGCGTTGGGCCGAAGGTCGCGCTCGCGTTCCTGTCGGCGCTGACGCCCGAGGCGCTCCGCCGGGCGGTCTCGACCGGCGACGTGGGCGGGCTGACGATCGTACCGGGGGTCGGCAAGAAGCTCGCCCAGCGGGTCGTGCTCGACCTTAAGGACCGACTCGGCGGCGACGTCGTGGTGCTCGAGGGGCCGCTCTCCGATGTCCGCGAGGCCCTCCTCTCCCTCGGGCTTTCCGCCCAGGAGGCAAGCGAGGCCATGGCCGGGCTTCCGACCGACGGGGAGCATCCGGTGCAAGACTTGCTGCGGGAAGCGCTTCAGAAGGTGGGCAGGGCATGAGCGACGAGCGGATCGTGGAGCCGATCGTCCTGGAGGACGAGCTCGAGTTCGACGCGGCTCTCCGGCCGAAGACGCTGCAGGAGTTCGTCGGGCAGGAGCGGATCAAGGAGCAGCTGGGCCTCCTCATCGAGGGTGCGCGTGCCCGGAACGAGCCGGTCGACCACCTGCTCTTCTCCGGGCCGCCGGGGCTGGGCAAGACGACGCTCGCCGGAATCGTCGCGAACTCGATGGGCGTGGGGTTCCAGCCGACATCGGGCCCCGCCCTCGATCGGCCGGGGGACCTTGCCGCGATCCTCACGAACCTCGAGGAGGGAGACGTCCTGTTCATCGACGAGATCCACAGGATGCCGCGCGCTGTCGAGGAGGTGCTGTATCCGGCCCTTGAGGACTTCAAGCTCGACGTGGTGCTCGGCAGGGGGCCTTCGGCCAGGAGCATTCGCCTGGACCTGCCTCGATACACGTTGATCGGAGCGACCACGCGTCCGGGGCGGATCACGCTGCCGCTCCGCGAGCGCTTCGGCTTCTCGCCCCGCCTGGACTACTACCCGCGGGAGGACCTGGGCCGGATCGTGAGGCGCTCGGCCGGGATCCTTGGTGTCCGGATCGACGAGGAGGGGGCCGCCGAGATCGCCCGTCGCGCACGCGGCACGCCTCGAGTGGCGAACCGGTTACTTCGCCGCGTGCGCGACGTCGCCCAGGTCCGTCACGACGGTGCGATCTCCGGCGACGTGGCCCGCTCCGGGCTGGAGCTTTTCGAGGTCGACACAGAGGGCCTGGACAAGCTGGATCTCTCCATACTCACGACAGTGATCGAGAAGTTCGGTGGCGGGCCGGTCGGGCTATCCACGCTCGCCGCGGCCGTGGGGGAGGAGACCGACACGGTCGAGGACGTCTACGAGCCCTATCTGCTCCAGCTGGGGTTCCTCCAGCGCACCCCACGCGGGAGGGTGGCTACCGCCGCTGCGTATCGACACCTCGGCGTGACTGCCGAGGGCGCGCTACCAGTCTGAGCAGGCCGCGCTAGCCTGTATGCTGCACGCCGGCCGAGCCCGGCCCGAGGAGGCGTCCGAGATGATCCAGCTGATCGCGCAGGCCAGCGACCAGGGGCAGCAGGCTAGCCCCCTTGGTGCCCTCTTCTTCCCGGTGGTGCTCCTGGGTGTGATGTACCTGTTGATGATCCGGCCGCAGCAGAGACGGGTGAAGCGCCAGCGGGCGATGATCGAGAGCCTCGAGGTCGGAGATGACGTCATGACCTCGGGTGGCATCCTCGGCAGGATCACCGACATCAACGATGACGAGGGAATCTTGACGGTGGAGATCGCGCCCGGGACGACCGTCCGGATGGTCCGCCAGGGGATCGCCCGCCGGCTCGTCGAGGAGGACTACGGCGACGGGGACGAGGGCCCGATCCAGGGGGCCGACGAGCAATCGTGAGCGAGGCCGCCGAGGCCGGCGGGGCGCAGGCCCCGGGTGAGAGCCGGACCGACGGCGCCCTCGATGTCGTCACTCTCGCGCGGATCCAGGAGAACGAGGAGCTGTCCTCCTTCATCACAGCGGCGGACAGGGTGATGGAGGCCCTCGGTTACACGGAGCACGGGTTCCGCCACGCGAACCTCACTGCCCGGATAGCGTTCCAGGTGCTCTCGCGCCTCGGGTTCGACGAGCCGACGGCGAACCGAGGCTGCGTGGCCGGCTACCTCCACGACGTCGGGAACATGGTGTCGCGCGAGGGGCACGGTCAGACCGGGGCGCTGCTCGTCTACCACGCGCTGCGCGATCGGGCGCCTCCGGCCGACCTCGCGTCGGTGGTTGCAGCGATCGCGAATCACGAGGAGGAGAACGGATGGGCGGTCTCGCCCGAGGCGGCCGCCGTGATCCTCGCCGACAAGTCCGACGTGCACCGGAGCCGGGTGCGCAAGACCGGCCAGATCGAGTTCGACATCCACGACCGCGTCAACTTCGCGGCAGAGCAGTCCTTCCTGAGGGTGGACTCGGACGCGCAGACGGTCACTCTCGAGCTCACGATCGACACGCAGATCAGTCAGGTCATGGAGTACTTCGAGATCTTCCTCGGCCGGATGCAGCTGTGCAGGCGGGCCGCCGGCACGCTCGGCTGCCGGTTCAAGCTGACGATCAACGGAGTCGAGCTGGCGTGAAGCCGGTGCGCGGGCTCGTGATCTCGGTCCTGTTCGTGGCCGCCCTCGTGACGGCGGCGGTCGTCGGCTTCGCCACCGGCACGCGACCGGTGCTCGGCCTGGACCTCGAGGGCGGGGTCGAGGTGACTCTCACTGCGCCGGAGGGCACCCCGCCCGACGTCATGGCCCGGGCGATCGACAACATCCGCAACCGCGTCGACTCCTTCGGCGTCGCGGAGCCACAGATATTCGTCTCCGGCGTGAACATCGAGGTGCAACTCCCGGGACTGGCGCGCGGAACGATCGAGCCTCGCGGCAGGGAGTTCTGCGTGGCCTCCGGGAGCGGCGTTGACCTCGGGTGCTTCCCGACCCGAGATGAGGCCGAGGCGCGGCTCCAGGAGACCGGTCAGGACCGGCTTCTCGAGCTGATCGGGACGACCGCGCGCCTGGAGCAGCGTGAGGTGCTCTCAGTGCTAGGGCCGGGCGACCCCGGGTTCGCCAAACAGGAGGTGACGTGCTCGGCGCCCGAGGAGCGTCTGACCGAGGCATGCTCGTTCGACGCGCTCGCGGACCGCAAGGTGTGGTTCCTCGACCGGGACGGGCAGGCGAGGTACCACCTCGGGCCGGTCGAGATCACCGGCGACCGGATCGCCGAGGCTCAGGCCGCCTACCAGACCGTCAGTCAGACGAACCTCCAGGCGGGCTGGATCGTCACTTTCCGTCTGACCGGAGAGGGGGCCGACGAGTTCGCCGATATCACGGAGCGCCTCGTCGGCAAGCAGCTAGCGATCGTGCTCGACGAGGAGGTCGTGTCCGCCCCGACTATCGAGGAGAAGATCGCCGGCGGGAGCGGCCGGATCACCGGGAGCTTCACCGAGCGGGAGGCCAAGGACCTCGCGACCGTTCTCAATGCCGGCGCGCTTCCCGTGGAGCTGACGAAGTCAGAGGTGCGGACGGTGAGTCCGACGCTTGGCGAGGAGTCGTTGCTGCAGGGCCTCCTGGCCGGCGCCGCGGGGCTCGGCGCACTCGCGCTCTACCTCGCGTTCTATTACCGGTTACTCGGAGTCGTGACCTGGTTGGGCATGGCGATCTGGGCGGTGCTCGCGCTCGGCATAGTGTCGCTTCTCGGGCGCACCGCCGGGTACAGCCTGACGCTCGCGGGCGTCGCGGGGCTCATCGTGTCGCTCGGGATCACCGCGGATTCGTACATCGTGTTCTACGAGCGTTTGAAGGACGAGGTCCGCCACGGCAAGACCCCGCGGTCGGCGGTCGCGCCCGCGTTCGCGCGCGCCTGGCACACGATCGTCGCCGCCGACATCGTGACGATCCTCGCGGCCGGAGTGCTCTACGCGCTGGCCGTGGGGTCGGTTCGGGGATTCGCCCTGACGCTCGGGATCGCGACCGGCCTCGACATGTTCGTCGTGTACTTCTTCAAGCGTCCGACCGTCTTCCTTATCTCGCGAAGCAACCGGCTGATGAACCTGCGCGGGTTCGGTCTTTCGTCGGGCGTCGCGGCGGAGCCGGTGCCGGCCGGGCCGATCGCCGGAGGCGCACGGTGAGCTTCCTCGAGACCTTCCGAGGGCACCAGCTTCCGGGATTCGACATCGTCGGGCAAAGGCGTCGCTGGTTTGCCTTCTCGGGTGCGCTGATCGCGCTCTCGCTCGTCGGGGTCCTGGGGATCCGCCTGGAGTTCTCGATCGACTTCGAGGGGGGCGCGCTCATCTCCTACCCCGACTCACGCGGGCTGACCGCCGAGGACGTGCAGGCCACGCTAGCCGAGTTCGGGCGCTCGGGCGCGGAGGTCCAGGTCGTCGGCGGGGGGGAGATCACGATCCGAACCTCCAGCTTGAACGAGCTCGGGACGGAGCGTACGGATCTCCTCGACGCCCTGGCCGAGCAGGCCGGCAGCGCCTCCGAGGACATGAGCGTCCAGGACGTGGGGCCGACGTGGGGTGGGCAGATCTCGCGGAAGGCGTTCCAGGGGCTCATCATCTTCCTCGTCCTGGTGTCGATCTACGTCGCCTTCCGATTCGAGTGGAAGATGGCCGTCGCCGCGCAGGCCGCGCTCGCCCACGACCTGATCGTGACGGCGGGGATATACGGGCTCGTCGGGCGCGAGGTGACGCCGGCCACGGTGATCGCGATCCTCACAATCCTCGGGTACTCGCTCTACGACACGGTCGTGATCTTCGACCGGATCAAGGAGCACACGGTCTCCACCGCGATGATCGCGAAGGAGTCATATGCGGGCGTTGTGTCGATCTCGCTGAACGAGACCTTCATGCGGTCGGTGAACACGTCCCTGGCCACTCTGCTACCGATCACGGCGCTCCTGCTCTTCGGCGGAACGACGCTCAAGGACTTCGCCTTCGCCCTATTCGTCGGGGTCCTCTCCAGCACCTACTCGTCCCTGTTCGTCGCATCGCCGGTGCTCGCGGTGCTGAAGGAGCGGGAGCCGCGCTACCGGCAGGTCCGCGCCCGGATCCAGGCGCGGCAGGCCGCCGGCCGCACGGCGCTCCGGGAGGTTGCGCCGGAGCCCGCAGTGGTCGATACCGCGGCAGCTAGGGCGACGACCCGCCCGACGCCCCGGGGTCGCCCGTCGGGTCGACGCCCTCCGGCCAAGCGCAAACGGAGGTGAGCGTGAACCTCGAATCGATCAAGGCGCTGATCCGTGACGTTCCCGGCTTCCCGCAGGAGGGCATCGTCTTCAAGGACATCACGCCGCTCCTGGCCGACGAGCTCGCGTTCTCGACCGTGATCGACCTGATCGTCGTGCACTTCGGTCGCGGGAACGTGGACAAGGTCGTGGGGATCGAGGCGCGCGGCTTCATCATCGCGGCGCCGGTGGCCTATCACTTCGGGGCCGGCGTCGTCCCCGTCCGCAAGGTGGGCAAGCTGCCCTGGGAGACCGAGGCCGAGGAGTACGCCCTCGAGTACGGCACGGCGACTCTCGAGATACACAGGGACGCGGTGAAACCGGGGGAGCGAGTCCTGGTCGTCGACGATGTCCTCGCGACCGGAGGCACGGCGCGCGCGACGGTGTCGCTCGTCGAGCGGATCGGCGGCAAGGTCGTCGGGGTCGCTTGCCTGCTGGAGCTCGGGTTCCTGAAGGGGCGCGACAAGCTTCAGGGATACGACGTGTACACGCTCATCGGCTACTGAGCTGGGGCTACACTGGCCCGAGGTGGACAGCAAGGAGCAGATCCGGGCCGAGAAGGCCGAGAAGAGGGGGGGTCTGCTCGCGCGCCTTCGCCCCGGCGAGGCCGAGACCGACGGCCTGGACGCGCTCCTGAAGACGATCCGCTCCTACAACCCCAAGGCGGACGTGAAGGAGCTCCAACGGGCGTTCGCCTTCGCGGAGCGATCGCACGAGGGACAGAAGCGGCTTACCGGTGAGGACTTCATCAGCCACCCTCTTGCCGTCGCCACGATCCTAGCCGAGCTACACCTGGATACCACCTCGGTCGTGGCCGCGCTTCTCCACGACGTCGTCGAGGACACCAGCGTCTCCCTCGACGAGCTCCAGGGGGAGTTCGGCCCCGACGTCGGCCGGATCGTCGACGGGCTGACGAAGCTCGACACGATCGAGTTCAAGAGCCGCGAGCAGGAGCAGGCCGAGAACGTCCGCAAGATGATGGTCGCGATGGCCGGCGACATCCGAGTGTTGCTGATCAAGCTCGCCGACCGACTCCACAACATGCGGACCCTGGCGCCGCTCCCGGCGGACAAGCAGCGTCGGGTCGCGACCGAGACGCTCGAGATCTACGCGCCACTCGCTCACCGCTTGGGTGTCCAGCAGGTGAAGTGGGAGCTCGAGGACCTCTCGTTCAAGACGCTGCACCCCGGCCCGTACCGCGAGATCGTGAGTCTCGTCGACAAACGTCGCGACGAGCGCCAGAAGCTCATCGACCAGGTGCTCGGGCAGGCGGGGGCGAAGCTCCGAGAGGTTGGACTCCGCGCCGAGGTCGTCGGGCGTCCCAAGCACCTCTACTCGATCTACGAAAAGATGATCCTGCGCGGCAAGGAGTTCAACGAGATCTACGACCTGATCGGGATCCGCGTGCTCACCGACTCCATGCGCGACTGCTACGCGGCCCTCGGCGCGATCCATTCTCTCTGGAAGCCGGTGCCCGGGCGCTTCAAGGACTACGTCGCGATGCCCAAGTCGAACATGTACCAGGCACTTCACACGACCGTCGTCGGCCCCGGGGGACGCCCCATCGAGGTACAGATCCGCACCCACGAAATGCACCGCACGGCCGAGTTCGGGATCGCCGCCCATTGGCGGTACAAGGAGGGGAAGGGCAAGGCCAAGGACACCGCCGACCTAGCGTGGCTCGGTCAGATGATGGAGTGGCTGAAGGACATGGCCGACCCGCGCGAGTTCATGGAAGGCCTGAAGATCGACCTCTACGGGGGCCAGGTCTTCGTGTTCACGCCCAAGGGCGACGTGGTCAACATGCCCGCCGGAGCGACGCCGGTCGACTTCGCGTACTCGATCCACACGGAGGTCGGCCACCGGACCATCGGGGCGAAGGTGGGCGGCAAGCTCGTTCCTCTCGACTACGAGCTCCGGACCGGGGACACGGTGGAGGTGCTCACGAACAAGGGTCAGGACTACGGGCCCAAGCGCGACTGGCTCCAGTTCGTGAAGACGCCGCGCGCCAGGAACAAGGTTCGGCACTGGTTCTCCAGGGAGCGGCGCGCCGACGCCCTCGAGGAGGGCAAGGACGCGATGCAACGTTTGATGCGCAAGCAGGGGCTGCCGATCAAACGCCTCGTGTCGGAGGAGACGCTCCGCCAGGTCGCGCTCGCCCTGCACTACCCGAACCTCGACGCCCTCTACATCGCGGTCGGCGAAGGACAGGTGTCGCCGCAGTCCGTCATAGCCCGGCTCTCGCGGACCCTCACGGGCACGCCCGATGAGGACGTCACCGACGTCCCGCTCGCGCGGCCGGTCAAGCTCGCCAAACCGGAGATCGCGCAGGGCGTCGTGGTGCGCGGCATGCGGGACGTGTGGGTGAAGCTCGGCCGCTGCTGCACCCCGGTTCCCGGCGACGAGATCATGGGCTTCGTGACCCGCGGGCAGGGCGTGTCGGTGCACAGGACCGATTGCCCGAACGTCCGGGCGCTCCGCAAGGAGCCCGAGCGCCTGATCGAGGTCGCGTGGGCGGAGGGGAAGCCGACGTCCTTCACCGTTGCGGTCCAGGTGGAGGCCCTGGACCGTACGCGGCTGCTGTCCGATGTCGCCACCGTCCTCTCGGATCACCACGTGAACATCGTGTCGGCGACGTCTGCTGTCGGGCGGGACCGCATCACGAGGCTCCGGTTCGCGTTCGAGCTGGCCGACATAACGCACCTCTCGGGGATCCTCGCGGCTGTGAAACGTGTCGAGGGGGTCTTCGACGCGTACAGGATCGTCCCGCGCTGATGCGGGTGGTCCTCCAGCGCGTGGCGCGGGCCTCGGTCCGCGTCGGCGACGAGACCGTCGGCGAGATCGGCCACGGCTTCCTCCTTCTCGTCGGCGTCGGCATCGGCGACGCGGGTGACGAGGAGAAGCGCCTCGCCGAGAAGGTCTTCCACCTGCGGGTCTTCGAGGACGACCGGGGGAAGATGAACCTGGCTCTCTCCGACGTCGGTGGAGAGATCCTCGTCGTGCCGGAGTTCACCCTCTACGGCGAGGTCGGCAGGGGTCGTCGCCCCTCCTGGGCGGCCGCGGCCCCCCCCGAGGTGGCCGCCGGGAGGGTCGAGGCGTTCGCGCGCGCCCTCGAGGGCCTGGGCGCGCGGGTGGCCCGGGGTGCCTTCCGCGAGCACATGGAGGTCGAGCTCGTGAACGTCGGGCCGGTCACGCTCGCTCTCGACTCCGCGTGAATCGTGGCGGCCCGCCTCGGAGGGTGCCCGGATAAGATGGCGCCCCGATGTACCTCGACGTCTTTTCCGACAACCCGTTCGCCACGAACTGCTGGCTCGCGGCGACGGACGGTTCCGACGACGCGGTGGTGGTGGATCCCGGGTTCGCGCCCGCGCGCGTCTGGGAGATGCTGGCGGCCGTCGGCAAGCGTCCCGTGGCCGTCCTCGCCACGCACGGCCACCTCGACCACATCGGGTCGGCCGCGGAGATCTGTAGCGACGACCTGCCCCTCTACATCCACGCGGCCGACAGACTCGCGCTGACCGACGCCGAGGCGTGGGGGTCGGGCTTCCCGGCGCCCGCGGTTCCGGTAGAGATCGTGCGCGAGGTGTTCGACGGCGAGCTGCTCGAGCTCGCCGGCTTGCGGATCCAGGTGTTACACACGCCCGGTCACACGCCGGGGAGCGTCTGCTTCCGGACCGACGGGATCGTGTTCTCCGGCGACCTCGTGTTCGCCGGCTCGATCGGGCGCT
>Ga0209342_10000405_pt1 | contig 49062 bp, 39 predicted proteins | sample RifCSP16_2_FD_184023 | JGI IMG/M metagenome (GOLD analysis project Ga0209342, IMG submission 184023) | Soil microbial communities from Rifle, Colorado - Rifle CSP2_sed 16_2 (SPAdes) (version 2) | ecosystem: Environmental > Terrestrial > Deep subsurface > Rock core/Sediment | place: Rifle...
CGGAGGTAGATGCCCGACCAGCTGTCCATGGAGCCCTCGACCAGGAAAGCGAACAGCACGACGAGCGACGGCACGACCAGGACCGGGGCCCGCCGCAGGGCTGACAGCGACATCCTCGTCTCCGGCATCTCCTCGTGCTCCAAGTCCGGAGGTGGACGGAGCCGGTTCCACGCGGCGGCGAGGAGGAGCACGACGCCGGCGGCCAGGAGGATCACCCGGTACGGCACGCCGGCGGTGAGGGCGATCCCCGCGCCGAGCCCTCCGGTCACCCCGCCCACCGAGTAACCCGCGTGCACGCGTTGGAGGATCGGCCGGCGGGTCCTCGTCTCGAGGTCCTGAGCGGCAACGTTCATGAAGACGTCGAGCAGCCCGTTCCCGGCGCCCATCACGACGAAGGGCGCCCACAGCAGCTCGCTCGGGGACGCGGCGGTGAGCAGCACCCCCGTTCCCATCACGACTATCGAAGCGGGGAGCGTCGCCGCGAGCGGCCGCCGCTGGAGCCGGGGCGCGACGAGCACCATCGTCCCGATCGACACGACCGCCAGAGCCGCGTAGAGCCAACCCATGTAGCTCTGGGAGAAGCCGTGGTCGACGAGGAACTCGTGGACGACGACGACCCAGGCGCCCCAGTATTGGCCGAAGGCCCAGTACCCAGCGAACAGCGGAGTCTCCCCGCCGGTCCGCGCGGGCGTGCTCTGGGTTCCTCCCTTCGGTCGGGCGGGACCGTCGCTCATGTCGGCCTATCTTCCGGGGTGACTGAACTGCTATGCAAACATCCGCCGGGGTGATGTATGCTCCCGCAGCGATGGCGGGGGGAACCGTTCAGCTCGTAGACCTGGTCAAGCGCTTCGGCGAAGTGACCGCCGTGGACGGCGTCAACCTGCAGATGCCTGCGGGAGAGTTCTTCTCGCTCCTTGGCCCGTCGGGCTGCGGAAAGACGACGACCCTCCGGATGATCGCCGGCTTCGAGCGTCCGACCGAGGGCGCGATCATGCTGGACGGGGTGGACATGGCGCAGACTCCGCCCCACAAGCGCGACGTCAACACGGTGTTCCAGAACTACGCCCTCTTCCCTCATCTGAACGTGGCCGACAACGTGGCGTTCGGGCTGAAGTACAAGGACCTCTCGAAGGACGAGATCAAGGCAAAGGTGGGCGAAGCGCTGTCGCTGGTGCGGCTGGAGGGCTTCGAGAAACGCCGTCCGTCCCAGCTGTCCGGTGGCCAGCAGCAGCGCGTCGCTCTCGCCCGCGCTCTAGTGCTGAACCCGCGTGTGTTGCTCCTCGACGAGCCGCTCGGCGCTCTGGACGCGAAGCTGCGCAAGGCTCTGCAGATCGAGCTGAAGACCCTCCAGGAGGAGGTCGGCGTGACGTTCATATACGTGACGCACGACCAGGAGGAAGCCCTCACGATGTCCGACCGGATCGCGGTGATGTCCAACGGCCGCGTGGAGCAGATCGGGCCGCCGAGCGACGTCTACGAGTCACCGGCCACCGCCTACGTCGCCGACTTCCTCGGCGTGTCGAACCTCATGTCGGCTCAGGCCGACGGTCCCGAGGGCGGGCGCTCGAGGGTCCGCCTCGGCCAGTTCGCGGTCTTCGCCGGCCAGGGCGACGTGGACGCCCGCGGTGACGTAAAGATCTGCATCCGCCCCGAGAGGATCCTCCTGGAGGCGCAGGACAGCGCCGGCGAGAACCGCGTGCCCGCGATGATCGAGCGGGTCGTCTACGTGGGGTCGATCCTGCAGGTGATCGTGAACCTCGCGCACGGTGAGCGGATCCAGGTCTGGGTGCAGAACCAGGGTGATGCGCTCCCGTTCCAGCAGGGCCAGCCGGTCTCGGTGCACTTCCCATCCGATGCCTTGAGAGTTCTCGTGGATCTCGGCCCCGAGGTCGCGTACGCGACGGAGGAGGACACGGAGACGGCTGCGGCCGGCTGAGCCTAGATCTCCAGCCGGGCGAAGTCCTCGACCGCAGAGTGCTCGGCGGTCTCGCGCTTGCGGATGAAACGCCGCTGCACAAGCACGGCCAGCGTGATCGCGCCGAGCGACGCCACAAGCATCAGCGTGGCGAGCGCGTTCAGCGCGGGACTGGGCGCCAGGCGCGCCGTAGAGTAGATCTTGATCGGCACCGTCACGCAATCCTCGACGCACAGGAACGCGCTGATCACGAAGTCGTCGATCGTGATCGCGAAGACGATCATCGCCGCGGCGAATATCGCCGGCAGGAGCAGAGGGAAGAGGACCCGGAAGAGCGCCTGTGCTGGGGAGGCGCCGAGGTCCATCGCAGCTTCCTCGTATTCCTTCCCGATCGCGAAGAGACGCCCTCGGACGACGATCACCACATAGGAGATGGAGAAGGTGACAAGCCCGAGGGTCATTGCGGACCAGGGGAGCCAGGGCCTGCCGAAGGGCACCGCCTTGTAGAGGTTGTCGAAGACGAGGAACAGCGAGACGCCCATCACGATCTCGGGCGTCACCAGGGGGAACAGCATAAGGAAGTTGGCCGGCCCGGAGCCTCGCCCGCGCCACCGGGCGAGCCCGAGGGCGAGCGCCACGCCGATCGGGGTCGCGACGACCATGACCCATCCGGCGAGCTGGAGGCTATGGACGAGGGCCTGGAAGAGCGACTCGTCGTGGAAGACCGAGAGCTCAGGATCCTGCGTGTACCAACGGAGCCCGAAACCCTGGAACGTGCTCCGGGACCTTCCCGTGTTGAACCCGATCCGGACGGCTATCAGGACGGGAACGATGGACCAGGCCATGTAGAGCCACGTCCAGGCGACGAGCGCCCGCGGCTTGCCCCATGGGTTGCGGAGCCAGTCCCCGAAGCGCCCGGCGAGGGACGACCCCCGCGACGTGGGAGCCGGGAGCGCGGGGGCCTCGGCGCTCACTGCCGGGCCTCCCTCGCCGCCCGCGCCACGCTGAAGAGGTAGTAGAGCATCAGTACGGCGACGAACATCGAGAGCATGAGGGTGATCGAGGCTCCCGTCGGGCCGCCGGCGCGCGTGTGGATGAAGCGGTTGATCATGTTCCCGATCATGCTGGTGTTGGGGCTCCCCGAGAGCAGGTCGGGCGTGTAGTAGTCCCCGAACATAGGCAGCATGATGATCACCGTTCCGGCGAGGATCCCCTGCTTGGATAGCGGCAGCGTGACGCGCAGGAACGTCTTCGCCGGGCTCGCGCCGAGATCCCGGGACGCCTCCAGCTGGCTCTTGTCGATGCGGTCGAGCGCCGCGTACATCGGCAGGATGAAGAACGGGATGTATCCGTATGCCAGGCCGAGGACTACCGTTACGGAATCGCCGGCCAGCCAGTTCCGCGGAGCGGGGAGGATGTTGAGGAACGTGAAGAGCTTGTTCACGTACCCGTCCTCCAGGAGGAGGTTCACCCACGCCAGCATCCGCATCAGATAGCTCATCCAGAAGGGCGCGATGAGGAGGACAAGGAGGAGCACCCTACGCTTCCCGGCGTGCCGGGCGATGTAGTAGGCGACCGGGTACCCCATGACCATGCACAGGGCCGTCGCCGTGAAGACGTACTCGATCGTCCGGATGAACACCGGTTGCAGCGGCACCATGCCGGCCGCCGGGTTGCCGGTGAAGCTCTTCAGGATGTTGCCGAGCGTCTCCGGGTCCCAGGCGGTGGGCAGCCACGCGGGCTCCGGCTGTCCGAAGATCGGGTCCAGCCCGCCCATAGCCACGGCGGCGATCGCGTAGAACGGAAGCAGAAACAGCAGGACGAGCCACAGCAATCCGGGGGCGGCGAAGACGGGCCAGTACCATCGCCGCTGGCCCACGACCCCCAACTCGCCAGAAGGCATGCCACTCGCTCCTCATCGAGAGGCCCCGCCCGTGTAGGGCGGGGCCTCGTAGGCCCGTCGGTTCCCGAGCTTAGCCGCCCGCCGTCACCGTCGCGAACGCGTTCTGCCACAACAGGTCCGTCTCCGCGGGGAGGGCCAGGTGCCGCTTGCCGATGTCGAAGTCCGCTTCCGTCACGATGGTCTCCGGCATCGACTCGAGGACGTAGCCGTCTATCCACCCCTTCGAAGCGTCGAACGGGCCCTTCCAAGGCCCGAGCAGATCGTCGGGGTTCAGCTGCGTCTGCGCCGGCTGGTAGCCCACCCAGCTGAAGTTCTTCATCGCCACCTTGAAGTCGCAGTAGTAGTTCAAGAAGGCGTGCGCTAGAACCGGGTTCTGCGCGTTCTTGGGGATCGCGAGGCAGTCGTTGCCCACGGTTCCCAGGCCGAACGCGCTCCGCGCAGGCCAGAAGTACTGCAGGAAGTGCGGATCGGTGCCCGTCTTGATGTAGTAGGGCGTTGCGACCATGTCGCCGGACCACGCCTCGTGAAGGCCGAAGACGCCCTCGGGCATCTTCGCGTAGGCGCCGTCGATCGTGTACCGCACGTCGAGGGCCGTGAGCTCCTGGAGCAGCGCGCCGGCAGCCTCGATCGCCGCGCCGTCTCCCGTGTTCACGTCGTCCACGCCGTTGCGGAACAGCCCGACCGTGAGCGCCTCGCGGTAGTCGTCGTAGAGGCCGATGATGCCCGCGTTGGCCGCGTCCCAGAACGGGGCCCAGGGGTCATCCATCGCCGCGAAGTCGTCGACCGACAGGTCCACCATGTCGGTCCGCCAGCCGATCCCGGTGTGATACACGGTGTAGGGCACCGTGTACTGCGAGCGACCGTCGTAGAAGGGGTCGGCGAGCTGCGGCCACACGTTGGAGAGGTTCGGGATGTAGTCGTGGTTCAGGGGCTGGATTATCTTCTTCGCGACCAGACCCGGCACCACGTCGATCGTCGGGAAGAAGACGTCGAACTGCGCCTCTCCAGTCTCGATCTTGGAGATCGCCTCCTCCATGTTGTAGAAGGTCTCGTACTCCCACCCGACGTTGTACTCTTCGGCGAAGTCCTCGAGAACGCGCTTCCAGAAGTAGTCCTGCCAGTTGAAGATCTTGAGCGTCGCTCCCTCTCTCGCCTCGACCTCGAGGTCCGATTGGATCGGAGGGTTGTCGTCGAAGACCTGGAGCTCGACCGGACTGTCGGGCGTGCCGATCCGGAGCTCGGGTTCCTCCCCATCTCCCGTGCCCGGGCCCGCGTCCTCCTTGCACGCTGCGAGGAGCGCGGCCATCGTCGGCAGCGCGGTCGCCCCGGCCGCTGTCCGACGAAGGAAATCCCGCCGGCTCATGTGCAGACGCGACCACCGCTCGGCTGGGTGTCTCAGCATGCCCCCTCCTTCATTTGAGCGCCGATTCAAAGGGCTAGCTATCACAGGCTAGGAGCCCGTGCAAGCCCACCGTCTTTGGATACGTGTGTCGGGGCCTCCGCGGTTGGCCCTCTGAGACCGGGGGTTGCGCCGTTGAACCACGCTTTTGACCCGCGTGTATCATGCAGCGGCCGCGAGCCACCGGAGGAATCCCCTATGAGCGAGCAGGAAGGGCCCGTACTCCTGGTCGAGGACATCGGACCGGTACGCCGGCTCACGATGAATCGCCCCAAGTCCCTGAACGCCCTCAACGCCGAGCTCATGGAAGCCATGTCCCGAGCCCTGGCCGAGGCCGCCCGGGACGACTCGGTGACCGTCCTCGTCTTGCGCGGCGCCGGGCGCGCGTTCTGCGCCGGCTACGACCTCACAGAGGACGCCGGTTCGGGGGCTATGGACTCCGCCGCCTGGGAGCGCGAGCTCCGGCACTCGACCGAGGCGATGCTCGAGTTCCTCGATCATCCGAAGCCGACGATCGCGCAGGTCCACAGCTACTGTCTCGCCGGCGGCACCGACCTCATGCTCGCGTGCGACCTCGCGGTTGCGGCGGACGACTCCTACTTCGGCTACGTCGACATCCGGTTCGGCTCCGGCGTCGTCTCGATGTTCCTGCCGTGGGTGGTCGGAGTGCGCAAGGCCAAGGAGCTGCTCTTCACGGGGGAGGACCGGATCCCGGCCGACGAGGCGCTCCGGATCGGCCTCGTGAACCGCGTCGTGGCGCGCGACGATCTCGACGCGGCGACGCTGTCCCTCGCGGAGGAGATCGCCAAGAACGAGTCGTTCGTCGTGCAGATGTCCAAGCGCGCGGCGAACCGCGTGTGGGACGTCGCAGGGTTCCGGGCTGCGATGGACGCCAACACCGAGCTCGACACGATCATCGAGACGGCGAACCTTCCGCAGCGCGACGAGTTCCGGCGGATCACCCAGGAGGAGGGGCTCAAGGCGGCGATCGCGTGGCGAGACGCGCGCTACCGCGGCGGGAGCCCATGAACCTCGAGCCGCTCCTTGCTCCTCGATCCATCGCGATCATCGGTGCTTCGGAGAAACCAGACTCCTGGGCACCGGAGATCTACCGGAGCCTCATGCACCTCGGCTACGGCGGCGAGCTCTACCCGATCAACCCGAAGTACGAGGAGGTCTGGGGCAGACCCTGCCACGCTTCGATCCTGGAGGTTCCCGCGAAGGTCGACCTCGTTGTGGTCGTCGTCCCGGCGCGCGTGGCGGTGCGGATGGTCGACGACTGCGGCAGGGCCGGCGCGCGCGGCGTCATGGTCGTGTCGAGCGGCTTCGCCGAAGCCGGCGAGGAGGGGAGGGAGCTACAGGCTGAGCTCCGGGCGACTGCGATGAGGCACCGGCTCCCGGTTCTCGGGCCCAACGTCGAGGGGTTCGTGAACTACGTGGAGCGCGTGGCGCCATACGGAACGACGCCGCCCCCCGAGCCGGTCCCGGGCGGGATCAGCGTGATCTCGCAGAGCGGCACCGTTGCCTGGACGATGAACCAGATGGCGTCGGACCGGGGCGTGGGCCTCCGGATCATCCTCGGCGTGGGCAACGAGGCCGTGGTTGGCCTCGGCGATATGTTCGAGTGGGCGGCCGCCGACCGTCACACGAAGATCGTCGCGAGCTACCTCGAGACGATGCGCGACGTCGAGGGCATGGGTCGCGGGCTGGATGCGCTCAGAAGGGCCGCCAAGCCGGTGCTGATCTGTGCTCCCGTTGGCCGGAGCGAGGCGGCGCGCCGCTCGATCGTCGCTCACACCGGCGCGCTGGCGGGGAACACCGGACTCCGCGACGCGTGGCTGCGCGGTTTGGGCGTGATCCTCGTGAACGACCCGGTGGAGATGTTCGAGGCGGCGGTGCTTCTGTCGTACCACCGCAAGCTCCGGGCCACCGGCGTCGCCGCGGCGCTGCAGTCGGGAGGCGCCTGCACGCTGTTCGCCGAGGCCGCGGGAGCGGCGGGGCTGGAGCTGCCCGAGTTCGCGACCTCGACCAAGCGCAAGCTGAGGAAGGCCCTGCCGCACTTCGCCAGCCAGAACAACCCGCTCGACGTGACCGGCCAGGCGGCCGTCGAGACCGACATGTACGTGGGTGCGCTCGAGGCTCTCGCGACCGACCCGAAGGTCGGCTTCGTCGGCTTCGATGCGTTCCCGCCGCGCCTCGAGGACGAGGGCGTTTGGGCCGAGCCGGTGCTGAAGCGTGTCCGCGAGCTCCAGAAGGAGACCGGAGTCGTCTTTGCCTCGGTTGCGATGAGCTCGCTCTCCTACACGAGGGCGGCCAAGGACTTCGTGGACGATGCCGGGTTCCCATTCATCCAGGGGCACCGCGCGTCTGCCGGCGCGATCCGAGCGCTCGTCGAGCTGCAGGGGACGAAGGCGCGGGCGACGCGGCAGGTTCCGGCGCACGCGAACCGCGGGAGGGCCATGCGTGTGCTGTCGGGGCTGTCTGGCACGCTCGACGAGGCCCAGGCGGCGAGGCTCCTCGAGCTCTACGGTGTGCCGCGGCCGGAGGAGCGGGTCGTCGATACCCCGGAGAGAGCTTCGGCCGCGGCACGCGCGATCGGCTTCCCCGTCGCGATCAAGGCGGTCGCGCCCGAGCTGCCGCACAAGGCGAAGCTCGGTGGGGTGCGGCTCGCGATCGGGTCCCCGGCCGACGCCGAGCTCGCGGCGGCCGATGTGTTTCGGATCGCGCGACACGCCGGCGCGCGGAGGCCGCAGGTGATTGTCCAGCGGATGGTCGACGGGGCCGAGATACTCCTCGGGGCGGTCGTCGACGAGCGGTTCGGGGCTTGCGTGACCATCCGGCCGGGCGGCGCGCTCGCGGAGGCCGGCGGGGCCACGTTCGTCCGCGCCCCGCTCACCGCCGCGCAGTCGCTCGCCTACGTCGACGAGCAGGGCGATCGCTGCCGGTTGGACCCGGCTCGCCACGACGTGCGGGCGGTCGCCAAGGCGGTCGAGGCGATCGCGCGGGCGGCGCACGACCTGCGCGGGCGGCTCGCATCGCTCGAGGCGAACCCGCTCATCGTGATGCACAAGGGGGCCGTTGCCGTGGACGCGTTAGCGGAAGCACGGCCGTCCGCGTGATCTACGGGCTCGCCGCGGCGCTGGGGTGGGGGTTCTCGGACTTCACCGCCGCCGTCGTCTCCCGGAGGATCGGCAGCTTCACCACGGTCGTTGTGTCGCAGGTCACCTCGGTCGTTCTGCTGCTCGGTCTGGTCGCGGTCGTCGGACCCTCGTTCGACGGGCTCGGTCCAGGGTCGCTCGGCCTGCTGGTGTTGAACGGGTTCCTGCTCGCCATCGCCTACGTGATCTTCTACCGGGCGCTTGCGATCGGACCCGTGGGCCTCGTGTCGCCGATCGTGGCTGCCTACGGGGGGGTCGCCGTGCCACTGGCGATCCTCCTGCTCGACGAGCGGCTCTCCACGCTCCGGTTGGTGGGCACCGCCGTCACCGTCTGCGGGGTCGTTCTCACCTCCACCGATGTCCGCAAGCTCTCGGGGGGGCGGCAGTGGAGCGGCACCGGGATCGCGTTCGGCCTCGGCTCGATGGTCCTGTTCGCGGTCGCGACGATCGTCATGGGCTACACCGTGCGGGAGACCGGATGGATGCAGACGGTGGTCGTCTCGAGGAGCGTCACCGCCGCGCTGCTCGTCGGCGCGGCTTACCTCCGCCGCACCGGCGTTCGGTCGGCCGGGGTGACGGGTCTTGCCGGCGCCGCGTTCATCGGACTGGCCGACATCACGGGGGTGGGGTTCTACGCGCGCGGGGCGGAGGTTGGCCTCGTCTCGATCGTCGCCGCCGTTTCGGCGACCTTCATCCTGATCCCGGTGATCGGCGGCGTAGTGCTCCTCGGCGAGCGTCCCGCCCCGAACCAGTCGCTCGGCGTCGCGATGGTCCTCGCAGGCCTCGTTCTGATCGGCCTCGGGGGCTGACTGGCCGTCTGTGCCCGGGGGTACTATCCGCGAGAGGATCGACGCCGTTCGAGCGCATCGGGAGGGAATCGTGTCCAAAGCACCCGAAACCATCGGCGAGCTCATGACTAGGGATGTGGTGGCGGTTGCTCCGGCCGACACGGTGGAACGCGCGCTCCGGGCGATGATCGAGCGGGACATCGGCTCCGTCGTCGTGGCAGAGGGCGGATCCGCGGTCGGGGTCTTCACAGAACGGGATCTCAGCCGCCGCGTGATAGACGACCCGGAGCTGCTGGGGAGACCCGTGATCGCGGCGATGTCCTCTCCAGTCGTGTCGGTGGGTCCCGACACCGAGGTTGTGGACGCCTTCGAGCTCATGAACACAAACGGGATCCGTCGGCTGCCCGTCGTGGAGGACGGCCGTCTCGTAGGGATCGTGACCGAGCGCGACCTGTTGCGCTGGGTGGGCCAGGTGGCGAAGGAGTGAGGGCGTGAGCTCGGCCTCCTTCGATTCCGCGGTCGAGACGGTCCGCGCCGCCGCGGCGCGCGACGTGCCGCTTCGGCTCCTGGGCGGACAGGCGGTCCGGCTCCTTTGTCCGAACTTCCCGCCTCGCGTGCGCGACGACCAGGACATGGACTTCGCATCGGTGTCGTCGGCGAAGGGGTCCGTGATGGAGTTCCTTTACGACCTCGGCTTCGTTGGTGACAAGCGCTTCAACACGATGCACGGGCACAAGCAGATGTACTTCACCTCCCCGGGAGGAGGCACGAGCGTGGACGTGGTCATGGATCAGCTGAACATGTGCCACGTGCTCGACTTCAGGGACAGGATCGATCGGATGCCGTACACGCTTGACGTGACCGACCTCCTCCTGTCGAAGCTCCAGGTGGTCGAGCAGAACGAGAAGGACGTCCAAGACATCGTCTACCTGCTCTGCGCCCACGAGGTGAGCGAAGGCGACGAGCCCGGCGCGGTCGGGCTCGCCCGGTTCGGGGAGGTCGTCGGTAACGACTGGGGATGGTGGCGAACCGTCACGGGCAACCTGGATCGGGTCGTCGAGCTGGCCGGCGGCGAGCTAAGCCGACTGGTGCCAGCCGGCGCCGCCCACGACCCCGTCGTGCAAGGCTCCGCCCTCCGCCGGTTCGCCTACGAGACGCCCAAGAGCCTCAGGTGGAAGATCCGTTCGAAGGTCGGGGAGCGCGTCCGCTGGTACGAGCTTCCCGAGGAGATAGCGCACTAGTAGCCCACTAGACCCCCGCCTCCCGGCTCGGCCGGTGGCGGTAGAACTCGATCTCGGCCGGCGGCGGCGGCGTCTTGCCGAGGATCAGATCCGCCGCCTTCTCCGCGACCATCATCACGGGGGCGTAGATGTTGGCGTTGGTGATCGAGGGGAATACCGAAGCGTCCACGACCCGGAGGCCCTCGAAGCCGTGAACCTTCATGTTCGCCGGGTCGACGACCGACAGCTCGTCGACCCCCATCCTGCACGTGCACGACGGGTGCAGCGCGGTCTCGCCGTCTCGAGCAACCCATCCGAGGATCTGATCGTCGGTCTCGACGCCGGGTCCGGGCGAGAGCTCACCCCCGTTGAACTCGCCGAAGGAGCGCTGGTTCAGGATGCGGCGGACGATCCGGATCGCCTCCACCCACTCGCGCCGGTCCTTGTCGGTGGAGAGGTAGTTGAAGAGGAGGGCGGGGTGCACGGCCGGATCCGCCGACCGGATCTTCACCCATCCACGCGCGTCCGAGACCATCGGGCCGATGTGAACCTGGTATCCGTGGTCGCCGGCAGGCGCAGAGCCGTCGTAGCGAACCGCGATCGGCAGGAAGTGGAACATCAGGTTCGGCTCGTCGACCTCGTCGTTGCTTCGCGCGAAGCCGCCCCCCTCGAAGTGGTTGGTCGCCCCGGGGCCCCGCCTGAAGAAGAGCCACTGGAACCCGATCCAGGGCCTGTAGCGCCACTTCAGGTAGGGCGCCACGGAGACCGGCTTCGTGCAGGAGTACTGCACGTAGACCTCCAGGTGGTCCTGCAGGTTCTCGCCGACGCCCGGGAGGTGCTGCACGACGTCGATGCCGAGCGCCCGCAGCTCGTCGGCGTTCCCGACGCCGGAGACCTGGAGGAGCTGCGGGGAGTTGATCGCCCCGCCGCAGAGGATCACCTCGCCGGCCCGGATCCGCCGGGGCCGCTCCTTCCCCCGTGAGTACTCGACCCCGACGGCCCGGTTGCCCTCGAACAGGATCCTCGTCACGAACGCGCGCGTTCGCACCTCGAGGTTCGGCCGCCGCATCACCGGATGCAGGTACGCGCGGGCGGCCGACAGCCGCCTCCCGCGGTGCACGTTCCTGTCGAAGGGAGCGAACCCCTCCTGCCGGAACCCGTTCACGTCGTCGGTGAGGGTGAAGCCCGCCAGCTGCACGGCTTCGAAGAAGGCTCGGAACAGCGGATTGGTCGCGGGGCCGCGCTCGAGCACGAGAGGTCCGTCGTGGCCACGGAAGGGGTCGTCCTCGTTGGCGGCCAGGCAGTTCTCCATCCTCCGGAAGTACGGAAGGCAGTGCGCGTAGTCCCACGTCTGCGTCCCGGGGGCGCTAGCCCACCGCTCGTAGTCCATCGGGTTCCCCCGTTGGAAGATCATCCCGTTGATGCTGCTGGAGCCCCCCAGCACCTTGCCGCGGGCGTGATAGATCCTTCTGCCGTTCATGAACGGCTCGGGCTCGGACTCGTACTTCCAGTCGTAGAAGCGGCTCCCGATCGGGAAGGTGAGGGCCGCCGGCATGTGGATGAAGACGTCCCAGCTGTAGTCGGGCCTCCCGGCCTCTAGCACTAGGACCCGGTTGGACGGGTCGGCGGAGAGCCGGTTCGCCAGGACGCTACCGGCCGAGCCGCCCCCGACGATCACGAAGTCGTAGGGGTGTGCCACGGGTTCCACGGAACGAGCATGACACCCCGTCGGTGGGTGCGCAGCCCCCGTTGCGACCTGCGCACCTCTGGCGCTCCTGGCTTGCATAGGGACCCTGCGGCGAGGGACACTCGGAGGGCCCGCAGGCGAGCAGGGGGTCGCGGGAGGGCATGCCCAAGATCTTCTACGTGACGGACATCCACGGGTCCGAGATCTGCTGGATGAAGTTCCTGAACGCGGGGCCGTTCTACGGGGCCGATGTCGTGATCGTCGGCGGCGACATCACCGGCAAGGCCATGGTCCCGATCGTTGCCCGGAACGGCCGGTGGGAGACGACGCTCCAGGACCACCACGAGATCCTCGAGAGCGAGGCAGAGGTAGCCGAGATCGAGAAGAGGATCATGAACCGCGGCTACTACCCGATCCGGGTTTCGGAGGAGGAGTACCGGGCTCTCCAGGAAGACGAGGATCTCGTCGACAAGCGCTTCAAGGAGGCGATGCTCGAGGGCACAGAGCGCTGGATCGGGATGGCGGAGGAGAAGTTCGCCGGCACGGGGATACGCCCGATCGCCTGCCCTGCCAACGACGACATGTTCGAGATCGACGATGTCCTTGCCGGCGCGGACGTGGTCGAGACCGGCGACGAGGATCACCCGATCGAGCTCGACGGCTTTACGATCATCTCGATGGGTTGGACGAACCCGACGCCCTGGCACACGTTCCGGGAGGCGGAGGAGCCCGAGCTCGCCAGGCGGATCGCTCGCGCGCTGGAGCACGCGAGCGATCCGGAGACCACGATCATGAACCTCCATGCGCCGCCGTACGGCTCGCAGCTCGACAACGCGCCGGCGCTGAAGGACGACCTCACCTACGTCTCCGGCGGACAGGCGATCCGTCCGGTCGGCTCGACGTCGGTCCGCGATGCTATCCAGGAGTTCCAGCCCTTCCTGTCGCTGCACGGGCACATCCACGAGAGCAAGGGCGCCGCGCGGATCGGCAAGACCCTCGCGCTAAACCCCGGGAGCTCCTACGAGGAGGGCGTGCTGCAATCAGCGGTGGTCGAGATCGACTCGAAGAAGCGGAAGGTGAAGAGCTATCAGCTGTTGACCGGCTAACCGGGTAGGGCGCGATCGAACGGAGGTGATGTTCGAGACATGAACGATCGGAGGGACGGAGGCGAAGGGGGCTCCCGTCCCGACTCGACGTGGTTCGGTATTCGGGAGGGGGTGCCATGGCAGCGGTAGGCGAAGCTCCTACCTTGTTCCTTCGGAAGGCGACGGGACTCGTCAAGGGCTGGTCCCGGTTCGACGCCTTCCTCTACTCATTCATGTCGATCAACCTCGTGACCCTCGGCATGTTCTTCAGCCTTGCTGTGCTCGGCTACGCTCCCGGCGGCAACGTGCTATCCGCGATCGTGATCTCAGGGATCTTCGTGACGTTCCTCGTGATCACGTACGCGGGTCTGATCTCCGTCATGCCAAGGGCCGGCGGCGACTACGTGTGGCAGAGCCGGGTGCTCGGGGGCGGGATCGCGTTCGTGCTCGCGGTCACGGGTTGGTGGTTCATCCTTTGGTACTGGGCGCCGATCTACGGGGCCATCCTGAACGTCCAGGTTCTCCAGCCGATCGCCGCGCTGTTCAAGTTCGACGGGCTGCTCGAGTTCCTGGGGAAGGACAACGGCATATTCGCCGTCTGCATCTTGACCGTGGCGCTTGCCGGGTACCTGGTGTCCCTCGGCATGGAGGGCTACGCGAGGGTCCAGAAGTTCTGCTTCTACCTCGCGATGGCGGGTCTGGCCGTGATGCTCCTCGTCATGCTGTTCGGATCGCGGGAGGGCTTCCAGAGCGCCTTCAACCAGGAATCGGCGAACCTCTTCGGCACCAGCGGGGACACCTACGGGGCAACCGTCGATCTGGCCGGAGGCAGCGCCGCACTTCCGCCGGATCTGGGGTTCTCGCCGCTCTTCGGCGACAGCCTGCTCCTCATCCCCTTCCTCGCGTTCTGGATCCTGTGGCCGAACTGGGGCGCGACCCTCTACGGAGAGGTCAGGGGAGCCGGAGACTTCAAGCGCGTGACCAGCGGAATGATGTGGGGGCTCTGGGTCACCATCGTCCTCGCGGTCGTCTTCCTGGCGCTGGCCTCGAAGTTCTTCGGCTGGGACTTCTTCAACGCCGGCAACGTGAACTTCATCAACTACTACTACGGGTTCACGACCGACGTGACGATTCCCGTGTGGACGTACCCGCCGCTCCTTGTCGGGATGTTCTTCCACAACTCGTTCCTCGCGGCGATCCTCGTCCTGGTCTTCGGCGCGTGGTTCGTCGGCTGGGCGGGGACGCTGTTCCTGTCGTCCACGCGGGTGATCTTTGCGGCCGCGTTCGACCGTATCCTGCCGGAGCGTGTTGCTGACGTGTCCGAGAAGCGACACGTTCCCGTGTGGGCGTTGGTGTTGATGCTCGTGCCCGCAGTGGCGGTCAGCGCCCTGTACGCCTACTTCCACACGTTCAGGACGTGGGTGCTAGACGCGACCCTCGTGATCGCGGTGACCTTCTTCGGCACGGCCATCGCCGCCACGATCCTGCCCTGGCGCAAGAAGGCGCTCTACGAGAGCTCGCCGATCGCGAGGTACAAGGTGGCGGGGATCCCTCTCATCACGATCTCCGGAGCGATCACGGCCCTGTTCCTGGGGTGGAACCTGTACAAGTGGATGTGGCCGCCCGCTTCGGAGGGCAACCTGTACGGGATCAACAACCTCGACTCCTTGAAGTTCATGGGGGCGATGTACCTCCTCGCGGTCGTCGTCTACGTGGTCGCGAAGGTGTATCGGAAGAGCCAGGGGATCGACCTGGGAGCGATCCACAAGGAGATCCCGGTCGAGTAGCCGGGATCGAGTTCGTTCGGGGGGCGGCGAGCGCCGCCCCCCATCGTCCGTGAGGTGTTCGCATGGCAGACGAGTACCGGATGTTCATAGGCGGCGAGTGGGTCGGCTCGGAGAGCGGGGCCGTGTTCGAGGCGACCAGTCCGTCCTCCGGCGAGGTGATCGGCACGGTGCCGGAGGGCACCCGCGCCGACGCGCAGCGAGCGATCGCGGCGGCCGGCGAGGCGTGGCAGGGGTGGGGCGCGCTGTCGGCGTTCGATCGCGCGGCCAAGCTACGGCGGATGGCCGAGATCGCCGCCGAGCGCCGAGAGGACCTCGCCCACACGCTAGCGCTCGACCAGGGCAAGCCGCTACGGGCGGAGGCTCACGACGAGGTTGAGGAGCTGATCTCCTACTTCGAGATGGCCGCCGAGGACGCGACGCGGCTGGACGGCGTGATCCCGCCGTCGGTGGACCGGAGCAAGCGGGTGCTCCTCCAGCGGGTGCCGCGAGGGGTCGTCGCGGCGATCAGCCCTTGGAACTGGCCGTACACGATGCCGGCGGAAATCGTGGCGCCGGCGCTCGCCTACGGCAACGCCGTTGTGTGGGTGCCCGCGCCGACGACCTCGGTGTGCGCCGTGAAGCTCGCGGAGGTGGTCGCCGAGGCCGATGTGCCACCCGGGGTCTTCAACATGGTGACCGGTCCCGGGCCGGTCGTCGGCGACGAGATCGCGGCCCACCCCGAGACGCATGCGGTCGGGTTCATCGGCTCCATCGCGACCGGACGGTCGGTGGCGCAGCGTGCCGCGGGCAAGGAGCTGCTGCTCGAGATGGGTGGCAATGGGCCGCTCGTGATCATGGAGGACGCCGACCTCGACGCGGCCGTTCGCGGGACGCTTTCCGCGTGCTTCCTCAACGCGGGTCAGAGCTGCACCGCCGGGGAGCGGATCCTCGTGCACGAGGACGTGCACGACGACTACCTCGAGCGTCTCGCGGACGCGGTCGGTCGGGGGATCAGGCTCGGCGACCCCTTCGACGACCGGACCACGATGGGCCCGCTCAACAACCCCGGTGTCGCCGACAAGACCGAGCGGCATGTGGGCGAGGCCTCGGAGCGCGGCGCAAGGGTGCAGCTCGGCGGGCGTCGCTCGCCCGAGCTCGGCTCGGACCTGTTCTTCGAGGCGACGATCGTCGACGAGGTGACCGACGAGATGGAGATCGCCCGCGAGGAGACGTTCGGACCGGTCGCGCCGGTCTCCAGGATCCGGAGCGAGGACGAGGCGATCCGCCTGGTGAACTCGTCGCCCTACGGGCTCCTCTCCGCGATCTTCACCCGTGATCTCCGGCGGGGTCTGCGCTACGCCGAGGCCGTGCGAGCCGGATGGGTGAACGTGAACGAGGGCACGAACTACTGGGAGTCGCATCTTCCCTTCGGCGGCCGGGCGGGCTCGATGAGCGGCGTCGGTCGCGTCGGCGGCCGGTACTCGATGGAGCGTCTGACGGAGCTCAAGACCGTCGTCGTCGACGTGTCTTGAGGCAAGGAAGGTCGCGTGCGACGAGCGCGTGACGGTCGCACAACGCGGCTCTTCTACGCCGCGGACCTCCACGGCTCGGAGCCCACCTTCCGGAAGCTCGTGAACGCCGCGGCCTTCTACGACGCCGATGCCCTCGTGTTCGGGGGCGACCTCATGGGTAAGGTGCTCGTGCCGATCGTCCGCTGGGGAGGGACCTTCCGGGCTCGTTTCCTCGGGGCGGATCACGAGCTCGACGCGGACGGGCTCGCCCCATTCGTCGGGAGCCTGGAGACGACGGGCTTCTACTGGAAGGTGATGAACCCCGACGAATACGAGGAGGTCAAGTCCGATCCGCTCGCGCAGCGGACGCTCTTCTGCGAGCTGGCCGGCGAGCGCCTGGCGTCCTGGCTCTCGCTGGCGGAGGACCGGCTCGCGGGTACCGGCGTGCGGCTGTACCTCACCGGCGGCAACGACGACGAGCCTGCGGTCCTCGAGGTGCTCGAGCGCCACGATGGCCGGGTCGCGATCGCGTCCGAGGGGCGAGTGGTGCAGGTCGACGGGGACCACACGATGATCACCGTCGGGTTGTCGACACCCACGCCGTGGGACACCCCGAGGGAGGCAGGCGAGGACGTGATCGCCGAGGCGATCGAATCTGCGGGCGCCCGGGTGCCGGACCCCGGGCGCTGCGTCTTCAACCTGCACTGCCCGCCGAAGGACACGCCGCTCGACACCTGCCTTGAGCTGGAGCGCTCACCGGGCGAGCTGCCACGTCCGGTCCGTCGGGGCGGACGGTTCGTCACGACCGGCGGCGGCAGCGCCGCCGTGCGAAGAGCGATCGAGTCCTACCAGCCGCTGGTGGGTCTCCACGGCCACGTCCACGAGTCGCCCGGGCGCTTCCGGATCGGCCGAACCCAGTGCTTCAACCCCGGTAGCGAGTACGCCCAGGGCATCCTGCAGGGCGTGCTCGTCTCGCTTCGGTCCGGTGCCGTCACCGGATACCAGCACACCTCGGGGTAGGCGAGCGTTGACGCCCGGCGCGGCGCGGGAGTAGGGTCGCCGTTGCGACATGGCCATTAGCGTTGCGTGATGCGAAACGTAGAGCGAAGCGGCGTCCAGTCGGTCGCCCGCGCGCTGGCGATCCTTGAGGAGCTCGCGGGCGGCGAGCTGGGCGTCACCGAGCTGGGGCGCCGACTGGGTGTCCACAAGGCAACCGCCTCGCGGCTGGTCGCGACCCTGGCGGATCGAGGGCTCGTGGAACGCGATCCCTCGACCGACAAGTTCCGCTTGGGGTTCGGCCTGATCCACCTCGCCGGCGCCGCGATGGCGGGACTCGATCTCGTTCACGAGGCGCACCCCGTGCTGGAGGACCTCGCCGAGCGAACGCGGGAGACCGTGAACCTCGCAGTGCGCGACGGCGACAGCGTGATGCACGTCGACCAGATCGCCGGAACGCGCTCGGTCGTGTCGGTGTCCTGGGTCGGCCGTCGCACGCCCTACCACTGCACCTCGAACGGCAAGGTGCTGCTCGCGTTCCTCGGTGACGCCGAGCGCGCCCGGCTGCTCGCCGCGCCGCTCGAGCGCAGGACGGCGAACACGATCGTGGACCCCGACGCGCTCCGGGCTCAGCTCGCGGAGGTCGCCACCCGCGGGTACGCGTTCACCGTCGAGGAGCTCGAGGAAGGCCTGAATGCCGTCGCGGCGCCAATCCGGGGCGCCGCTGGCGAGGTGGTGGCGGCCGTCAGCGTGTCGGGGCCCGCGTTCCGGTTCCTGCGGTCGGACATCGAGCGGGTCGGGCGGATCGTCATGGACGCGGCGGGCGCGATCTCACGCCGGATGGGGTACGTGGAGAGGAGGCAGTCCGTTGGAGGTTGAGGAGAACCCCGGGATCCTGCTGTACACGAGGATCCGCAAGTCGCCGTACTTCTACGCCTCGCGCAAGCACGGCGTGAAGCGCTACAGCGTCTACAACCACACCTATCACCCCCGGCACTACGGCGACCCGGTCGAGGAGTACTGGAAGCTCGTGAACGGCGTCACGCTGTGGGACGTCGGCGTCGAGAAGCAGATCCAGATCAAGGGGCCCGATGCCTTCGACCTGGCGAACACGATCGTGCCCCGCGACCTGCACAAGTGCGCGGTCGACCAGTGCAAGTACGTGTTCATCACGGCTCCCGACGGCGGGATCCTGAACGACCCGGTGCTGCTGCGCGTGGCCGAGGACGAGTTCTGGCTCTCGCTCGCTGACAGCGACGTCAACCTGTACGCGCTCGGCATCGGAGCCGCCCTGGGGATGAACGTCACGGTCGGCGAGATCGACGTCGCGCCGGTCCAGGTCCAAGGGCCGAACGCGAAGAAGGTGCTGGTCGAGCTGGTCGGCGACTCGATCCTCGAGGTGCCCTACTACGGCCTCATGAAGGCCGAGATCGACGGGATCCGCGTCGTGATCTCGCGCACCGGCTACACCGGCGAGGTCGGGTACGAGATCTACTGCCACAACGCGAGCGTCCACGGTGCGCGGCTCTGGGACCTAGTGCTGGAGGCCGGCCAGCCCCACGGTCTGGATGTGATCGGGCCGTGCCATATCCGCCGCATCGAGGGCGGCATCCTGGCCTTCGGAGCGGACATGTGGTACGAGAACAACCCCTTCGAGGTCGGCTATCACTACACATGGATGGTCGACCTCGACCAGGAAGCCGACTTCATGGGGAAGGAAGCTCTGAGGCGCATCAAGGAAGAGGGCGTGAACCAGAAGCTCGTCGGCGTGGACATGGGGGGCGACCCCCTCGGGACCTACATCGACAACGAGATGATCGACTTCTTCCCCGTTCACGCGGGCGGTCGCGAAGTCGGGCGGGTGACCTCGGCTTGCTTCTCGCCCCGCCTGGAGAAGAACATCGGGTTCGCGATGCTTCCGATCGAGCACGCCGAGCTCGGGAACGCGCTCGAGGTGGACGTTCCCTCAGGAAGGGTGGCTGCGACGGTCGTCCAGATGCCGCACTGGGATCCGACCAAGGAGATCCCCAAGCAGTAGTCCTCGAGGAGCGCTCCGAAGGAGGCGGGGATGAGCGATTTGCCGGAGCGGGCGAGCATCGTCGTGGTCGGCGCGGGGATCGTGGGAAACAGCATGGCCTACCACCTTGCGCTCCTCGGGTGGCGGGACATCGTGCTGGTGGACAAGGGCCCCCTGCCCAACCCGGGCGGGTCCACCGGTCACGCCTCGAACTTCATATACCTCGTGGACCACTCCAAGGAGATGACGAGGTTCACCCTCGACAGCCTGGAGCAGTACCAGAAGCTCGGAGTCGCCACGATCTCGGGGGGGATCGAGGTGGCGCGCACGCCCGAGCGCATGGAGGAGCTCAAGCGACGCATCGCGTCGGCCAAGTCCTGGGGCATCGAGCCGGTGGAGCTGGTCACACCCTCCGAGGTCCGCGAGCTGGTTCCGTTCGTGGACGACAAGGTGATCCTCGGCGGCTTCTACACGCCGGGCGTCGCCGTCGTGGACTCTCTGCGCGCCGGAACCCTGATGCGCGAGCGAGCGCAGGAGATGGGCGCGCTCACGGTCTCGGCCTCGACTGAGGTCACCGGGATCGACGTCGCCGACGGGCGGATCGGTCGCGTCCGGACCGACAGGGGCGACGTCCAGACGGAGACGATCGTCGTCTGCTGCGGCATCTGGAGCCCGCGTATCGCCCGGATGGCCGGCGCCTCGATCCCGCTCACGCCGGCGGTGCACCAGATGATCGACGTCGGACCGGTGCCGCTCTTCGAGGGAACCGTCGGCGAGATCGAGTACCCGATCGTCCGCGACGTCGATACGAACATGTACGAGCGCCAGCACGGCAGCGAGCTCGAGATCGGCTCCTACGCGCACCGGCCGATCCTCTGGGAGCCCGACGACATCCCATCGATCGAGCAGTCCGCGCTCTCCCCGACCGAGCAGCCGTTCACGAAGGGCGACTTCGATCCGCAGCTCGAGGACGCGCTCGAGCTGATGCCGGAGATCCTGGGCGACGAGCGGGTCGGCGTGAAGTACGCGATCAATGGGCTCCTCTCGCTCACCCCGGACGGGATGCCGTGCCTGGGTGAGACGCCGGAGGTTCAGGGTCTGTGGTCGGCCGCGGCGATCTGGATCAAGGAGGCGCCCGGGATAGCCAAGTGCATCGGGCAGTGGATGACCGACGGGACCCCCGAGATCGACCCGCACGCGTCGGACGTCGCGCGCTTCTACCCGCACCACCGGACCAGGAAGCACGTCAAGGAGCGCTGCGCCGAGGGCTACAACAAGACCTACGGCATCGTGCACCCGATGGAGCAGTGGAGCTCGAACCGCAACGTCCGGCTCACGCCTTTCAACGAGCGGGAGCGAGCGCTCGACGCGGTGTTCTATGAGGCGGCCGGCTGGGAGCGCCCACACTGGTACGGGTCAAACGCGGCTCTGCTCGAGGAGTACGGCGACCGCGTGATGCCCCGGGAGGCCGAGTGGGAGTCTCGGTGGTGGTCGCCGATCGTGAACGCGGAGCACCTCGCGATGCGCGAGCGTGTGGGGCTCGTCGACCTCTCGGCGTTCGCGATCTTCGACGTGACCGGTCCCGGGGCGCTCGGGTACCTCCAGGGGTTGGTCGTCAAGCAGATCGGCGTGCCAGTGGGGCGCGTCGTCTACACGCCCTTGCTCAACGCGGCCGGCGGCGTGAAGGCCGACCTCACGATCATGCGCCTTTCATCGAACGAGTTCCGCGTGGTGACCGGCGGTTTCTCCGGGATGTTCGACAAGAAGTGGTTCGTCGACCATCTCCCGGACGATGGCTCGGCGCAGCTGTTCGACGCGACCTCCGCGTGGTGCACGGCCGGTGTCTGGGGGCCGAGCGCGCGCGACCTGGTCGCCTCGGTGACCGAGGACGACGTCTCCGGCAAGGGGTTCCCGTTCGCGACCTGCCGCCGCATCACGATCGACACGCTCGGGGTGCTCGCCTCCCGGATCTCGTACGTGGGCGAGCTTGGATGGGAGCTCCACGTGCCGATGGAGCAGGGCGCCAGCCTCTGGGACGTGCTCTGGGAGGCCGGGCGGCCGCTCGGAGTCGTGCCGGTCGGGATCGGCGTGTACGCGACGACCGCCCGCCTCGAGAAGAGCTACCGCGCGCACGGCAACGAGCTGGAGCTCGAGTACGACCTCGTCGAGGCGGGCATGGCGGGTCCGTCGCTCAAGGACGAGGACTTCGTCGGGCGCGAGGCGTACCTGAAGCAACGGGCCGGCGATCCGGCCGCGCATCTCTGCACGCTCACGGTCGACGACCACACGTCCTCTTCCGGCGTGAAGCGATACATGATGGGCCGCGAGCCGATTCTCTTGCCGGACGGCGACCCGATCGTGGACGCGAAGGGCAGGCGGTCATACGTCACGAGCGCCGGCTCTGGGCCGTCGCTCGGCAAGCATCTGCTGATGGCCTACCTGCCTCCGGAGCGCGCGAAGGAAGGCGAGCGCCTCGCCGTCGAGTACTTCGGCGAGCGGTACCCGGTGACCGTGGCCGTGGTCGGCGCACGGCCGCTGTTCGACCCCGAGAACGAGCGGATGAAGCGCTGACGTGAACGTCCTGGTCTGCGTGAAGCGAGTCCCCGTCACCGGCGGACGTATCACCCTCACTCCCGACGAACGAGAGATCGACACCAAGTTCCTCGGCTTCACCGTCAGCCCGCACGAGGAGTGCGCCGTCGAGGAGGCGGTCCGGATCGTCGAGGCAGGGGGCGGTAGCTCGACCGTGCTGACCCTCGGCACTCCTGAGTCGGAGGAGCAGCTGCGGGACGCGCTGGCGATCGGGATCGCCGAGGCGATCCTGCTCGAGACCGGCGGAGCCGAGTGGGATCCGGGGGCGACCGCCGCCGCGATAGCCGAGACCGTCCGCGATCGCGGGTTCGACCTGCTCCTGTTCGGCAACGAGGCAGCCGACACCGGCGACTACCAGGTCGCTGTGCGTGTGGCGCACTTGCTTGGAGTGCCTTGCGTGACCGGGGTGAAGCGCCTCGAGGTGCGGGATGGGGCGGCGCTCGCACTCCGCGAGGCCGCAGGCGGTTGGGAGGTCTTCGAGCTGCCGCTCCCCGCGGTGGTCTCCGTCAAGGAGGGCATCAACCTGCCCAGGTACCCGTCGATGCCCGGCAGACTCCGTGCCAAGAAGAAGGACATCGAACGTCTCGCGCCCGAGCCTCCCGCGGCGGAGCTCGAGATGGTCCGCCTCCGGCTCCCCGAGGCGGCCGACAAGCAGGTCGAGGTCATCGGCGAGGGGCCGGACGCGGCCCCAAGGGTGGTCGAGATGCTCCGGGAGATCGGGGTCGTCTCGTGATCCTCTGCATGGTCGAGCACGACCGCGGTGAGCTGAACGAGATCTCACTCCAGGCACTTACGTTCGGTCGCGGGCTCGCGGAGCGACTCGACGTGCCCCTCGACGCCGTCGTCGTGGGCGAGGCCGGTCGAGTTCTCGTTGGGTCGCTTGGTCCGTTCGGTGTCTCCACCGTGCACCTCGCCGCCCACGAGCGGCTCGACGACTACGCGCCGATCGCCTGGGGGCGGAGCGTGGCGGAGCTGGTCTCGTCGCTCGGGCCGGAGGCGGTTCTGGCCGCTGGGACCGATCGAGGGAACGAGGTCATGGCCCACGCTGCCGCGATGTCATCTCTCCCGATGGCGGCGAACGTCGTCGCGGCGGAGCCCGGCGACCCTTGGCTCGTCACGCGGGTCAGGTGGGGCGGGAGCCTCCTCGAGGAGGCCCGCGTGCACGGTGCTGCGAAGCTGCTGACGGTTGCCCCCCATGTCGTGCGGGCGGATGAGACGACGCCCTCGCAACCCGAGGTGGTCGAGTTCGCGCCGGCGCTGACCGATGGGGATCTGCTCGTTCGCGTCGTCGATCGCGTCGCGGCCGAGACGGGGAAGGTCGCGCTCCCGACGGCCCGCGTGGTCGTCGGCGGCGGCCGAGGCGTCGGCAGCGCCGAGGGGTTCGTAGTCCTGGAGGAGCTGGCGGAGCTGCTCGGGGCAGCGGTGGGGTGCTCACGCGTAGTCACGAGCCTCGGCTGGCGCCCGCACACCGACCAGGTCGGCCAGACCGGAACCCGGATCGCTCCCGACCTATACATCGCGTGCGGCATCAGCGGAGCCATCCAGCACATGGTCGGGGCCAAGGCCGCGAAGAAGATCCTCGCGATCAACATGGATCGAGACGCGCCGATCATGGTGCAGGCCGACTACGCGGTGATCGGCGACCTCCACGCGGTGCTTCCCGCCGTCGTGCAGGAGCTCCGCAAGGCCGGCGGCGCCTGACGTCGGCGCTGCGGTAGGGTCCCGACGTGAACGAGCTCTCCTCCGTGGCCGCCGTGGACGCGCTCCGGGCGTTCCGGGAGCGATCGCTCTCGCCCGTCGAGCTCCTCGAGGCGGTGATCGCCCGCGCGGAGGCCGTCGAGCCGACCCTGAACGCCTTCTCCGAGACCCGCTTCGACGAGGCGCTGGTGCAGGCGAAGGAGGCGGAAGCGCGGTATCAGAAGGGCGGGCGCGTGCGTCCGCTCGAGGGCTTGCCGGTTGCCCTGAAGGACGAGGCCGAGGTGAAGGGATGGAAGGCGACCTTCGGCTCGCTCGCCTTCCGCGACCAGATCGCCGACCACACCGCGCCGGTCGCATGGCGGATCCTGCGGAGCGGGGCGATCGTGCACGCGCGGACGACGACCCCGGAGTTCTCCTGCGCGCCCTACACGCACTCCCGACTCTGGGGCGTCACCCGGAACCCCTGGAATCCGGAGTTCGCCGTCGGGGGCTCTTCGGGCGGCTCGGGCGCCGCGCTCGCCGCGGGGACGGCCGCGCTCGCGAGCGGCTCGGACATCGGCGGTTCGATTCGGATCCCCGCGTCGTTCAACGGCGTCGTCGGGTTCAAGCCGCCGCACGGGCGCGTCCCGGTGGAACCACCGTTCAACCTCGATCAGTACTGCCACGAGGGGCCGCTCGCGCGCACGGTCGCCGACTGCGCGCTGCTGGAGAACGTGATGGCCGGGCCGCACCCGCGCGACGTCACGTCCCTCCGTCCGAAGATCCGGATCCCGCCTGAGCTGAAGGGGATCGAGGGGTGGCGGATCGGGCTGTCGCTCGACCTGGGCGGCTACCGGGTCGACGACGAGGTCGCGAAGCGGACGCTCGAGGCCGCGGACGCGCTCCGGGAGGCCGGCGCGATCGTCGAGGAGGTCGCGATCGGGTGGGACCTCGAGGCGATCGTGCGGTCGGCCCGGATCCACTTCGGGGCGATCTTCGGCGCGGAGATTGGCGAGGTCGCCGCCGAGCACCGCGAGCTCCTCACCGAGTACGCCCTCGCGTTCGCCGAGGAGGCCGCGGCCGTGCCGCCGGGAGCGTTCCTCGAGGGGCTCCGGCTGGAGGCCGAGATCTACGCGCACCTCGGGCGATCGCTGCAGCGCTACCGGGCGCTCGTCTGCCCGACGATGGCCGTGACAGGGTTCGCCGCAGGCGACGATTACCTGGGGCGAACGAGAGAGGACGGCGGGCCGCTCGACCGGCAGTTCGACGCGTGCATGACGGTGCCGTTCAACGTTTGCAGCCGGTGCCCGGTTCTCGCGGTCCCGTCGGGGTTCGCGTCCAACGGTGTGCCTACCGGCATCCAGGTCGTCGGCCGGACCTTCGACGATGTGGGGGTCTTCCGGATCGGCGCCGCTCTGGAACGTGTCCGCCCCTGGCTCGACGCGCCCGAGCGCCGCCCGCGGATCTGACCTGCGTGTCGGTGCCTCGTGCGAGGCTCTGCTCCGGCCCAGTTTGACTTAGCTAAAGGAGTTAGTCCACAATGACCGTCGTGGACCAGGTGAACGTGCATGACGCGAAGACGCACCTCTCCAAGCTGCTGGCCCGCGTGGAGAGGGGGGAGGAGATCGTGCTGGCGCGCGCCGGTAAGCCTGTGGCCAAGCTCGTCCCTATCGCGCGTCTCGAGCGCCGTCCATCGGGTTTCGCGAAGGGAACCATCTGGATCTCCGACGACTTCGACGATCCTCTCCCCCCAGAGTTCTGGTTCGGAAGCGATTGAGGCTGCTCCTCGACACGCACGTCTTTCTCTGGTGGATCGGTGAGGACGACCAGCTGCCGCGCCCCATCTGGGAGGCGATCGGCGACCCTAACAACCAAGCGCTCCTCAGCGCGGCGGCCGCCTGGGAGATCGTCGTCAAGGCCGGCGGCGGCCGCCTCCGCCTGATGGAGCCGCCAGAGGAGCTCCTGCCTCGAGGGATCGACCGGGCGCGTCTGATCATGCTGCCTGTCGAGCTCCGTCACGTGCTGCGACTCGCGTCGCTGCCCCCGATCCACGCGGACCCTTTCGATCGGATGCTCGTTGCGCAGGCGCTCGAGGACGGCCTCACGCTCGTCACCGGCGATCCCGTCGTGCAGTCCTACGGCGTTGACTTCATCTGGTAGCTCCGCCTCGTTCTGAACAGTCGTTCAGTCCGAGGATATGCTGCGCGCACGGAGGTGGTCGCCCATGTTCCCCATGACCGACGAGGACCGCGAGATCCAGGCCAGGACCCGCCGATTCGTGGACGAGGAGCTGATCCCACACGAGGTCGAGGCCGAGATGAACGACGGCGAGCTTCCTGTGGAGGTGGTCGAGGCCCAGAAGCGAAAGCTCCACGCCCTGGGTCTGCACGCGGTCAACATGCCGCGCGACCTCGGCGGCGCCGGGCTAACGACGTTCCAGCAGGTCCTGGTCTCCGAGCAGATCGGAAGGGTGACCAACGGCCTCGGTTGGGTGCTGCACACGGGTCCCGAGTGGGCGATCGAGGCCCTGAACGAGGACCAGATCGAGCGGTTTCTGAAGCCGATAGTCTCCGGCGAGCGAAGCGAGTGCTACGCGATCACCGAGGCCGGTGCCGGCTCCGACGTCGATGCGATCGAGGCGACGGCTCGCCGCGACGGCGACGAGTACGTGCTGAACGGCACGAAGTGGCACGTGACCTCGTACAACAGGGCCAATACCGTCTTCTTCCAGGCCAAGCTCGTCGGTGGCGAGCACGAGGGCTCGCACAGCCTGTTCGTGCTCGACACCCCCTGGGAGGGGGTATCCGTGGTCCGCGTGCCCGCCTACTCCCACACTTACTCGCACCACCATCCGATCGTCGAGTTCAAGGACGTGCGCGTCCCCGTCGCCAACCGGATCGGGGAGGAGGGCGACGGCATGCAGTTCACGCAGGCCTGGTTCCGCTACGAGCGGCTGATGATCGCGGCGCGCTCGTGCGGCGCCGCCGAGCGGCTGATCGAGGAGGCCACAGCCTTCGCGAGGCGCCGGGTGCAGTTCGAGCGGCCGATCATCGAGTTCCAGGCGATCGCCCACATGCTCGCTGATTCGCTGACCGAGCTTTGGGCCGCACGGCTCATGACCTACCGCACCGCGGAGGGGATCGACGAGGGACTCGACGTCAAGATCCAGCACGCGCACTCCTCCATGGCCAAGGTGTATGCGAGCGAGATGGCCAATCGCGTCGCCGATCGCGCCGTGCAGATCTTCGGCGGCCGCGGATACATGCGCGAGAACGTCGCGGAGCGGTTCTACCGCGAGGTGCGGGTCGACCGGATCTGGGAAGGAACGTCGGAGATCCAGCGGAACATCATCGCCGCGCAGCTGCAGAAGCGCGGCGTTCGAACGCTGGTCGGGTGAGGCGGGAGCCGATCAGCTCTTCGCGCCGGCGCCGAGCTCCTGGCGCGAGACCTCGAAGCCGATCTCCTTGGCGGCCATCTCCAGCACCGTCTGGCGCATGCGGTGCGGGGTGACCTCGCTGTCGTTCATCACGACCTGGATCGCCAGCCCGTCGATCAGCGCGCCGATGCGGAGCGCCAGCTCGTCGGCGTCGCCTTCGGGGAACTCTCCGTTCTTCTGGCCGGTTCGGATGATGTCGGCGATCGAGTCCCGCCAGCGCTTGTCGAGCGTCTCGCGGTCGCGGGCCATCTTCTCGTTGTGCAGGGCTCGGGTCCAGACCTCGATCCAAAGCGCCCACTCGTCGAGGCGTCCATACTCGGGCAGTAGGCCGGGCACCGACAGGTCGATCAGGCGCATCAGCTGTTCCTTGGCGCTCGGGATCCGCCGCACCTCGCGCGAGAGCCTCAGGTAGAACTGGTCGTTCGCGAACGACAGCGCCTCAGAGAGCAACCGATCCTTGGACTCGAAGTAGTAGAGGATCAGCCCCGGCGAGACACCGGCCCGCTCGGCGATATCGGAGATGCGGGTCTCGGCCAGCCCCCGGTCCGTTATGACCTGGGCGGCGGCATCGAGTATCTCCTGATGCCGATCCGGTTTCTGCCGTTGCGCGCCCATCCCTCTCCCGTCGACCTTGAATCTCATACAGGCCGGACCCCCGGTCCGGCCCCTCGGCGGTCCACCGCCGGAGTCACTTTACGCCGTCTACCTGCGGTGTCAAACGTCCGGCCCCCGGTCACCGACTTGACTGGCTGTTCAGGAACAGAGATGATTTTCTCTCGGGCCCACCGGTCGGGGGTCACCAGGAGAAGGGGCCAGGAGGAAGGTCATGGCGAACATCTACGACGCGATCGTGATCGGCGGCGGACACAACGGGCTCATCGCGTCCGCGTACCTCGCGCGTACCGGGCAACGCACGGTGGTGCTCGAGGCGCGGAACAAGACGGGCGGCGCGGCGGACACCAGCGCTCCGTGGCCCGAGCACCCCGACTTCAACGTCACGACGTACTCCTACGTCATGAGCTTGATGCCGCCGACGATCATCCGGGACCTGAACCTCGAGCGGCATGGTTACAACGTCGTTCCGTTCGGCCCCTACTATCAGGCGTACCCCGACGGGTCGTCGGTGAAGGTCTACGCCGACGACGCGGCCAAGAACCGCGAGTCGATCTCGAAGTTCTCCAAGAAGGATGCGGACGCGATCGGCGAGTGGGACGAGTGGCTCGCCGGCGTCGCCAAGATCATCGGACCACTTCTGATGAGCGTGCCGCCAAAGCTCGGCTCGATGGCCTTCGGCGATCTGCTCGACTCCGTGAAGGCGGCATGGAGGGTGCGCAGGCTCGGTGTACGGGGCGTCGGCGACGTGACTCGCCTGTTCACGATGAGCGTCGAGGAGCTCCTCGACCAGTGGTTCGAGTCGGATCAGGTGAAGGGAATGCTGACGGTGAACGGCGTGATCGGCACCTGGGCCGGTCCGGCGGAGCCCGGCACGGCCTACGTCATGCTCCACCACTCGATCGGCGACGTGGGCGACGGTCACCTCGGGAGCTGGGGATTCCAGCGGGGCGGGATGGGCGCCGTCTCCGACGCCTGTCGCGGCGCCGCCGAGGAGCTCGGCGCCGAAATCCGGACGAACGCGCGCGTGACCAAGATCCTCATCCGCAACGGCCGCGCGGTGGGCGTCGCCCTCGAGACCGGTGAGGAGATCCGCGCGCCGATCGTCGTCACGTGCACGCACCCCAAGATCGCGTTCCTCGACCAGATCGACCGCCACGAGCTCCCGGAGGACTTCGTCCGCGACATCGAGAACTGGAAGACGCGCTCGGGCGTCGTGAAGGTGAACTGCGCGATCTCCAAGCTGCCGAGCTTCAAGGCGGACCCCGGTTCCGGGCTCCAGGACCACCACACTGGATCGGTGGAGCTCTGCTACTCGCCGGAGTACGCCGAGCGCGCTTTCCAGGACGCGCGCGAGGGCCGCGGGGCCGAGCACCCGTTTTCGGACGGCGTCATACCCACAACGATGGATCCCTCGCTGATGCCCGAGGGCATCCACCAGTTCTCCATGTACACGCAGTGGGGGCCGCTGTCGTGGGCGGAGGAGCGTCACGACGAGGAGCTCGAGGCCTACGCGGACCGTGTGATCGACGAGTACGACGGCATCGCGCCGGGCTTCAAGGAGTCGATCATCGCCCGGCAGGTGCTCGGACCGTGGGACATGCAGGAGGAGCTCGGGCTGATCGGAGGCAACATCTTCCACGGGGAGCTCACGCCTGACCAGCTCTTCCACATGCGCCCGTCGCCCGGGTACGCCGACTACCGCACGCCGATCCGCGGCCTCTACCAGGCGAGCTCGGCAACACACGCGGGCGGCGGGGTGACCGGCATCCCGGCGCTCAACTGCTTCCGGCAGATCCAGAGGGATCAGAGGCGCGGGAAGCTGGGGTTGAAGAAGTAACCTGAGCCGGTTGCGGACGGGGGAGCGAGCCTCGGGGGAGAAAGCGGCGCTCGAGCGCATGCTCGAGGCGCGATCGGTCGCGGTGATCGGCGCCAGCGCCCGTGAGGGCTCGGTCGGGCATCAGACGATGGTCGAGCTGCTCGAGGGAGGGTTCGACGGCGCCGTCTACCCGGTGAACCCCAAGTACGACGAGCTGTTCGGGCACCGATGTTACGCCTCGATCGCGGACGTCCCCGAGCCGGCCGATCTGGCCGTCGTCTCGCTCGCGAACTCGTTGCTCGAGGACACGCTGAGGACATGCGTGGACGCGGACGTCGGCTCGGCGGTGATCTACGCGAGCGGGTACGAGGAGCCGAGCGATGGCGTTCCACCGCTCACGGAGCGGCTCGCCGAGATCGCACGCGACGCCGGCATGGCGGTGTGCGGCGGCAACTGCATGGGCTTCGTGAACGTCGAGCGGAGCCTACGAGCGACCGGCTGGTACGAGCCCAAGCCCCTCGAGCCGGGTGGGATCACGTTCATCTCGCATTCCGGCTCGGCCTTCGTGGCGCTGCTGCACAACGACCGACATCTCCGGCTCAACCTGGCGATCTCCTCGGGGCAGGAGTTCGTGACGACAACGTCGGACTACATACGCTACGCGCTCGAGCGGGAGAGCACGAAGGCGATAGCGCTCTTCATCGAGGCCGTTCGCGACGTGGCCGGGTTCCGTGAGGCGTGCCGGACGGCTGCGGCCCGGGACGTCCCAGTGATCGCGCTCAAGGTCGGGCGCGAGGAGCTCACGCGCGAGATGGTGTCCGCGCACTCGGGCGCCCTGGCCGGTGAGGACGGCGCGTACGAGGCGCTGTTCGAGGCCGACGGGATCCTCCGCGTGGAGTCGCTCGACGAGATGGGTGACGTCCTCGCGCTCTTCGTCGCCGGTCGCCGCGCCGGCCCGGGGGCCCTGGCGTCGATCCACGACTCCGGCGGCGAGCGGGCCATGATCGTCGACGCCGCCGCGGCGACCGGCGTGCCATTGGCGCGGGTCTCGAAGCCGACCTCCGATCGGATGGGCGAGCTCCTAGAGGAGGGGCTGCTCCCGGTGAACCCGCTTGACTTCTGGGGGACCGGCCGCGACGCGTTCGGCGTCATCACCGGGTGCGCGCGGGCCCTCGTCGAAGACCCGGACGTGGCCGCCTTCGTGTTCACGGCCGACCTCACTCACGAGGACGATCCCATGCAGAGCTACGTCGGGATGTTCCTCGACGTCTGGCCCCAGACTGAGAAGCCGATGGCGATGCTGTCCAACTTCGCTAGCGGCATCGACCCGGAGAACCGGCGGGTGCTCGATGCGGCCGGCGCGCCTCTCCTCGAGGGCACCCTCACGGGCCTGGCCGCGTTCCGGCACCTGTTCGCGTACAGGGACCACCGCGCCCAGCCGCCGATCCAGGCGTCGCCGGGGGTACCGGGCCACGTCCGCGACCGGTGGCGCGGGCGCCTGGAGTTGGGCTTGCCCCTCGACGAGCAAGAGGGGTTGCAGCTGCTGGCCGACTACGGGATCCGGACCGTGGAGGCCCGGGTCGTAAAGGGCTTCAGGGACGCGCTCGACGCGGCGATGGAGCTCGGTTGGCCGGTGGCGCTGAAGACCGCCGAGCGCGAGATCCAGCACAAGTCCGAGGTCGGCGGGGTGAAGCTTCACATCGGTGGGGCTCCGGCGCTGAAGGCCGCGTATGAGGAGATGGCCTCGCGGTTGGGCCCGCGGGTCACCGTTGCGAAGATGGCGCCGAAGGGCGTGGAACTGGCGTTCGGGATCGTCTGGGACCCGCAGCTCGGGCCGCTCGTCCTGGTGGCGGCGGGCGGCGTGCTTGTCGAGATCCTGCACGACCGCCGCCTGGCGCTTCCCCCCCTGGACGAGTCGCGCGCGAGACGCATGGTGGACCGCCTGAAGGTCAGGCGTCTGCTCGACGGTGTGCGCGGCCAGCCGCCGGCCCACGTAGGGGCGGTGGTAGGCGCGCTGGTCTCGCTCTCGCGTCTCGCTGTCGATCTCGGAGAGCACATCGGGGCGCTGGACGCGAACCCGGTTATCGCCACCCCGGAGGAGTGCCTCGCCGTCGACGCACTCGTGATCCCGCGCGGGTAGATCCGGGAGCTACGCGGCCACCGTCAGGTGGCGGCGGCCTGCCAGGAACGCCAGACCGTAGACTACGGCGACCACGATCAGAAGCGCGCGGTAGCCGGTCACGACCGCCGCATACTCGAGCGTGCCACCCACCATAGCGCCGAGAAGATTCGCGCCGAAAGCGGCCGCCGACGAGGCGGTGTTCTTGAATCTCTGCGCGAACACGAGGTTCGCGAGGAAGATGGGAGCGAACGCGAGCGCGGTCGCGGCGGCGAAGCGCGGAGCGAGGTCCAGCGCGAGCAACGTGCGCGAGGGCACCACGTAGGCGATCGCGACGGCCACGAGCAGCATCGCGTAGAGGACGGGCGGGCGGGGGAGGCGCACGCGGCGAGCAACCTCGATGGCACCGAGAACGGCCAGCAGGATGCCGGCGAACACGAGCGCGTTCACCACCCACGTGGTCCCGAACAGGAGCGCGAAGCCGACGACGTTCTTCGTCTCCAGGAGCAGGAAGGCCACGCCCATGAAGAACAGGTCGAGGTATCCGCGCAGATCGCGCAGGCGCCCGGCCTCCCGGCGCACGAGCACGACGGCCGCCGCGAGCATCAGGGCGAGCGAGACGAAGTAGAACGCCGGCAGCGACTTGCCCCGCAGGTACGGGAACGGGTGGTCGTCGGTTGCCGGTTGGGGGATCGGCATCTCCGATGGCGTCCACGCGGTAGCGCAGTGGACGTTGCCCTCGCGCACGCCGGCCGTGATGACCGCCTGCGTCCGCGGCTCCAGCGTCTCGCCGAGATCGAAGCAGGGCGCCGTCCCGAACACCTCTTCGACCGTTCCGGCGAAGCGATCGAGGACGTCGGGACGGTAGTAGTTGTACATGGAGAAGACGCCGTCGCCCGAGAGGTGCTCCCGGACGGCCTCGATCGCTTCGCGTGTGAACAGGTAGCTCTCCAGGCGCAGCGACCCCTGCCCCGATACGAGCGTGAGCGAGTCCGGGAGCGCGAACAGCACGAGGTCGAACCTCCGGTCGTCTCGCTCGAGGAACGCGCGCCCGTCGGTGACGTGCACCTCCACACGCGGGTCGCCGTACGGATCGTCGGGGTGGCGCTCGGAGCCGATCTCCTGCAACAGGGGATCGATCTCGACGGCGACCACGTGGTCGGCACCGCGCGACAGGGCGACGGCGACGTCGTTCCCGGTCCCCGCGCCTACGATCAGGACGTCGCCGGGGTCTTCGCGGGTCAGCATCTCGTAGGGGAACAGGTAGAAGGGTTGCAGTGCAGGCAGTTCCGAGAGCGGAAGCATCGTCTGGTGCGGCCTTCCGTTCACTCGCACGGCGATGCTGCCAACATCTGAGGGGTCGCGGACCGTGACGCGGTAGTAGGGGGACCAGAGGTCCGAGGGAACCACAGACCCGATCGATAGCAGTGCGACGAGCGCGCCGGCGGCGAGCCTCTCGCGCCGGTCGCGGGCGAACAGCGCCAGGAACCCCAGGGCCATCGCTATCCCGAGAACCACCGGTCGAACGCCGAGAGCCGAGAGCGCCGTGAACGCGACCACACCCAGGATGCTCCCGAGGATGTCAGCCCGGTATGCCTCGAGCGGCGGAAGCAGGACGAACGTCCTCGCCACGCCCTCGGCGAGCAGAGCCATGACGAGCACCACACCGAGGAACAGGACCGGCATCTCGATCCACCCGGGGAGCGCCGGGGCGCCGAACAGCCCTCCGAGCGCCTTCCCCGAGGAGGGATGCGCGATCGACACGGGGAAGACGACGACGAACGCGACGAGGGCAGCCAACGCTACCGGAGTGCTCGAGGACCGGTCCCGCTCACGGCCGGCCCGCAGGAACCCGAGGCCGATCCCGAGGAACGACGCGAGCAGCACGAAGTTGGTGAAGTAGGAGAGATAGACGACGTAGGCCTGCGTCCAGCGGATCAGGAAGAGCTCGACGAACAGCATCAGGAACGACAGGCCGGCGAGCCGCAGCCGGACCTCGCGTGGGGTCGCGTCGGCGCCGGAGAATCGATCGGCGAGTCGCATGGTCGCCGGAGTTTATCGGGGTGGGCGCGGTGCGACGAAACCTGTGGACTACGTGGCCGGCTCGTCGGCCGGTTCGATGGACTCCGGCCACTCATCGAACTCGCCGATCCAGCGAAGAGCCTCGCCGTCACAGTCCTTCGACCTGGGCCGGGGGTCGGGCGGCCGCGGCCTGGCGTCGAAGTCGAAAACGTGCTCGAAGTTGTGCGTGTTCGCGATCCGCGGAGTGAGGTAGTCGAGACCCCAGTTGTCCGAGACGAACCGAAGGGGCGAGGTGAACTCGCCCTGCGCGTCGTCGACGTACCCCCGCTTCGCGTAGGGGGAGATCACGAGCATCGGCACCCGGAACCCGAGCCCGAAGCTGTCGATCATCGGCGGCTCGACGTGATCGTAGAAGCCTCCCCACTCATCCCACGTGATGAAGATCGCCGTCTCTTTCCACATGTCGGAGCGCATGATCCCGTTCACGACATCGGTGATCCAGTTGTGCGCGTGGCACGTGCTCCAGGGTGGGTGGTCGGAGAGCTGGAACAGCGGTGTGATCCACGTGACCGGCGGAAGCGCGTTCGCGGCGATGTCCGTGACGAGGTCGTCCACAGGCCGGATGTGTTCGTCGAACGCGTCGGTGTGGAACACGTTCCCGACCGCCGTGTAGGCGTTCCAGATGTAGCCGACCTGGTAGGGCTGGGCCGCGTAGTAGGCCCAGTCGATCGTCGCCGCCGTGAGCTGCTCGCCGACGGTGGGGAGCTCGAAGCAGGTCGAGTGCTTGGCGAGGTTGCCGCTCGGATCCATCGCGAGGACGAAGACGTCCTCGCCGTACGCGTCGCACCCCCAGCTCTTGATCCGCAGGTCGCCGTCGAACTTCACCTCGATGTTCTCGGGGTTGTCGATCGTGCCACCCGACGTGCCGGCGATGAAGAAGAGGTGGTTCGGGTACGAGGGCCCCATCGCCGAGGCGAAGAAGTTGTCGCAGAGCACGTAGTTCTCCGCCCAGTGCCAGTAGTTCGGGACGTCCATCCGGTCGTACTGCGAGTACCCGTAGTACGGGCCGTAGATCCCCTGCGCGAAGCCGTCGAGCTCGCCGCCGTTGTGGTTCTTGAGCGCGGCTGCGAGGTCGTGCGGGAGGTCACCGGGCAGCCACTCGGGGCATCGGATCAGCGGGCGCTCCTTGCCTAGGTCGAGGCCTACCGTTGTCCCGTTCGCGCCGGGGAAGCGGCCGAAGACGCAGTCGAAGCTCCTGTTCTCGAGCATCAGGTACACGACCCGCTTGATCGGCCAGCGGGTGTCGCTCGTGCGCGCGTCCGGTCCGCTCCCGGAACGCTCGATCCCCTTCGTCGTGTCCTTGGTGCAGGAAGCGAGCATGACGGCGCCGGCGGCCATCGCCGATCGCGCTAGGAAGTCACGCCGCGAAGTCCGCCTCGTTGGTCCGGCCGCCGTGAACTCCTTGGCGCGGCCCGGATCGATGCTCGGAAGGATCGCGGCGAGCATCGGATCTGCTGCGAGGCGGGCATTGGCGGGCAGCCGTGTAGACGGTTCGTGGATCACGGTCCGCACACCCTACCAAGCCGGTGTGCGGATGCGCGGGAGGTATGCTTCGCTCGGTCGCCGTACCGCAACGCACATGCTCCGACGCCTGATATCGCTCGCGCTCGTGCTCCCGGTGCTGCTCGCCTCCTGCGATCGGGCGGTCGAGGTACCGACGCCGACGCGGTCTTCGACCCCGGCGCCCTCGTCGCGAACCGCCTCGCCGACGCCCGAGCCGGTCGAGCCGCCTGGGCCGCCGAAGGACCCCTACGCGCAGTCGGGCCCAGCGACCGGCGAATGCATAAACGGATGGCGCTCGCCGGCGAAGGGAAGCGCGCTGCACGACCGGCCGCTCGAGGTGATACGACTTGCGACCGGCGTGGAGGGCCCGCTCGTCGTCATGCATCTCCGCTACTTCGAGGGACCCGAGTCGCCTCCCTCGGACAAGGGCTACCTGGCGCTTGTCCAGCGCTGGTACGTCCGCGCATACGCGAAGGACGATCCTGCCTTCCAGGCACGGTTCCTGGTCGAAGGGCGCGAGTTCGGCGACGGGTTGGTGGCCGTGGCCCCCTACGACACGACCGGTTTCCGCTCGCCGGACTGGCGGGCGTTCCAGTACGACGAGTCGAACCCCGATCCGCGGCCGGTCCGTGGGTTGCCCGGCGAGTGGGCCGGCGGCGCCTACGACTTCGTGGAAGGAGGCGCCGGGCTCACGATACCCGGGCTCCCCGAGGTGCTCGTCGGATGCCTCGACGGGAGCTAGGTGAAGTGTTTGCTGGTTCGAGGGCCGGAACAGTACAGTCCGGGCGGATCGGCCAGGAGGTGTTCCTATGAGCACGCTCGAGCGGGACGTCGTCGTCGTCGGCGGGGGCCACAACGGCCTTGCATGTGCCGCCTACCTCGCAAGGAGCGGACTGGACGTCCTGGTGCTGGAGCGACGCGACGTCCTTGGCGGCGCGGCGGCTACCGAGGAGGTATGGCCGGGCTACGAGGTCTCCACCGCCTCGTACGTCGTGAGTCTCATGCCTCCGGAGATCGTGAACGAGCTTCAGCTCAAGCGGTTCGGTTACCGGGTCTCTCTCATCGCCCCCGACTACTTTGCGCCGTTCCCCGACGGCACCTCCTTGACCCTTTGGGGAGACCTCGAGAGGGACGCCGCAAACATCGCCAGGCTATCCAAGAAGGACGCCGACGCGCTCCGCGACTTCGACGAGTACTTCGAGCGCATCGCCCCAATCCTCAAGGACATGCTCTTCTTGATCCCACCCAACCTCGGCTTCCGCGAGATCCCGAACTGGCTTCGGCTGGCGTGGAAGCTCAGGGGTTGGCGCAGGCAAGATCTCGAGGAGCTGGTGCGGCTGTTCACGATCAGCGCTGCCGATCTCCTGGACGAGTTCTTCGAGGACGAGCGGGTCAAGGGCGCCTTCGCGACGCAGTCGGTGATCGGCGCGTGGCACGGGCCGATGAGTCCTGGGTCGGCCTACGTGCTGGTCCACCACTGGGTCGGCGAGATCGACGGCCAGACGGGGGCCTGGGGCTGGGTCCGCGGCGGCATGGGCGGGCTAAGCGCGGCGATGGCCGAGTCCGCGCAGGCCGCCGGCGCCGAGATCCGAAGCGGAAGCCACGTGCGAAGGGTCGTCGTGAGCAACGGGCGCGCCATCGGCGTGGAGCTGGAGGACGGGTCCGTGATCCGGTCGAAGCGGGTCGTGTCCAACGCGCATCCGGTGACGACCTACCTGGACCTGGTCGGCGAGGCGCACCTGCCAGAGGAGGCGGTTCGCCGCATCAAGCTGTACCGCACGCGCTCCGGATCGGTGAAGGTGAACGTCGCGCTCGGCGAGCTGCCGGAGTTTCCCTCGTGGGACCAGGAGGGGAACCTCTACAAGGGCCTCGTGGCGATCTCGCCCTCGATCGACTACCTCGAGAGGGCGTGGGACGACGCCAAGCACGGCAGGCCGGCCGAGCATCCCTACGCCGAGGCCGTCTTCCCGACCGCCCACGAGCCCGGTCTGGCCCCGGAGGGAAAGCACATCATGCTGGCCTTCACCCAGTACGCGCCCTACGAGCCCAAGGACGGGCCGTGGGACGACGCCAAGCGGGATGCTTACGGGAAGACCGTCGTTCGCACCCTCGGCGAGTTCGCTCCCAACCTGGAGGGCGCGGTCGAGCAGATGCAGGTTCTCACCCCGCGTGACATCGAGGAGCGCTTCGGCCTGGTCGGCGGCAACATCTTCCAGGGTGAGATGGCCATCGACCAGATGTTCCCTTTCAGGCCGATCCCGCATTGGGGCGACTACAGCTCACCGGTACGTGGTCTCTACCTCTGCGGAGGCGGCACGCACCCCGGGGGCGGGGTCATGGGTGTGTCCGGCCGGACACACCCATCGGTCGTTATCAAGGACCTGAAACGCGCGGCGCTGCTGGGCAGGGCAAAGGGCGGCCGGCGCTAGGGCTCGGGGCGCCTCCTCGCCCGAGTTCCCGCGGCCGAGCTATCTGCGCGGGTTCTTCTTCTCCGGGTCGTAGATCGAGTTGTGCGTGACCCGGGCCGGGACCGTGCCCTCGCCCACAGCCACGTCGACAGTATTTCCCTCATCGGCTACTTCGGTCCGCAGGGTCGCGATCCCGATGACGCCGTAGCGGGGGCTCTTGGTCGGGCTGGTCAGGGTGCCGACCAGCTCGCCGTTCTTGGTGACGGCGGCGCCGTACTCGGGAACCTCGCCGCCCTCGAGCACCAGCGTCCTGAATCGGTTGGGTGGGTTCTTGGCGGCCTCGCGGAGCTTCTCTTTGCCCAGGAAGTCCCCGGGCCCCTCGAGCTTGACGACGCGGTCCAGGCCGATGTCGAAGGGCGTGGCGGCGTGGGGCTCGTAGTCGTACTCGGTCACCACCATGCCCGACTCGATGCGGGCGATCTCGATCGCGGCGTTGGCGAACGGGGTCGCGCCGGCGCCGTGGAGCACCTTCCAGAGGACCTCGGCGTTCTCCGGGGACACGAACAGCTCGTAGCCGAGCTCGCCCGAAAAGCCGGTCCGGGAGAACCAGACGGGCACCCCACCGACCTCGATCTGGTCGGGGAAGAACCGGTAGTACTTCAGGCTCGAGATGTCGGCGGACGTGATCGGGGCAAGGACGTCGCGCGACTTCGGCCCCTGCACCGCCAGGTGCGGCATCTGGAATGCGACGTACTCGAACTCGACGTCCATCCCCTTGGTCGCATCGGCGAAGTAGTCCTTCAGCTCCATGCCGTTGGTCATGACCCAGACCCGGTCCTCGGCTCGCTTGTAGACGGTACCGTCGTCGACCACCAGCCCGTCCTCATCGAGGAACGGGCCGTAGCGCACCTGGCCGATGAGCATGCCCAGGATGTCGTTGGAGTTGATCCGCTGGGCGGCCTTGAGGGCGTCGGGCCCGCGGAAGTCCCACTTGTTGAGGGGTGACACGTCCCACATGCCGACCCCCTCGCGGACGGCCCGGTACTCGGCCTCGACGTCGCCGAAGCTGTCCGTCCACAGCCACCCGCCGTCGGGCGCGAAGGTCGCCCCCATGGCGGCCTGGATGTCGTAGAACGCGGTCTTGATCGCTTCCTCTTCCTCGCCCATGACGCTCCTCCTATTCCCGGCCCTTCGAGGTCCCTTATATACGGAGTCTGTACGACCGTTCAACTCGGGCACCGGCACCGGGCTACGCGGGCCAGTCGGTGTAAACCTCGTGGCCTCGCTTCCGGAGCTCGTTGCCTATCACCACCCGCTGGATCTCGGAGGTCCCCTCCCAGATCCGGTCGACCCGGAGCTCCCTGAACAACCGCTCCACCGGTTGCTCTCGCATGTACCCGCGGCCTCCGTAGACCTGCACGGCTCGGTCGACCACCCGCCCGGCGGTCTCGGAGCACACGAGCTTCACGGCCGAGGCCCTCGCGTGGAGCTCCTTGCCGTCGACCCCGCCTCGGGCCGCCTCCCACCCGACCCTGTAGAGCATCGCCTTCGCGGCCATGATCTCGGCGGCCATGTCCGCGAGCATGAACTCGATCGCCTGGAAGTCGACGATAGGCCTACCGAACTGCGTCCGTCGCTTGGCGAAGTCGAGCGAGAGGTCGAGGGCGCGGGTCGCCGCGCCGATCGTCCGGGCGCCGATCATGATGCGTTCCTCGACGAACCATTCCTTCGTGAGCTCGTATCCCTTCCCCACTTCGCCGAGGATCCTGTCGTCGCCGACCATCACGTTCCGGAACGCGAAGATCGGGTGCTCGAACACGAACGTGTGCGTGTACTTGGGGGTCCGAACGAGCTCGACGCCGGGGAGCGCCTTGTCGACCAGGAACACGGTGGGCTTTGTCCGGTCGCCGTCGACGTGCACGTGCACGAGGAGGAAGTCGGCGACGTCGCCGGAGGTGACGTGCCACTTCTCACCGTTGATCGCCCAGCCGTCGCCGTCGCGAAAGGCGGTGGCCTGCACCTCCCCGGGGTCGGAGCCCGCCCCGGCTTCGGTGATCGCGTAGGCGTCCCGCCTCTCGCCTCGGCAGGCGGGGCGTAGATAGGTCTCCCTCTGCTCCTCGGTTCCCTCACGTAGCGGTATCGACGGCCGCCAGGGCACGTCCCAGAGCGCGCCGGTGGCCTTGCCCCACTGCTCCTCGACCAGGATCTGCTGGAAGGTGTCGTGCCCCTGGCCGCCGTCGGCCTCGGAGTGGTTTATCGCGTTGAAGCCCCAGGCGACGACCTGGTCCTTGATCTTCTTCCAGCTCTCGGGCGTCAGGCCGTCGTTCTCCTCGCACTCGAGCTCGTAGGGGATGAGGTGCTGCTCGGTGAACTCCCGTGCGCGCTGCTGGAGCTCCCGGTCCTCGGGGGTTAGTCGCAGGTCCATGTCGTCTCCCTGTTCGTCGCGGCGGCCGGAAGTCTAGGCTGTTCCCGCAATGGCTAAGGGAGGTAAGGGATGCGGACGGTCTTCGCGGGTGGTCGGATCTTCGACGGCACGGGGGTTTCCCCGGCCGAGGGCGATCTCCTCGTGGAGGACGGACGGATAGTCGAGGTCGGTGCCGGCCTCGACGGCGACGAGGTTGTGGACGCGAGCGGCAGGACGCTGCTGCCCGGGCTGTTCGACGTGCACGTCCATCTTGCCTCCGTGTACGAGGACATCGACGAGGCGCGGACGATGCACCTGCCGTTCTCTTACGGCTTCTTCAGGATCCCCGAGAACCTGAGGCTGACGCTCGCTCTGGGGATCACCACCGTGAGGGATGCCGCAGGCGCCGACCTCGGGCTGAAGCGGGCGGTCGAGGACGGGGTCCTTCGGGGTCCGCGGGTGCAGATCTCGGTGACGATGATGTCGATGACGGGGGGCCACAACGACCCCTGGCTCCCGAGCGGCGCCGTCTCCGCCTGGGGGGTGACGTATCCGGGCATGCCCGACGGCGTGTGCGACGGCATCGACGGCGTGACGGCCAAGGTACGCGAGGTGATCCGCGCGGGCGCCGACGTGATCAAGATCGCTTCCAGCGGTGGATTCCTCTCACCTCTGGACGATCCGTCCCTGCCCCACTTCAGCCAGGAGGAGCTGGACGCGATCGTGGCGACGGCCGCCGATCACGGCCGGTGGGTCATGTGCCACGCGCACGGAGCTGAGGGGGTCAAGCGGGCGGTCCGGGCGGGTGTTCGCTCGATCGACCACGGCACCTACCTCGACGAGGAGGGCGTCGGGATGATGCTCGAGCGGGGGACGTGGCTCGTGCCGACGCTGACCGCCGGCGACACGACGGAGCAGATGGCGAACGATCCCAAGGTGCCCGAGCCCGTTCGCGAGAAGCTGCGGAACCTGGGCCGGCCGGAGATCGACGCGTTCCGCACGGCGGCCGAGGCTGGCGTCAAGGTGGCAATGGGAACCGACTGCCCCGTCGCGCCCCACGGAACGAACCTCCGCGAGCTGGAGCTCATGGCCGAGAACGGCCTGTCCCCCGAGCGGGCGCTCGTGGCTGCGACCTCTAGCGCCGCCGAGCTCATGGGGCTGGAGGAAGAGCTCGGCACGCTCGAGCCGGGCAAGCGCGCCGACGTGGTCGTCGTCGAGGGCGATCCGTTCGAGTTCAAGACCCTCGCCCAGAGGATCGAGGCGGTCTACAAGGACGGGCAGCGGGTGGTGGGGTGATGTGGCCCGAGCGCAAGCGGTTCGCCGTTGCGTTCTCCTTCGATTTCGACGCCGAGGAGGTGTGGATCGGGGAGAACCCCGACAACGCCCGGCGGCCCGGGGTGCTCTCGCAGGGGAGGTACGGCGCAAAGGTGGGGGTGCCTAGGATCCTCGACGTGCTTGCCCGCCACCGTGTTCGAGCGACGTTCTTCGTGCCGGGTCGGGTCGCCGAGCGTCACTCGGAGCGCGTGAAGGAGATCGTCGGTGCCGGTCACGAGCTCGCCCACCACGGCTACCGGCACGTCTCCCCGGCGGAGCTCGACTACCCCGACGAGGAGGCCGAACTCGTGCGGGGGAAGGAGGCTCTCGCGCCCTTCGGCGCCGAGGTCGTCGGCTACCGCTCGCCGTCTTGGGACCTCTCGCCGCACACGCTCGAGCTCCTCGAGCTTCACGGTTTCCTCTACTCCTCGAACCTGATGGACGACGTGCGGCCGTATCGACACGACGGTTGCTCGGTCGTGGAGCTTCCGATCCAGTGGGTCCTGGACGACGCCGCCCACTTCTGGTTCGGGCCCGCCGAGTGGACGAAGAAGATCTCGACGACCTCTGAGGTGCGCCAGATCTGGGAGGAGGAGCTCCTGGGAATCCGGGAGATGGGCGGCTGCTTCGTTCTGACGATGCACCCGCAGATCATCGGGAGGCCTTCGCGCGTGGCTTTCCTGGACCGGTTCGTCGGGTTCGTGAAGAGTCTGAACGACGGGTGGATCGCCACCTGCGCCGAGGTCGCCCGTCGGGTGCGCTGAACCGCTTCAGCGCACGGCGAGGTCACGGCCCTCGAAGCCCACGACGGCTGCAGCGAGCAGCACGAGCGACGCCGAAACCAGCACGACCGCGTCGGCGACGTCGAAGCCGCGGGCGAGCGGCAGCCCGTAGTAGTTGAACGGCGACACGACCTTCAGGTCGTCGAAGAGGTCGACGACCGGTGCGAGCGAGTTCACGAGGTACGCGGCGATGCCGACGGCGGCAGCGACGCCGATCGCGCTGCCGCGGCTCCCGGTGGCGGAGCCGATCGCGAGAGCGAGGGAGCCGAACACGAGGCCGAGCAGGACCACCGTTCCGACCGCCGCCGCGGTTCGCGAGGCCGGCACTCCCACATCCCAGATCGCTCCTGAGACCGCCAGCGACCCCCACAGCACCAGGCCGACGACGAAGACCGCCACGACCATCGCGGCGAACGTGTGGACGACGACCCTCCGGCGCGGCACTGGCGTCGACAGCAGGAGGTCGAGCGTTCCGGCCCGCTCCTCTCCGGCGATGGCGCGCGCCCCCGCTCCGACCGCGAGGATCGAGAACAGCAGCGGCGCCATGAAGACGAAGATCTGACTGTTCAGGAACCCCTCCGGTGAGGTGATGTCCTCGACCTGCCCGATGAATATCGCTCTGAGCGCCTCGGGCATCTCCTCCATGTACTTGTTGAGGGACTCGGCCTGGTCGCGGAGGCTCGGGTAGAAGGGAACGGTGAAGAGCACCATCGCGGCTATCCCGATCGACCACCACATGAGGGCCCGTCTCTGATCGCGCAACGTCTTGAGCAGGACGTTCCGGAGCATCAGGATCCGTCTCCCTCGGAGGGGCTCGTGTCGGCCGGCTCCTCGCCGTAGTAGGAAAGGAAGATGTCCTCGAGGCTCGGCTCCTCCGCGACCAGCCTCTCCACGTGGAACCTCGCGGCCGCCTTCACGAGCGCGTCCATCTCCCCCGTCACCGAGCAGCGGACGACGGAGTCGTGCACCCGCACGTCGGAGAGGCCGGCGACGTCGGCGAACGCGCTCGCAGGCACCGGCTCGGCGAACCGGATCTCGATCTTCCGCACGGCCTTGGCCTTCAGATCTGCGACGTGCTCGACGGCGACGAGCCGTCCCTCGCGGATGATCCCGACCCTGTCGCAGACCCGCTCGACCTCGGGCAGCACGTGCGAGGACAGGAACACCGTTTTCCCCTCCTCGCGGATCTCCTCGACCAGCCTGTAGAACTCCTGCTGCACCAGCGGATCGAGCCCCTGTGTCGGTTCGTCGAGGACGGCGAGCTCCGGACGGTGCATCAGCGCCTGCACGAGACCAAGCTTCTGGCGGTTCCCGTGGGACAGCGCGCCGATCTTCCTGGAGAGGTCGAGGTCGAGGCGCTCGGCGAGATCTGCGATGGCGCGCCGGTCGACTCCCCCACGCAGCTCTGCCAGGTATGAGAGGTGATCTTCTGCCGTCATCCGCTCGTAGAGGCGAAGCTCGCCGGGGAGGTATCCGGTGCGCCGATGTATCTCCACGCTCGCCTTGCGGGAGTCGAGGCCGAAGACGCTCGCTCGACCCCTGGTAGGACGGATGAAGTCGAGCGCCGTCCTTATAGTCGTGGTCTTTCCCGCGCCGTTTGGGCCGAGGTAGCCGAACACCTCTCCAGGGGCGACGTGAAACGTCAGGTCCTCGACCCCCCGGGCCAGGCCGTACCGCTTCGTCAGGTTCTCGACCGCGATCACCGCTCGGCTCACGGACCTACTCTACGAACAGTGTGGCCTCCGAGGGCCCGCCGGGGACCCGCATCGTGCGGGCCTAGGGGCCAAGTTCGTAGCCCAGCCTGCGGGGCAGGCGGGCGACGAGGTCGACGACCGGGTTGGGCCGGCGGCCGCGGTCCTGTGCCTCGTCCCGGCGGACGATCGCCTCCTGCACGATCGCGGCGCCTATCGCGAGGAGCGGCTCCGGGGGGAACCTCTTCGGCTCGAGGGAGACGAGCGGCAGGCGCGCGTACCCGTCCTCGATCCCGAGGACCATGCCGGAGAGGATCCGCCCGGCCATGTGACAGGGACCCACCCCGCCGCCGGTGTAGCCCATGCCGTAGTGGACGTTGCCCGACGGGAGGGTTCCGAAGAAGGGGAGGTGCAGGCCCGTTATGTCCATAGGCCCGCCCCAGGCGGCCGCGAGCGGCACCTCGCGGAAGCTCGGGAACATCCGGCGGAAGCTCCGCACAAGACGCTCTATCGAGAGCCGGTCGTAGTCCATTCGTGGACCGAGGCCGCCGCCGACACCGGTCGTGGAGCCGGCGGCGCCGAACGCGATCCGCCCGTCGGGGGTGGTCCGCAGGTAGTGCAGCGCGCTCCGATGATCGTAGATGCCCTCGCCGCCGGTCCAGCCGATCTCCTGGAGGCGCTCGGGTGCGGGCTCGGTAACGAGGATGTAGCTGCCGCGCGGCACGATCGCGCGGTGGAACCGTCGCATCCGCGAGCTCCACGCGCCCGTCGCGAGGACGCCGTACGCCGCACGCACGCGCCCGCGCTCGGTGGCGGCCTCCGCCGGAGGGCCCTGCCGGAACCGGCGGACCGCGGTGCGCTCGTAGATCCGCACGCCCTGCTCGGCGATCACCCGGCGAAGCCCGCGCGCCAGGCGGGCGGGCTGGAGGGTCGCCGCTCGCGGGGCGAAGACGCCTGCGCGGAAGACCGGTGAGTCGCAGCGCGCACGCACCTCCTCGGTCGAGAGCTCCTCCAACCACTCAACGCGGAGGCGTGTCGCCTCCTCGACGAGCGCATGCCAGACCCCATCCTGAGCCGGCGAGGTCGCCACCCCCATGTGACCGTTCCGCGAGTACCACGCGTCGACCCCGTGGCGCTCGCACCATCGGCCGATCTCGCCGATGCTCCGCTCCGCGACGCGGCATGTCTCCAAGGCTCCCCCGGGCCCCAGCGCGTGGACGAGGACGTCGAGCTCCTCCCAGAACCCGTTGCAGAACCCGCCGTTCCGCCCGCTCGGGCCGCCCCCGCAGATGTCCCGCTCGAGGAGGACGACGTCGGTGCCCGGGTGGCGCTCCTTCAGGAAGTGAGCCGTCCACATGCCCGTGTAGCCGCCGCCGAGGATCACGACGTCGGTCTCGGTGTCGCGGTCGAGCGGGGGGCAGGGCGGTCCGGGCTCGGCCGCGAGCGCTTCCTCCAGCCACCAGCTCCGTCGCGCCGGGCGGGGCAGGTTCACGGCCCCAGGTTGTAACCCAGGCGGCGGGGAAGCTTCGCGACCGCCTCCACGAGCGCGTTCGGCTTCAGGTCGGCGTCCTCCGCGGCGTCCTTGCGGAGGATCGCCTCGTTCGCGACGTACGAGCCGATCGACTTGAGGGGCTCCGGCGGGAACCTCCGCGGGCGGTGGCCGACGAGCGGAAGGCGCGTGAACTCGTCGTCGATCCCCAGCGCGAGCCCGGAGAGGATCCGGCCGCCGAGGAGGCACGGCCCCACGCCGTTGCCGGTGTAGCCGTGCCCGAAGTGGACGTTACCCGGCGCGAGGGTGCCGAAGTACGGCAGGTGCGAGCCCGAGACGTCGATCGGTCCTCCCCACGCCGCCTCGAGCGGCACGTCGCGGAAGCTCGGGAACATCCGATGTAGCTGCGCGACGACGGTGGCCACGTGGCGCCGGTCGTAGTCGAACCCCCGACCGGTCGCCCGCGCGAGACCGGGTTGCATGCCGCCGGTTCCGAACACGATGCGACCGTCGGGCGTGGTCCGCAGATAGTTCACCGCCGCACGGAAGTTCCAGAGTGCGACGTCGCTCGTCCACCCGATGTCCGCGAGTTTCTCGGGCGCTGGGGTGGTCGCGACGATGTAGCTCCCGCGCACCGCGAGCCGGCTACGGAACGCCTTCCAGGACGCTGCCCATGCGTTCAGCGCGATCACCGCCCGCCCGGCACGGACCGCCCCCGACGGTGTCTCGGAGACCGTGGTGCGGCCGCGCGCGAACCGGAGCAAGGGCGTCCGTTCGTGGATCCGTACGCCCTTCTCCAGGAGCACCCGCCGGAGCCCGCGGGCCAGCCGGGCGGGCTGCACGGTCGCCTGATCCGGATAGAGCATCCCGCCGTCGAACACCGGGGATCGGCAGTGGCCCCCGACCTTCTCGGGCGTCAGCGCGACGGCTCGATCGGGGACGCCGTACCGGCGGGCGGCACCGACCGTGCCCTGCCACCGGCCCCGCTGGGCCGGCGAGGTCGCGATGCCGACGTCGCCTCCTAGGGCGAACCACGCATCGACGTCGTGGCGCTCGCAGAACTCCCCCACGTCTTTGACCGACCGCTCGGCTGCGCGGCAGAGCGCGAGCCCGCGCTCCTCTCCGAACAGCTCGACGATCTCGTCGACGTAGCCCCACCAGGCGTTCACGAAGCCGCCGTTGCGGCCTGAGGGCCCGCCGCCGCAGATATCTTGCTCGAGGATCACGACGTCCACACCAGGGTCGCGTTCCTTCAGGAAGTAGGCGGTCCACATCCCGGTGTAGCCCCCGCCGAGGATCACCACGTCGGCGCTCGTGTCTCGCGACAGCATCGGGGAGGGCTCGCCGGGGTCGTGCTCCAGGGCCTCCTCGAGCCACCAGCTCCGCCGTGCCGGCCTCGGAAGTTCGCCGGTCACCGCGATCCCAGGTTGTAGCCGAGGTAACGGGGCAGACGGGCGACGAACCGAGTCGCCGGGTCCACGCGCCGCCCCGCGTCCTCGAGGTCGTCCTTCCGCCGGACCGCCCGGTTGACTGCCACCATCCCCGGGAGGAGCAAGGGCGCCGGCGGGAACCGCTTCGGTGGGACGCCGACGATCGGTAGGCGGGTGAACCCGTCGCCCGAGCGGCTCGCCACGCTCGCGAGGATCTTCCCGGCCAGATGGCACGGGCCGACGCCGTTGCCGGTGAAGCCGAGCGCGAAGTGCACCTTCCCCGACGGGAGGCTGCCGAAGAAGGGGAGGTAGGTGCCGGCCACGTCGATCGGACCGCCCCACGCGGCCTCGATCGGCACGTCGTCGAACGAGGGGAAGAGCCGGCGGAGGTCGCCAGCGACCATCGCCGCGAAGCCCTCGTCGTAGGCGAACCGCGGACCGATCGATCGCCCGATCCCGGGCTGCGGCCCGGCCGAGCCTAGCGCTATCCGGCCGTCGGGCGTGGTCCTCGCGTAGAAGAGCGAGGTCCGGAGCGTGCGCACGGCCTCGCCGCCGGTCCAGTTGATCTTCTCGAGCATCTCGGGCGCGGGCGCGGTGATCACCATGTAGCTGCAACGAACCGCCACCACATCGCGGAACGCTTTCCAGTTGATTCCCCACGAGCCGACGGCGACGACGGCCTCCTCCGCGCGCACGGTCCCTCCGGGCGTCTCGGCCTCGGCCGGCGGACCGGGGCGGAAGCGGCCCACCGGCGTGCTCTCGAAGATGCGGACGCCTCGCTCGAGCAGCACCCGCCGGAGCCCTCGGGCCAGGCGCGCGGGATGCACGGTCGCCGAGTCGCTAACGCGCACGCCGCCGTACACCCGCGGCAGATCCACGCGCTTGCGGACGTCGTCCGGCAAGAGCTCCTCGAAGACGTCGCCGAGGCCGAGTCGTCGGGCGGCCTCCAGGTTCCTCTCCCACAGCCCGACGTGCGAGGGCGCCGTCGCGACGCCGACGTCGCCGGCGTTCACGTACCAGGCGTCGACGCCGTGTCGCCGGCAGAACGCCCCGATCTCCTCGACGCTCCTCGCCGCGGCGAGAGCAAGCTCCATCGCACCGTCCTCGCCGAAGCGCCGGACTAGCTCGGCGAGGTGCCCCCACCACCCGATGAGGAATCCCCCGTTGCGGCCGGAGGGCCCCCCGCCGCAGATGTCCTGCTCGAGCAGCACGACGTCCATGCCCGGATCGCGTTCCTTCAGGAAGTAGGCGGTCCAAAGACCCGTGTAGCCCCCGCCGAGGATCACCACGTCGGCGCTCGCGTCCCGCGACAGCGGCGGGGAGGGCTCGCCGGGGTCGTGCTCCAGGGCCTCCTCGAGCCACCAGCTGCGCTCCGCGGGGGGAGGCGTCTCGGCGGGCATGCGGCGGTCTCCTCTCGCGTGCTCGTGCTTGGTATCGTGCGAGGTCCAACTCTAACTTCCTGTGGAGGGAGCACCCATGTCGAGGCCGAGGAGCTGGGAGGTCACCGAGGGGCCCGAGCGCGCGCCGGCCCGGGCGATGCTCCGCGCCGTCGGTTTCTCCGACGAGGACATGGGGAAGCCCCAGATCGCGGTCGCCTCCTCCTGGAACGAGGTCACGCCGTGCAACTACCACCTCGACAAGCTCGCTGCGCTCGCGAAGGAGGGCGTACGCCAGGGCGGCGCAGTTCCTGTCGAGTTCACGACGATCGCGGTCTCCGATGCCATCGCGATGGGCCACGAGGGCATGCGCGCGTCTCTGATCAGCCGCGAGGTGATCGCGGACTCGGTCGAGCTCATGATGCACGCCGAGCGATTCGACGCGCTCGTGGGGATCGCCGGCTGCGACAAGAGCGAGCCGGGGATGCTGATGGCGATGGCGCGCCTCGACCTGCCGGCCATCTATCTATACGGGGGAACGATCCTTCCCGGTACCCACCGGGGGAAGGACGTCACGATCCAGGACGTCTTTGAGGCTGTGGGAGCTCATTCTCAAGGCACGATGGACGACGCAGAGCTCTCCGCGATCGAGCATGCGGCTTGCCCCGGCGCCGGCTCGTGTGCCGGCATGTACACGGCGAACACGATGGCGGCCGTGGGAGAGGCCCTGGGGATGTCGCTTCCTGGAAGCGCCTCTCCGCCGGCCGTCGATTACCGCCGCGAGGTGGCGGCGCGCGAGAGCGGGATGGCCGCGGTGCGCGTGGTCGAGATGGACCTCCGCCCGCGAACGATCCTCACCAGGGAGGCGTTCGAGAACGCCGTC
>Ga0209342_10000407_pt1 | contig 49021 bp, 43 predicted proteins | sample RifCSP16_2_FD_184023 | JGI IMG/M metagenome (GOLD analysis project Ga0209342, IMG submission 184023) | Soil microbial communities from Rifle, Colorado - Rifle CSP2_sed 16_2 (SPAdes) (version 2) | ecosystem: Environmental > Terrestrial > Deep subsurface > Rock core/Sediment | place: Rifle...
GGCGAGTGTAAGACCGCCGATGATCCAGAGCGTGTCCGGCCGCAGGGCCACGCCGCCGAGCAGCAAGGTGCCGACCAACAGTGCGATCTGCCACAGGAGTGTCCAGCCGAGCTTGCGCCCCAGCCGTAGTGGCAGGGCGTAGCGGTCCATCAGCGGTGACCACAGGAATTTGAAACTCCACGGCGCCTGGGCGAGCGTGAACAGACCGATGATGCGGATGTCCACGCCCTCGCGCGCCAGCCAGGTTGGAATCGCGATCCACACCAGACCCAGAGGCAGGCCCGAGGAGAAGGAGAGCAGACTCACCGCGGCCGTGCGCGGACTGCGCAGCGCGAGCCACACGGCATGCCATGAGGAAACCCGGTGGCTCACGGTATTTTTCCTCCGCGGGCGTTCTCGGGCATCTGGAACTCAGGCAAGGAACGGGAGAAACCGTGACAGGCGCCAGCCGAAGCATGCCTGAAATTACCCGACCGGTGCCGGTAAGGTTCAGCGGGGTTCAGCGCTGACAGAGGAGATTCGGGGCGAATTTGAGATGGATAAACTGTCTGTTCCTGAATTTGATTATTCCCATCCATGGCGAGCAGCGCTCATTTTACACCGCTTTGTTATGTCTTTTCTTTTCCCCCAGCGGGCAAAAACTCCGCCCTGGAACCGCTATTCGTTGCCGGGCGCCGGACGAAAGGTGTTCACGCAAACCTGCCGGTGAGCTATCTCAAAACTAAGGCCGGAAAGAATGCCTGGCGGCGGAATCACTACCAGAATCGTCATTAAACGCTCGATTCAGGCCAGTTCCGCCATAGCGAATCGATTTTGCTATGGGGACAAGCTGTTGATTCTAAAGCCTTAGAACGGGTGGCATAGCACTTGCACCCTCTATCCCAAGATAAACGTATTTTGCTTTCGGTGAGTGGGTTATGCCTGGTTTCAACACGGAGAGAAACACACGCTTTGGCCGTGTCATGGCGGTCGGCGGGGTGATCGGTTTTTGGGTCTTGCTGACGGGAACACCTGCGCAGGCGGCTGTTTCAGAATCTGCTTTTCCGGCGATTCAGTTACGCCAGGAGCTACGTCCGCAAGAAAAAGCCATCAGTTCGAATCAGGTGGCGATCATGCAATACAACACCGGCCATCGCTCCGAGGCGGTGCGCATGTGGCAAGCCCACGCCGAAAAAGGCGATGCCGAGGCCCAGTTCACCCTGGGAGTCCTGTACCACCGAGGTGACGGAGGCCTGGCCAAGGATATGATCGAGGCCGTTCACTGGTATCGTAAGGCCGCGGAACAGGGACATGTGATCGCCCAATACAACATGGGCATACTCTGCGCCACGGGCAACGGACTGGCCCGTGATCACGGTGCCGCCACTGAATGGTGGCGCATGGCCGCCTTGCAGGGGCACGCCGAGGCTCAATTCAATCTGGGCCTGTTTTATGCCGAAGGCACCGGCGTCAATCAGGATCCGTCCGAAGCCGTCAAATGGTGGGGCATGGCGGCGAAGCAGGGCTTGGCGGCGGCGCAGTTCAATCTCGGCCTCATGTACATGAAGGGCGAGGGTATCGACGAGAACCAGGATGAAGCGGTCAGGCTGTGGCGCCTCTCGGCCAATCAGGGTTTCACTCAAGCCATCACCGTTCTCAAGGTACTGCAACTGGATGAGTAACCCCGAGCTTTCCCTTGGCGTTTTGTATTAGCCGAAACGCCCCTGATTCATTCTCTGATTAAAAATGACCTCCTCACGGTACCGCTGGAGAGGGGGTCATTTTCATTGGTTGCGAGATGGCTGCTAACTGATTTCCCCGGTAAAACTCGTATAAAAAATCAATGAAATCAATAGTATAAATACATATTCTTATAACCAGTTGCAGACTAGCACGAGAATCAGCACAATGCTCCGCCGGGATTTAAATCCATCTTTGAACGGATTAGAAACCTTAATTTTAACTAATGAGGCATTTTAGGAGGAGATATCCAATGAAGTCGAAATCAACAAAGCTTGGCCAGCTTTTCGCTTTGGTATTGGCGTTCGTACTGGGGCTGGGCAACGCCCAAGCAGCGGAAGAGTACGGCATTTTTGAACGCATCGTGGAAGCATCGGGTTCGTTTAATGACACCACGGCGGCGCTGGAGAAGGCCTTGGCCGAATCCAAGCTCACGCTGCATGCCAAGCGCGATCTGATTTACACCGACAAGGTGCAGCAGACGCGCGTCTATGTGATTACTTCGCCCACCTACATGGAAGCCGCCCAGGGCGAGTCGCCCGATACCATCTCGGCGCAGATCCTGCGCATCGGGGTGTATGAGTACGGCGAGGGCAAGAAGGTCCACATCAACATGGGCAATCCGACCGCGCACGCGATGGTCTTCTACGCGGGTTCCAAGAACTATGACAAGTTGCTGGCGGCCGCCAAAGCCGCGGGACAGGAAATCAGGGATGTCGCGGCCAAGGTCCCGGGCAAGCAGGTTTCCGTGCAGCTGGAACCGGTCCGCAGCGAGAAGGCGCTGAACAAGTACAACGGTGACGGTCCTGCCAAGATGATGGCCAAGTTCCGTAACTGGAAGGAAAGCCAGAACGAAGTCTTCAAGGACAAGCCGGAGAATTTCGCCGCCGCTGTCGCCCGCGTGGAGAACACCCTGCGTGCCAGCCAGGACAAGGGCGTGGAAGACTCTTCCGGCTGGCGTCTGATCAGCAAGATTCCGGTGGGGGCCAACGCGGTCTACTTCGGCATCACCAATGACTACACGGAGAACAAGTGCATCCGCATCAACTCCGACTTCCGCAGCGAAGGCAAGGCCAAGGACGCCCCCTATCCGGGCGTGGACCATGCCCCGGCCCTGCCTCTGGAAGTGCTCGTCATCAATGACGGTAAGGAAGTGAAGGTCGTACAGTACGGCGAGATGTGGCGCATGCAGCTATACTTCTGGGATTCCGGTTACATGGCGTTCGCCAAGAACACCCTGATCCCGAGCATTATCTTCTCTTCGATCGACACGGCGCTGACGGCCACCGCGTCCGCGGCTCCGGCGGCAGCGAAGTAATCCGTTTCTCTAACGGAAAAAAAACCAGGCCGGAAGGGGCGACCCTTCCGGCCTTTTTATTTTGTTTTATCAAAATGAAATTGACTGGCCGTTGCGGTGCAACCGAGGCTAAGGATCAATCGGAACCGGTTGATTGATCTTGCGCAGCATGTTGCGGATGACGAGTTGCTGGTTTTCCAGATTCTGACGGCTGGATTCCAGCTCGGCGATGCGATCATGCAGGTTATCAGAATTTTCGTGGACCTTTTTCAGGTTTTCCAGGCGTTGATCCATGAGGATTTTGTGCTCGCGCACCTGTGACAGGATCGGTCCCATGATGGCCTTGCTCCAGGCGCGGGCGGCGGCATTACTCTCGCTGAAAATTTCGCGCGCTCGTCCCACCAGCGTGACGAAGAATTTCTGCACCACAAAGTGCTGTTCCGTAAAGATCAGCATCGGACTGTTACGAAAAGCATCAGCCTCTTCATAGAGTTTTTGCAACTGACTGCGATACGGCAGCAGGGAAAAATTGACCGGCTTGATCTTGGCGAGCCCGTGTTCGCTGTGGAATTTGCCGTAGATGGCCTGCACCAGGTTGCGCACCTGCTGTGCTTGCTTGTTAGCCTTTTCCATCGCGTCGAGCTCCCCGTCGAACAACGACTTCATGGCTTCGCGCAAGCCCGGCGTGGTCCAGGATTCAGACATGCCCCGGCGCGTGGTATCCGCCAGATCGTCAAAGGTCTCCATGCTGAGGTAATCGAGCAGAACCTTGACCTGATCGGATAGAACGGCACGCGTGTTCTGGAAGCTGACGAGCGTCTGATCATAGGCCTGTTTCTCGTCGCGCAGACGCGTCACCAGATCCTGTACAGCTTCGCTATTCTCGCCACCCAGCGCCTGAAGTTCCTCGATCTGTCCGGTGACGGCCATGAGCCTGGCCTCGATCATGGCGCTGGTGGTTTCGACCATGGAGCCGATGTCGTGGATCACGCGTTCGCGCAGCAATTCCCGCCTTGCCGGGATGATGTTGTCCGACAATTTGGCTTCCAGCGCCGGCAGACCGCTGCGCTCGATCAATGCATAGTCCGTCTTGATTTTGCCGAGCAATCCCTTTTGCGCGGACACCGCCAGCACCTGGTTTTTGCTGATGCCGAGAGTGCGCGCCGTCTCCTGCGTCTGACGCGCGATCGCCGCGGCGTACGCGCTGTCATTACTCATCTCGTCCCACAGAGAATCAATTTTGTTCAGCGCCACCAGGCGTCCTTCGCCTCTGCTGCCCCGGGCCGGGCAGACGTAATGGTTCCAGACCTCAAGATCGGTTCTGGTAACGCCAGCGTCGGCTGCCAGCACGAACAGGACTGCCTGAGCGTTCGGCAACATGCTCAATGTCAGTTCCGGCTCGGTGCCGAGTGAATTGAGTCCGGGCGTGTCGAGCACCACCAGCCCCTGTTTCAACAATGGATGCGGGAAGTTGATGATCGCGTGACGCCAGACGGGAATCTCCACGCTGCCGTCGCTGTTCAGCATGTGTGTCGTGGCCTCGATATCAGGATGGTAAAGGCCGAACTCTTCCGCTTGTTGCCGGCTGACCGATTTGGTTTTCAGGGTTTGCTGGAATGTTTCGGCCATGTTCCTGGGCGAATCCAGATCCAGCGGCATCACCGTCCACGCCGCAGAGGTGCGCTTGTATTCCGAGATGGTGGTGGCGGTCTGGCGCGTCTCGATGGGAAGAAGTTTCAGGCACGGTGGTTCGTTGTCGTCGTAGCGCAACTCCGTGGGACACATGGTGGTACGACCGGCTTCCGAAGGCAGCAGGCGCTGGCGGTAGTCGGCGAAAAAAATGGCGTTGATGAGTTCGGTTTTGCCCCGCGAGAACTCGGCGACCAGGGCGATGGTGAGCTTGTCAGAGCGGAGTGTGTCGATGAGTTCGTACAGTTGCAGGTCTTCCTCGCCGCTGGCGAGGCCGTGGCTTTCGACCCACGTCTGATATTCGTTGATGATCTCGATTAATTCGTCGCGCCAGCGTTTATAGTCCCCCAGTCGCCGGCTGAATTCGTTGACGGCTAGCCGGGACTGCTCTTTCAGCTTTTGCGCGTTTATCATTATATTGAATACCTCTTTAATACAGATGGTTAGAATATAAACTTAAATAAAAACTATATCTAGCCCTCAGCTGCCAAAGAGGTGCCTTGGCGTGCGCAAGAGGGGTAGGTCCGGGGGGATAGAGAGGCGTTACTTCACGTCCCGGTCGAGGTTTTCAGGGGGTTTTTTCGGGGAACGGATGCGCCATGGCTTGCGTTTAGAGGCATCGCCACGGTCCAGCACGACATGGCTACGGGGGACGCCAAACAGCCTGGCGCGATAAGCGACAAGATGTTCGTTGGCGCGTCCTTCAACTGGGGGGGCGTGAGGCGGACCTTCAGGCGGTCGGGTCGTCTATTACGCCGGCAATGGCATCCGATTTGGCACGCGGCTGGACTTGAGAACCTGAAGCACGAGAGCAGCGCCCTCCCCGGCGAAACCAGCCCACGTCAACGCAGCAGGTGGGCGAGCGCGAGCTGCAACAGCTGCAGTGCCACGAGCACGACAATCGGTGAAAGATCGAGTCCCCCGACCGCCGGGATCAAACGGCGCGCCGGGCGCATCAGCGGTTCAGTGAGGCTTACTAGGAGATCGCCCGCGGGGTTGTGGCGCATGCCATAGGGCATGAACCAGCTCAAGATCACGCGTAACAGCACGGCGTAAAAGTAAACGTTAAGGGTGAGGCGCACGAGAGTCACCACCGCTGCCAGGACCAGCGGCAGCATGACGGGTGTGAGACCGTTAATCCAGGACAAGGCGTAGACTTCCAACAATTGAAGCGCAAGGAGTAACACCAGAGAGGCGAGATCGATGCCGAAGAAGCCCGGGATAATTCTTCGTAGTGGCTTGAGCAACGGGTTCGTGAGCGCCACCAGAAACTGGGAAATAGGATTGTAGAAATCGGCGCGCACGAGCTGGAACAGGAAGCGCAGCAACACCGCCAGGATGTACAGCCCGAAGACGACTTGGACGATGAGAACGCTCGCCTCGGTGAAGAACGAACTCATGCCTTTTTCCCGAACATGTCAGCGATTTCCCGCGAGCGGTTGACCGCCGCCTGTACGGCCTTTTTGAACAGATGACGGATATCGCCCTGTTCCAGGACCTTCACCGCCTGCTCTGTCGTGCCGCCGGGCGAGGTCACGCGACGGCGCAGTTGTGACGGTTCCTCATGGCCTTCCAGCGCCATCTTGGCCGCGCCGAAGGCCGTCTCGAGCGTGAGCAGGCGCGCCTGCTTCGGATCCAGCCCGGATTCGATCGCCGCCTGTTCGAGCGCTTCCATGACGAGGAAAAAATACGCCGGCCCGCTGCCGGACAGCGCGGTCACCACGTCCATCAGCTCTTCGTCCTCGAGCCACACCGTCACGCCCACGGCGCGCAGGATCGACTCCGCCTGATTGCGCAAGGACTCGTTTACGCGTTCATTGGCGTACAGTCCCGAGGCACCGCTCCCGATCAGCGCCGCGGTGTTGGGCATGGCGCGCACCATAGCCAGGCCTCCCCCCAGCCAGCGACCAATGTCCTCGAGGCGAACGCCCGCGGCGATGGAAATGACAAGGGGTTTTTTCTTCTGCACCGCGGAGGCTAGGGCCGTGGCCACCTCTCCAAGGATCTGCGGCTTGACGGCGAGCACCAGAATATCCGCCTGCGTGACAACGGTCTGGTTGTCGGCAAAGGTTTTTACACCCAGGACGGATTCGATGGCCTGCCTTTGCGCCGGCTCGGGATCGGAGAGAACGACCTGGTTTTTGCCCCAGCCATTTTTCAGCAGCCCGGCGGCCAGGCTGCGCGCCATGTTACCGGCACCGATGAATCCAACCAGGGGATGTGCGCCGTGCGTGGAGGTCGGGACCATGGCCGCCAAAGTTTAAAGCGCCGTTCCATGGAACGGAAGCCGAATTCCGGGTGCCGGCCCGCAAAAGCCGGGTATTTTCATAAAATTTACCGACCAGCGGGGAAGGTAGTTATTGCAGGCTGGCCGGGAATAGACTAGAAATTATGGCAAGGGCCGAATTTATAACGCTTTTACCATCCGCGGCCCACGGAGAAACTGATGGATATCGCCGAACTGCTGGCGTTTGCCTTCAAACAGAACGCCTCGGACCTGCATTTGTCGTCCGGCCTGCCACCGCTGATTCGCGTGGACGGCGAAATCAAGCGCATCAACGTGGACCCGCTGGACGACCGCACCGTCCACAACATGATCTACGACATCATGTCGGACAAGCAGCAGAAGGACTACGAGGAGTTTCTCGAAACCGACTTTTCCTTCGAGCTGCCCAACATCGCGCGTTTTCGCGTCAACGCCTTCAACCAGCTGCGCGGCCCGGCGGCGGTGTTCCGGACCATTCCCGCGAAGGTGCTGACACTGGAACAACTTAACGCACCGCCGGTCTTCAAGCAGATCTCCGACCAGCCACGCGGACTGGTGCTGGTGACAGGCCCGACCGGTTCCGGCAAGTCCACGACGCTGGCGGCCATGATAAACCATATCAATGAATCGCTACACGAACACATCATCAGCATTGAGGACCCTATCGAATTTGTGCACACCAGCAAGAATTGCTTGATCAATCAGCGCGAGGTCGGCAAAAACACACTGAGTTTCAATAACGCGCTGAGGTCGGTCACGCGTGAAGACCCGGACGTGATTCTGGTGGGCGAAATGCGCGATCTGGAGACGATCCGTCTGGCACTGACCGGCGCCGAAACCGGCCACCTCGTGTTCGCCACCCTCCATACCAGTTCCGCGGCCAAGACCATCGACCGCATCATCGACGTGTTCCCGGCGGCGGAAAAGGACATGGTGCGCGCCATGCTCTCCGAGTCGCTGCGCGCGGTCATCTCGCAGACGTTGCTCAAGAAAATCGGCGGCGGGCGCGTGGCAGCGCACGAGATCATGATCGGCACGCCCGCGATCCGCAACCTGATCCGCGAGAACAAAGTCGCGCAGATGTATTCGTCCATCCAGACCGGCCAGAACATAGGCATGCAGACGCTGGACCAGTGCCTGCAGGATCTGGTGCGCACGCGCCAGGTGCACGTCGACGACGCCCGCAAGGTGGCGGTCAACAAGGATCTGTTCACGGCGGGGGCGATGATGGCGGCGGCGAGCAAAAAATGAACTTCATCGATCTCCTCAAACTCATGAAGCACAAGAAGGCCTCCGACCTGTTCGTCACGGCTGGCGTGCCGCCCTCCATCAAGGTGGATGGCAAGATCATGCCGGTCACCAAGCAGGCGCTGACCCCGGAGCAGTCGCGCGCGTTCGCCTACGGCATCATGAACGAGGACCAGCGCCGGCAGTTCGAGGCGCATAACGAATGCAACTTCGCGATTGCGCCGCAGGAGATCGGCCGTTTTCGCGTGAACGTGTTCATGCAGCAGCAGCGCGTGGGCATGGTGCTGCGCACCATCAACACTGATATTCCGCGCTTCGACGACCTGCACCTGCCCAAGGTGCTGGCGGACCTGGCGCTGACCAAACGCGGCCTGATCCTGTTCGTCGGCGGCACCGGTTCGGGCAAATCCACCTCGCTGGCGGCGATGATCGGTTACCGCAACGAGTACAGCTACGGCCATATCCTGACCATCGAAGACCCGGTGGAATTCGTGCATGACCACAAGAACTGCATCATCAATCAACGTGAAGTCGGCGTGGACACCGCTTCCTATGAAGTGGCGCTCAAGAACGCCATGCGCCAGGCGCCGGACGTGATCCTGATCGGCGAGGTGCGTTCCCGCGAAACCATGGATCTCGCGATCCAGTTCTCCGAGACCGGCCACCTGTGTTTAACCACGTTACATGCGAACAACGCCAACCAGGCGCTCGACCGCATCATCAACTTCTTCCCCGAGGACAAGCGCAATCAGCTGTTGATGGACCTCGGGCTTAACCTGAAGGCCATTATTTCACAGCGTTTGATTCCGATAAAAAGCGGCAAGGGCCGCGTCCCGGCGGTCGAGGTCATGATCAACTCGCCGCTTATCGCCGACCTGATCATGGAAGGCAAGGTGCCGGAGATCAAGGACCTCATGGGCAAGTCCACCGAGGCCGGCATGCAGACCTTCGACCAGTCGCTGTTCAATCTGTACGAGGCCGAGCTCATCTCCTACGACGACGCGCTGCGCAATGCCGATTCGGTCAATGACGTGCGGCTGCGCATCAAGCTCGAAGGCAAGGACTCGAAGAGCCGCGAGTTGGGTGAGTCCATGCGCAATGTGACCGTCAAGTAATTATTCCACACCTGCCTCGTGCAAAAAAACAAAGCATCCGCAGATGAACACAGATGATAAAGAAGATAAACGCGGATGAGTCAAGCAAATTCTTGTTTTATCTGCGTTCATCTTAATAAGAATCTGCGTTAATCTGCGGTTAAAGTTTTTAGCAAGTCATTTCTTAAGCGCTTCGTACACCAGCTTCCCACCCACCAGGGTGTGGGTGACCTTCCCGCGGAACGTCTGCCCCAGAAACGGCGTGTTGTGGCCGCGCGAGACAATTTTGGCTTCGGTCAGGGTCCAGCGCGCTTCGGGGTCAAAGAGGCAGATATCGGCGGTAGCGCCAACGCCGAGACGGCCGGTTTCCACGCCGATGATCTCGGCCGGTTTGTGGGTCAGCAGCGCAATGGCCTCCGCCAGCGTGAGCAGTTTTTCGTCCACCAGCCTGAGCGTGAGCGGCAGCAGTGTTTCCAGCGCCGAAATGCCGGGCTCGGAGCGGGCGAAGGGCGCCAGCTTGGCATCCGGCTCGTGTGGCTGATGATCCGAACAGATGGCATTGATAACGCCAGTCTTGAGTGCTTTGCGCAGGCCCTCGCGATCGTGCTTGCCGCGCAACGGCGGGCGCACATGGCACAGGGTGTTGAAGTCGCCGATGTCGTGCTCGGTCAGGTGCAGGTGATGCGCCGCAGTGTCGGCGCTCACGGGCAGACCTTTTTTCCGCGCCTGCGCCACCATGGCCGCGGCGCGCGCGCTGGACAGACCGCAGAAATGCGCGCGGCAGCCGGTTTGTTCGATCAACGCCAGATCACGCGCGACGCCGACGATCTCGGCGGCTTCCGGAATTCCGGGTAGCCCCAGCCGGGTCCCGACCTCGCCTTCGTGCACGCAGCCGCCGTTGCGCAGCCACGGGTCTTCGGAGTGCAGGAACACGGTGAGGTCGAGGGTGGCGGCGTATTCCAGCGCCCGGCGCATCACCAGCGTGTCGGTCACCGGTACCAGGGCGTTGGTGAAGCCCACGCACCCGGCCTCGTCGAGCGCCTCCATGTCGGCCAGCAGTTTGCCTTCGAGTCGCTGGGTCAACGCGCCCAGCGGGTGGATGAAGGCCAGCCCGAAGCGCCAGGCCCGCGACTGCAGCATCTGGGCCATGGCCGGGGTATCGATGACGGGCAGCGTGTCGGGCGGGCAGCACAGTGTGGTGATGCCGGCGGCGACGGCGGCATGCACCTCGGACTCGATTGTGGCCTTGTATTCGAGGCCCGGCTCGCGCAGTCGTGCGCGCAGATCGACGAGGCCCGGGCAGACGATCCGGCCATGTGCCTCGATGGTTTTCCTTGCCTTGAAACCGGCAGGGGATTTTCCAACTCCGACGATAAAACCGTTGTCGTCGATGTAAATATCCTTCTTCCCATCCACATGATTGGCCGGGTCGATCAGGTGTCCGCCCTGGATGACGAGGCTCATTTACGTTTTTTCCTCGCGGCCGGTGCGTGCGCCTTGCTCGCGGTGTCGCGCATCCCGCTATCGCGGCTCGCCGAGGCTCCACCCATGATGAGCGCCATGACCGCCATGCGCACGGCGATGCCGTAGGTCACCTGCGGCAGGATGACGGATTGCGGGCCGTCGGCCACGGCGGAATCGATTTCAAGGCCGCGGTTCATCGGGCCCGGATGCATGACGATGGCGTCCCTGGCCGCCAGCGCCAGTTTCGCGGGCGTGAGGCCGTAGAGATTGAAATATTCGTGCTCGCTCGGGATGTGCGCGCCCTGCATGCGTTCGCGCTGCAGCCGCAGCATCATGACCACGTCCACCCCGTCGAGACCTTCTTCCATGCGGGTGCAGGGACGCACACCGAGTTTCTCCACCGCCATCGGCAGCAGGGTCTTGGGCGCGACCACGCGCAGTTCCGCGACGTTCAGCGCCTTGAGCGCATGAATCTGCGAGCGCGCCACGCGCGAGTGCATGATATCGCCGACGATGGCTACTTTGAGTTTTTCAAACGAGCCCTTGTGACGGCGAATGGTGAACATGTCGAGCAGCCCCTGCGTGGGATGGGCGTGCCGCCCGTCACCGGCGTTGATGATGCGCACATGCGGCGGCACATGACGCGCGATCAAGTGCGCGGCGCCCGATTCGGCGTGCCGCACCACGAACAGGTCCGTGTGCATGGCCTCGAGGTTGCGAATGGTGTCGAGCAGGGTTTCGCCCTTGCTGGTGCTCGAGGCGCCGACGTTCAGATTGATCACGTCCGCCGACAGGCGCTTGGCGGCGATTTCGAAGGTGGTGCGGGTGCGGGTGCTGGATTCGAAGAACAGGTTGACGACGGTCTTGCCGCGTAGCAGCGGGATCTTCTTGATCTCGCGTTCGCCCACCGAGATGAACGATTCGGCGGTGTCGAGGATTTCTACGATGGTTTGACGGGAAAGACCTTCGATGGTGAGCAGATGGCGCAACCGGCCGGCGTCATCGAACTGAAGCCCTTGATTCACCCGTTGGTCTCCTGGATGCGCAGCTCGAGTTTTTCCGGACCGAGCAGTTTCACGTGCTGGTTCTTGCCGAGCTTGATGCGCTCGCCCACGACCTTCGGCTCGATGGGCAGCTCGCGTCCGCCGCGCTCGACGAGGCAGGCGAGCATCACCGAGGCTGGGCGGCCGTAGTCGAAGATTTCGTTGAGCGCGGCGCGGATGGTGCGCCCGGTGTGCAGCACATCGTCAACCAGGATCAGGTGGCGGTCCTCGACGTTGACCGGCAGGTGAGAGGTGCGGACCTGCGGGTTCATGCCGACGCGCGTGAAGTCATCGCGATAAAAGGAGATGTCGAGTGTGCCGAGCGCTTCCGGGAGATCGAGCATTCGATGCAGGCGCTCGGCCACCCAGACCCCGCCGGTGTGGATCCCGATCATGAGCGGATCGCTTTTGAGCGCCGGTCGCAATTGCTCGACCATGCGCGCCAGCGCCGCTTCAACGTCGATCGCTGCCGTCACGGGGTTTCTCCGGGGAGTTCATTCAGAAAGGCCTGCAGGATGGTCTGGGCCGCCACCTGGTCGAGCCGGGACTTGTGCCGTCTCATGGGAACGCCCGCCTCGTTCAGGATATCCCGGGCGGCCAGCGTTGAGAGACGTTCATCCACCATGTGTAGCGGCAAATTGTAGCGTTCCTTCAGGCTTTGTCCAAACGCCCGGGCGGCGCGGGTCATGGGATTGTCGCTGCCGTCCATGTTGAGCGGCAGCCCGACCACCAGGGCATCCGGGCGCCATTCCTCGAGCAGCCGTGAAATGCGTACCCAATCGGGGTTTTTGGCGGAACCGCGCAGGGTGGTCACGGGTTCGGCCAGACGCGAGTGGCTGCTCCCGACGGCCACGCCTATGTATTTCTCCCCGTAGTCGAAGGCCAGGTAGGTACATGTGTGGTCGTTCAAGCGTGACCCGCCTCGCTGGAGAGCGTGGCGAGGTCGACACCCACAAGCTGTGCCGCGGCTTTCCAGCGCTGTTCCACCGGCAGGTTGAAAATGATGTCCCGGTTGGCGGGGCCGGACAGCCAGGAGTTTTCGGTGATCTCACGCTCCAGTTGTCCCGCACCCCAGCCGGCGTAGCCGAGGGCGACGATGAATTTTTCCGGCCCGCGATTTTCCGCAATGGCTTCGAGAATGTCGCGCGAGGTGGAGACGCCGAATTTATCGGTGACCGAGAGGGTGGATTCCCACTCGCCGAGCGGTTCGTGCAGCACGAAGCCGCGGTTGTTCTGCACCGGACCGCCGAGGTAGACCGCTGTTCCCGCATGGCCGGCCTTGTCCAACGCGATGCCCAGCTGGTCGAGAATGTCGCCGAGATGAAGATCGGTCAGACGGTTGATCACGATGCCCATGCAGCCTTCCTCGGAATGCTCGCAGATCAACGTGACGCTGCGCGCGAAATTCGCATCCGCGAGGCTCGGCATGGCGATCAGAAAATGATTCGCGAGTGAATCAGCGTTTTTCATGACGAACAGTATCCGTCAGATCGACGCCTCACTCAAGTATGATTCTTGGAACGCGGATCAACGCGGATAAGTTAAGGATGATGAACGCAGATGAAGCTACTGTTTCAATTTATTCTAATCTGCGTATATGCTCGCGCCCTTCATCGCTGCGCTGTCCCGCTACGCTCGAAGGTCCAGGGTTCGCCATCCATGGCGAACCCGCTCGACGGCGCGTCGGCACATTAGGTGCCGACGCGATGACTCCGTCTCGCCCCTGGCGCTCGGCTTCGCTTGCGCTCGGGCCAGCGTCGCGGCGCTCCGCTGTCCAATTTTGCGTCCTCGGCTCCGTAGACGGTACTTCCCTGTACCACTCCTTGCTCCCGGCAAAATTGTCCGCGTATTTATCCGTGTTCATCTGCGGATACTGACGGTGTAATTTAATTTTCGCTGGACAGTCCGGATTCGTTGAATTTCCAGGTGCGCGTGATGTGCAACACGTCCAGGTCCGCGCGAATCTCGGGCGGAAACGGCGCGAACGGCGCGGACAGCTCCACGATGCGTACCGCGGCATCGTCGAGGATTTTCTGCCCGGAAGAACGGCGCACCGAAATCTCGTTGATCGAGCCGTCGGTATTGAGCGCCACGTCGAGCAGGAGATTTCCCGTGAGATGGCGCCGTTTTGCTTCATCGGGATAATTCAGATTACCGATGCGCTCGACCTTGGCGCGCCAGGCGTCCATGTAGGCGGCGTATTTGTATTCCTGCGTGCGCGCGTTCAGGAACTTGTGCCGCGGACGCTTCTGGAATTCCTGCCACGTGCGGCTGATCTCGGCGTTGAGACGCGCGCGCTCCTCCTGTATTTCCGCGTGCGCCATAAGACCCAGGCTCGGCGGCTGCAGTTGCAATTCTTTTTTATCCGGCCGGCTTTCCTGTTCCTTGATTTTTCGGGACGCATCCTGCGAAAGCAATGTGATCATCTCGCGCTCCGACTTGACCCGCTTCTGGGGCGTGGACTGGAAAGTGGGGAAATCGCGGTTGACGGGACTGATCTCGCGTACCGGCAGCGGGTTCTTGGCGATTTCGGCGGCGTCGCTGTCGCCACCGCCCTCCTGGTTGGCCTGCGCGAGGAATTCCGGATCGAGCATGCGCTTGTCGCTCGCGGTTTGTACCAGCGTGATTTCGAGCGAGGGCAATCCCGGCAGGTCGCGCAGCTTGGGCAAGGTGAAAGTTACGCCAAGGATTATGACCATGTGCACCAGGAACGAGCCGAACATGCTCACCCCGAAGCGGTCGGTTTGCGAAAGACCGGAGATCGTTTGGGCCGTCATGCGCGATACAAAAAATTCAAATCAACCGCAGATGAACGCGGATAAAGAAGAAGATAAACGCAGATCAGTATGGGTTAAAACAGCAACTTTATCTGCGTTCATCAATTTTTGAATATCAGCGTTGATCTGCGTTCCAAAAATCATATAAAGAAAAGTATATCTTAACTTTGTTGCTGTGCCCCTAGGCGCGAGAGCTTGGCGGCGATGGCGTCCATGAGTTTGGCGCTGATATGAAGCTTGTACAGCCGGTCGAGTTCGCGGATGCAGGTCGGGCTGGTGACGTTGATCTCCGTCAGGTAATCGCCAATCACGTCCAGTCCCACGAACAACAGCCCCTTCTCGCGCAGCATGGGGCCGACCTGAGCGCAGATCCAGCGGTCGCGCTCGGACAAGGGCACGCCGACACCGGTGCCGCCGGCGGCGAGATTGCCACGGGTCTCGCCCGCGGCCGGGACGCGCGCGAGGGCGTAGGGGATGGGTTCGCCGTCGATCAGCAGGATGCGCTTGTCGCCCTGGGCAAGTTCCGGGAGGAAGCGCTGCGCCATGGCATAGCGGGACTCATGCGCGGTCAAGGTTTCGATTATGACGTTGGTGTTGGGATCGCCACGTCGCAGCCGAAACACCGATTCCCCACCCATGCTGCCCAGCGGCTTGAGGACAATGTCGTTGTGCTCGGCGAGGAAGTCACGGATGCGGCCGGCCGCGCGCGTCACCAATGTGGGCGGTGTGCACGGCGGAAACCAGGCAGTGAAAAGCTTTTCGTTGGCGTCGCGCAGGCTGCGTGGTTTGTTCACCACCAGTACGCCGGCATCCTCGGCGCGTTCCAGGAGGTAGGTGGTGTAGACATACTCCATGTCGAACGGCGGGTCCTTGCGCATCAGGATGACATCGAGTTCGGACAGTGGCCCCGTGGTTTCCCCGCCCCATTCGAACCAGCGCTTGGTGTCGTCGAACAGCCTGACGTCACGCTGCCGCGCAAAGGCCTGTCCGTCGCGCAGATACAGGTCGCCCTGTTCCATGTAGCGGATTGTCCAGCCGCGTGCCTGCGCCTCGAGCAGCATGGCGAGTGTGCTGTCCTTGTAAGGCTTGATGGAGCCGATGGGGTCCATCACCACACCGAGCTTGATCATTTTATTTTTGAAACCACAGATAAACACAGATGAACACAGATATAAAAGCAAGGAGCAACGAGATGATATTTTTCACATCTGTGTTTATCCGTGTTCATCAGTGGTTCCAAGAATCTTATTTGTAAATTTTGAAACCACGGATGAACGCAGATCAATATGGGTTGAAACAGTGACTTTATCTGCGTTTATCATTCTTGTTTATCCGCGTTTATCTGCGGTTGCTTTTTTTCACTTCGCGGTTATCGGAGGTCTCCGCGGCTTCCAGGGATTCGCGCGCGGCGGCGAGCAGGGCGAGGCGCGCGATGACGCCGTAGGCATAAAAGCGGTTAGGGTTGGCGTCCGGCGCCTGTTGCGGATCGGGATAGCAGCAGGGGCCGGCGAAGGCGAGCGGTTCGAAATGCATGCCGGGGGCATTCAGGTTTTCATCCGGACGGCGTTCGGTGTGTACACGGTAGAAACCGCCGATGACGTAATGGTCGATCATGTAAACCACCGGTTCGGCCACGGCGTTTTTTGTACCCCAGGTCTCGAAGGTATACACGCCCTCCTGAACCATGACGTCGTGCACGGCCTGACCTTCCTTGAGGTGCGCCATCCTGGTTCGCTGTTTGCGATTGAGCGAACACACCTCGTCGGCGCTTTTGACTGTCATGATCGCCATGCCGTAAGTGCCGGCATCGGCCTTGACGATGACGAAGGGTTCCTGGTCGATGCCGTATTCGCGGTATTTGACGCGCACCTCGGCCAGTACCTCATCGACATAATTGGCCAGGCAATCCTCGCCTTCGCGTTTTTCAAAATTGATTTTGCCGCATTTGCGAAAAACCGGATTGATCAGCCACGGGTCCAGGCGAACAATGTCCGAAAATTCCTTGACGATCTGCTGATAATGCGTGAAGTGTCTGGACTTGAGCCGCTTCCACCAACCGACCGACACGTGCGGGACCACCGGTTGCTCGAGGTTATCCAGAATGGACGGCAGCCCGCCAGACAGGTCGTTGTTGAGCAGCGCGAAGCAGGGATCGAAACCGGCTACCGTGACCTTATTGTCCTGCCGTATCAGCGGTTCGAACGTGACACGCCGGCCCGAGGGCAGATCGATGGTTTTCGATTCATGCAGATCGGGTAGCAGGGACCCCACGCGTACGCGCAGGCCGGCCAGGGTCAGGATTTCGACGAGGGCGGCAAGGCTTTCAAAGTAATAGGTGTTGCGCGTGTGATTTTCCGGAATCACCAGCACGCCACCGGCGCTGGGACAGATGCGATCGAGAGCCGCCTGCACCGCCTGCACCGCGAGCGACCGGAACGCCGGATTGAGGTTATTGAAACCGCCTGGGAACAGATTGGTGTCCACCGGTGCGAGCTTGAAGCCGGCATTGCGCAGGTCCACGGAACAATAGAAGGGAGCGGGGGTCTGTTGCCACTGGGAGCGGAACCAGCGCTCGATACCGGCCTGGTTCTGCAGCAGATGGGCCTCGATTTTCTGCAGTGGCCCGGTCAGGGCCGTGGTCAGATGCGGGACGGCCGCCCAAGATTCCTTACCCATGGTTCCCTGGCTTGCGTGTCATAAAGGAAGCCCTACTTCGTTCGTCCTGTCATATGGCGAGAAGCCCTACTTCGTTCGTCCTGTCAATTAATGACCTTGACCCCATGGTATCCGATTGGCTCTGTCCAGGGTAAGCCCAGGGAGGGTGTGGCACGATTCATGCTGCCATTCCCGCCGTTTTTTACCATTTCTCCCCGGGATCGCCGGGGGACGGATTCACCATGGGCAGTTCCGAACAGCCTGCTTTCGCATGGACTATATTGTTTAGGAAGCGGCTGGTGCGCGGGGTTTGCGCATGGATTTTGGATGGAATTTGTGTTAACAAATCATTGTTATAGGAAAATAACTGCACAAATTACATCACAGACCGATCCATTTTCGCGCGGTGGGGCCGCCTGTTGCGTCCAACTTGCAGGGTGTCGGCGAGGGTAGCGTACGTGAGCATCAAAGTAATGATCATCGATGACAGTAACACGATACGACGCACGGCCGAGGCGTTGCTGAAGAAGGCCGGGTACGAGGTATTCACGGCGGCCGACGGGTTCGAGGCCATGTCGATGATTACCGACAATCACCCCGACATCATATTCGTTGACATCATGATGCCGCGTCTCGACGGATATCAAACTTGCCAGCTGATCAAGAACAACAAGAGGTTCAGGGACACACCGGTCATCATGTTGTCGAGCAAGGATGGACTTTTTGACCGCGCCCGCGGGAGAATCGCCGGGTCGGAAGAGCACGTGAACAAGCCGTTCACCCAGGAAGAGCTGATTGACGTCATCAACAAGTATATTCACTGATCGGGGCCATGTGTGCGCCACCGAGGAGTCAGGAATTTTTAAAAACGCAGTGAATGGAGCGGTCTATGGCCATAATAAATGTATTGATCGTGGATGATTCGGCGACGGACTCTCACCTTCTGGGTGAGATGCTCAAGAAAAACGGTTACACCGTTCTGACCGCGATCAGCGGCGAGGAGGCTATCGTCAAGGCGAAGAAGGACAAGCCCGATCTGATCCTGATGGATATCGTGATGCCGGGCATGAGCGGTTTCGAGGCCACGCGCGCCATCACCAAGGACCCGGAGACCTCCGCCATCCCGGTCATCGTCTGTTCCACCAAGGGGCAGGAGACCGACAAGGCCTGGGGGCTGCGCCAGGGCGCGAAAGATTACATCGTCAAACCTATCACTGAAAAGGTTTTGATGGAAAAGATCAGGGCGCTCTAGAAACGCAGATAAACGCCGATAGGTAATAATGATGAACGCAGATGAAAAAAATTACTGTTTTAACCCTATTGATCCGCGTTTATCCGCGTATTTATCCGCGTCCATCTGCGGTTACCGATTTTAGGTCATGGCCAGAACCCGACAGGACCCGTTCGAACTGCTGCGCAAAATGCAGCAGGAGATCCAGGAGAATGTCCCCGGCCTCCCGCAGGAAGTCGAGGCCGCTAAGCTGTGGTCCGGCGTGGGCTTCCGGCTTGGCGACATGATGCTGGTGACGCCGCTGGACCACGTGATCGAGATCCTGCCGCCGCCGCCGTTGACGCTGGTGCCGGGCGTGAAGTCGTGGCTGAAGGGCGTGGCCAACGTGCGCGGAAACCTGATCACGATCATCGACCTGCCGGAGTATTTCGGCAAGCCGCCGGTATTTCCCGACGACAAGGCGCGGATGCTCATCTTGAATGTGCCGGACCTGAACGCAGGATTGCTGGTCAACGAGGTGCTGGGCTTGCGGCACTTCGATGAGGAGCTGGAGCGCCAGGACCTGTCCGGGCTGGACGATCCGGTGGTGGTTCAGCTGAACGGCGCGTTTTTGCGCGACAACGTGCTGTGGGGGGTTTTCGACATGAAGTCATTGGCGGAAAGCCCCTCCTTCCGGCATGTCGCGGCCTGATCCGCGGAAGGGATTTCGGGGCAGCCCTGTTTCAGGGCGCATAAAAATTTTTGACAGATCTCAGATTGAGATGAGGTGACAGCATGACTAGAAAAAATTCTTCCCAGGATGGCCTGATGGATCAACCCTCCGAGGACATGATTGATCTGTCGGACGGCGCGTCCGGCACACCAGCGGCAGATCAGCTGGTCGATGTCGGCAAGCAGTCTTCTCCTCTGCTGTCCGGCGGGATCATGAACATGCTCGGCGGGCTGCCCTTTCTGCTGGGCGGCATGGTGATCGCGATGATCGCCATGATCTGGTTGCTGGTGGTCAACGCCCAGCGGTCCGAGCGCGAGTCCAAGTACATCGAGCAGTCATCGCAGTTGCAGATGCTGTCGCAACGCCTGGCAAAGGACGCGCGCGAAGCGGTGGTGGGGAAACCGACGGCGTTCAAGGCCCTCAAGGATTCGCGTGATCGTTTCGACAGCATTGTGACTTCACTTCGCGACGGCAACGCTCAGCAGGGGGTGGCGCCAAGCCCGCCGGATATTACCGCTGGCCCGCTGAAGGAAGTCATCATGCTATGGTCGCCCAAAACGAACGAGGGTGTGCGCGCGCAGGTGGACCAGATCCTCTCGTTGGAAAAGTCGCTGTTCAACATGCGCGACTCGGTGATGGCGATCAACCAGATGAGCCCGATGCTGCTCACGGTTACCGATGAAATCGTGGAGCTCGGCGCCAAGGCCGGCCTGAAGCAGGATCAGCTTTACCTCGCGAGCCGACAGGGCATGCTTTCGCAGCGCATCGCGAAAGACGTCAACCTGTTCTCGCATGGTGGCAACGAGGCCGCGGTGGCGGCCACCCAATTCGCTAAGGACGCCAAGCTCTTCAAGGATTCCGACGAGAAACTGCGCAAGGTCGCCCCGCCCGCCGTTCGCGAGAAGCTCGATGAATCCGCCGCCATCTTCGGCAAGATCAACAACCACGTCGCAGGCATCCTGGGCAACGCCGCGGAGATGTTCGTCTCGCAACGCGCCAGCCAGAGCGTGTTCGAGCAATCCGACCCGCTGCTCAAGAAGTCGACGGAGCTGGTGGACGCCTACTCCCAACTGACCGAGCAACGCGCCGGCATCCTTACCTCCATCTTCGTCGCCGGCTTCGCCTCATTGCTGTTCCTGTTCCTGCTGGCCCGCAAGCTGGTCGCGGATGCGCGCGATCGTGCCCACCTGAGTTCCGAGCAGAACCGCCAGAGCCAGGACGCGATTCTGAAACTGCTCGATGAAATGGGCGACCTCGCCGACGGCGATCTCACGATTCAACCCGAGGTGACCGAACAGATCACGGGCGCGATCGCGGACTCGATCAACTACGCGGTGCGCGAAATGCGCAACCTGGTGGTGCGCATCAAGAACGCCGCGCAACAGGTGGCCGTCGCTTCCGAGCACTCGCGGCAGACCGCCACTGAACTGACCGAAGCCGCCCTGCGCCAGGCGGCGCAGATCACCGAGGCCACCGGCAAGATGGTGGCGATGGCGCGTTCGATGGAAGACATGTCCAAGAGCGCCGAGCGCTCCGCCGAAGTGGCGCAAGGCTCGGTGGCCACCGCCAAGCGCGGTGCCGCGGCGGTGCAGGACACGATCACCGGCATGGACGGCATGCGCGAGCAGATTCAGGAAACCGCCAAGCGCATCAAGCGTCTCGGCGAATCCTCGCAGCAGATCGGTGAAATCGTGGAACTCATTAACGACATTGCCGAGCAGACCAACATCCTCTCGCTCAACGCCGCGATTCAGGCGGCCATGGCGGGCGAGGCGGGACGCGGTTTCGCGGTGGTGGCGGACGAAGTGCAACGACTCGCGGAGCGCTCGGCCGAAGCGACCAAGCAGATCGGCGACCTGGTGAAGACCATTCAGGCCGACACCAACGAAGCGGTGGCCTCGATGGAACAGGCGACCAACGGCGTGGTGCAGGCGACCCGCCTGGCCGACGCCGCCGGACAGGCGCTGGGCGAGATCGAATCGGTGTCCGAACAGCTGTCGAGCCTGATCGTGAATATCGCGCGCGACGCCCAGCGGCAATCCCAGACGGCAACCGACGTCTCCGGGAGCATGGCCAAGATTCAGGAGACCACCACGCTGACCTCCACGGGCAGCCGGCAAACGGCGGAAGCCATCGGCAAGCTCTCCGATCTGGCGCGCGAGCTGCAGGCCTCCGTGGCAGGCTTCAAGCTACCGGCGTAACGTTGCGGCATTCCCGCCGCACCGACCCATCCCCCCTCCCTTGATGGGAGGGGGCGAGGGGGAGGGTGAGCTTAAGGCTGTCATCACCCCCACCCCTTGCCCTCCCCCGTGAAGGGGGAGGGGGAGCTGGAAAGAGGCTTTATTTACGGATGAGCACGCACAGCAAAGTTGACCTGAGCACGCTGGGTTGGGTCAAGACCGAGATCGACGAGACGCTGAAACAGGCGCGTCTCGCGCTCGAATCGTTCGCGGAAAATCCCTCCGACAAGACGCGCCTGCGCTTCTGCATCACCCACCTGCACCAGGTGGTCGGCACGCTGCTCATGGTCGAGCTCGACGGCGCGGCCATGCTCGCCAAGGAAACGGAAGCGCTGGCCGATGCCGTCATCAACGACAAGGTCACGCCCGATTCCCGGATTCTCGATGCCCTGACACGCGGCATTCTGACGCTGCCCGACTATCTCGCGCGGCTGCAGGCGGGCCAATCGGACGTTCCGCTCAAGCATATTGCACTCATGAACGAGATGCGCGCGGTGCGCAACGCCACGCCCATTTCGGAACTCGAGCTTTTCTCTCCCGATCTGTCGGTGCGTCCGCCGCCCTCGGAAAGCCCCGCGGAAAAACTCGCGGAAGACGAATATCGCGATCTGGCCAGGCAGCTCCGTGGCGGGTTCCAGCCGGCGCTGCTCGACTGGCTTCGGAATGCCTCGAACAAGCAACCGCTGCGGAAGATAGCGGAGATTTTCGAGCAGTTGCAGACCCGGGCGGGCCTCGCCGTCCTTGAACAGCTGTTCTGGGTCACCGGCGGATTTCTCGAGGCCATGATGGATGACGGCCTGGATGTCACCCCCGAACGCAAGAAATTGTTCGCACGCCTCGACCAGCAGACCAAAAAAATCATCGACGGCGCGGATAAATCGGCGCTGCGCACGTCTTCCGAGGCGCTCACGCGCGCCATTCTGTGGGAGATAGCGCAGGCGAAGTCCCAGGGCACCAGGGTCACGCAGCTGAAGCGCGCCTTCGATCTGGAGTTCCTGTTGTCCGGCGATAGCGCCGAGGCGCCCGCGGCGACGTCCGATCTGCCGACGCCCGAGGCGCTGGCCTCGGTGTCCACCGCGCTCGGCAAGGAGATCGAGGCGGCACAGGATCTGATGTCCACCTACTTTGATCCGGAAAGCCGCGGCACGACTTCGCTCGAACCGCTGCTGGAGTCGTTCCACAAGATGTCGGGCACCCTGGACATGTTGAACGTGCCGTTGTTGAGGGCATTGGTGGACGAGCTGTCGCAGACCTGTCGCGCCGTGATCGATAACAAGATCACGAATCACGAAACCATCTCCATGCCGATGGCGGAAGCCCTGCTCATGGTGGAGAGCAGCACCCGGGACATCAGCCGCTCGCCCACCGAATGGAAAAAGCAGATCGAGGAAGCCATCCGGCATCTTCACGGTCTGCATTCGCCGGAGGACGCCGATACCATGCCGGCGACGGACGGCCTGGAAGTGTCGGATGCCGAACTCACGGAGTCCGATTACAAGCAATTGCTGAGCGTGGTGGCCGGGGAGGTCGGCATCAATTTGAGCCGCATCGAGGAGGCGCTCGAAGGCTTCGCCGCCGATTCCTCCCACGTGGAGCCGCTGGATGAGGTACCGCAATTGCTTTCACAGATTCTGGGTGCGATGCAGATCCTGGGGCAGGCGCGTGCCGCCGAGCTGGTGGAAGTCACCAAGGGGCACGTGGAAAATATCCGCCGTGGGGTGCTCGTGGCGGACAGCGCGATCATGGACGGTCTCGCGGTGTCCGTGGGTACGATCGGCGCGTATGTGGAAGGCCTGCGCGCCGAGCGGCCGAACCTGGACGCCCTGATCGATTCGGCGCTCAAGGAAATGGAGACAGCCCTGGCCAGCGGCCATGGCCGGCAGCGCGACCCGGCACTGCTGATCGATGGCATCCGTCTGAGTCTCGAATCCTGGCTCGATGACCGCGAGAACGAGGCCGCGTGGGAGACGCTCATGCAGCAGCTGGAGGAACTCACCCAGCTGGCGCAGGAACAGGGGCAGGAGAAGATCACAAGGATCAGTGCGGAAATGAACCACCTGCTGACCCTGGTGGCGCAGGACCCGTCGCGGGTGTCGGAAGAAATCATTGGCACCCTGAAACAGTCGTTTACCGCCATGTCGACCTTGGCCGGGAGGCGCTTGACCCTGCGCACGGTCGCGCCCGCGGCGCCCGGACCCGAGCCCGAAGAGATGCCGCCGCCACCGGGCGAAGCCAGGGACAGGAAAAAAGCCACGGCGCCAGCGCCGCCCGCTCCCCCGGCCCGGCCTGCGGCGGACGCGGAATTCGATGCCGAGATCATGGAGATCTTCATCGAAGATGCGCGCGACGTGCTCAACAACATCCGCAACAATTTCGTTGTCTGGCGCGAGGACACCGATAACCAGAATGCCCTGACCGAACTGCGGCGTGGTTTTCACACGCTCAAGGGCAGCGGCCGCATGGTGGGGGCCGGCGAAGTGGCGGAGCTTTCCCGGGATGTGGAGAACGTTCTCAACCGGATACGCGAGGGCAAGATCGCCCCCTCCGCGGCCATCATCGACCTGTTGCAGCAGACGCAGGACGCGCTCCCGCGCTTGATCGACGTTCTGGCGGGCGGACCGCCGCACGGCGTTGACATCGACGCGTTGCGCGAAACCGCCCGCGCCCTGGCGCGTCCGGGCAGCGCCGCTGTCGCGCCCGGGACGCCGGCGGCCACCGTGAACGAACCGGTCGATGTGGCCGTGACGCCCGTCGAGGGCGGCGATCTGCCGAAACTCGAGCGCACGCTGCTGGAAATTTTCACCACCGAGGCCCTCGGCAACCTGGACAACATACGCCAGCAGGTCACGAAGTGCCGCGAGACCGGCGGCACGGGTTTTGTGACGGAATCGTTCTTCCGCTCGGCGCACACCTTGCAGGGCAACGCGCGCTCATTGGGTCTTCAGGTCATGGCGGAGTCCTGCGCTGAAATTGAAAAGCTGTTGCACGCACTCAAGATCGAAAACCTGCCCTTGAATGAAACCTGCCTGGATCTGGCGAGCCGGTTTGAGGCCTGTGTCAGACGGCTCGTGGGGTTGATGAACAGCGGCGCGACCTCATCCGGCGATCTGCGCCGGGAATTCGCCGATCTCGCGCGCGATCTGCGCGCGGAAAGCCGGCACGACGTGGAGGCAGAACGGGCCGATGATGTGTCCGTCGCGCCGCCTGCGCACGCAGATGAAATCGGAGTGGAAGCAGCGCCTGAGGAACCGTCCGCTCCCGAGCAGATTGACCCCGAGCTGCTGGAGATTTTCCAGGAAGAGGCCACCGATATCCTTACATCCATCGAAGAGGCCCTGACGCGCTGGCGCAGCCAGCCGGGCAACAGGACGCAGGTAGCCGAGCTCAAGCGCTTGCTGCACACGCTCAAGGGCGGGGCGCGCATGGCCGGTGCCATGGCCATGGGCAACCTCGGCCACAATACCGAGACCCTGCTCAAGAATATTGAAGACAGCAAGGTGTCGACGAGCAACGAAGTATTCGACCTGCTGGATGAGGCGCACGACATGCTGGTGGCGATGCTGGATGGCGCGCGCGACGGCAAACCCGTCCCTGACACGAATGCGCTGAATGCCAGGCTGGCGGCACTGGCCTCCGGCCAGCCGCTGCCAGCCGCCACCGAGGCGCCCGCGGCGGAAGCGCTGGACAATGCGCCCAGCGAGGAACCCGCCGCTGAAGCGGCCACGCATGACATCGAGATCGCGGCACCGGCCTTGGCGGCGACTGCCGATGAAATCGAAGAGCGCCGTGAGCAGCCGGAAACCGAGGGAAAACAGTGGCCGGACAAAATGGAGCGCCGTGGCCAGGTGCGCGTCAACACGAGCCTGCTGAACGAGCTCGTCAACTACGCTGGCGAGGTGAGCCTTTCACGCGCGCGCATGGAACAGCAGATTTACAGCTTCCGCGACAACCTCTCCGAGTTGTCACGCAACATCGTGCGTTTCCGCGACCAGATCCGCGAGCTGGAAATCCAGTCCGAATCGCAGATTCTGTACCGCATGGAACAGGAATCGGGCGCCGAAGCGGGAGCCGGGGACTTCGATCCGCTCGAATTCGACCGCTTCAGCCGCCTGCAGCAGGTGTCGCGTTCGCTGGCGGAAAGTCTGCACGACCTGGGCACCATCCAGAACAACCTCGGCAATTTCGTCGGCGAGGCCGAGGCGGTGCTGCAGCAGCAGGCGCGCATCAACACCGAACTGCAGGAAGGTCTGATGCGCACGCGCATGGTGAGTTTCTCCACGCAGGCCGCGCGCCTGCGCCACATTGTGCGCCAGACCGCGCGCGAGCTGGGCAAACGCGTGGAACTCAATCTTGAAAACGCCGAGGTCGAGCTCGACCGCAACGTGCTGGAACGCATGATCGGGCCGTTCGAGCACATGATCCGCAACAGCATCGACCACGGCATCGAATCCGAGGCCGCGCGTCGCCAGAAAGGCAAACCGCCGCGCGGGCGCATCAACATCGCCACCTCGCAGGAGGGCAGCGAAGTCGTCATTCGCTTCTCCGATGACGGAGCGGGACTCAACATCGAGGGAATACGCACGAAGGCGATCGAGCGTGGACTGATGTCCGCCGATGCCGCCCTGTCGGAGGAAGAGCTGATCCAGTTCATTCTCATGTCCGGATTCTCGACGGCGGAGAAGATCACGCATGTCTCCGGCCGCGGCGTGGGCATGGACGTGGTGCACAGCGAAGTGAAGCAGCTGGGCGGCAGCATGTCGGTGGATACCGAGCCGGGCGCGGGCACGACGTTCATCATCCGCCTGCCGCTGACGCTCTCCATCACCCAGGCGCTGATGGTGTACGTGGGCGAACAGCTTTTCGCCGTGTCGCTGGGTTCAGTGGTGAATATCGTCGAATTCCCGATCGAGAAAATCGCCAATATTTCGATGAGCAAGAATCCGCTGCTGTCCCACAACGAGCAGGTTTATCCGTACATGCATCTGGGGCAGCGCCTGAACATCGACTCGCAGCCACGCAACGGCAAGAAGGTCCCGGTGCTGCTGGCGCGCACCGGCACGCGCGAAGTCGCGATCCAGGTGGATGGGTTGGGTGGCACGCGCGAAGTGGTGATCAAGTCCGTCGGCCCGCAACTCTCCGAGCTCAAGGGACTGGCCGGCGCCACCATCCTGGGCGATGGACGCGTGGTGCTCATCCTGGATATTCCCGGCCTGTGGTATCGCGACGATGTCATCCATTTCGAGCACCGCCCGGAGGGCAAGGTGGCGCAGGAAGTGCGGGTGCGGCCGGTCGTCATGGTGGTGGACGACTCGCTCACGGTGCGCAAGATCACGGGCAAACACCTGCAGAAACGCGGCATGGACGTGCTGGTCGCCAAGGACGGTCTGGACGCCGTCGAGCAGTTGCGCGATCACCTGCCCGACGTGATGCTGGTCGATATCGAGATGCCGCGCATGGACGGTTACGAGCTGACGACGCGCGTGCGCTCCGATGAAACCCTGAGACACATCCCGATCATCATGATCACCTCGCGCGCCGGCGCCAAGCACCGGCAGAAGGCCTTCGAGCTGGGCGCGGACATGTACATGAGCAAGCCCTATCAGGAAGAGGAGTTGTTCAAGAACATCGACACCCTGCTCGCCAAGGGCAGGTTGACGTGAAGCGCCGGACACTCCGGGGATAAAAACCTTGGCCGATCCGAACCAGTATCTGCGTTTGCAGTTGGGCGGGACCAGCTACCTGCTGCCCGGCGCGTCCGGTTTCACCATCGAGCAGCGTGAACACCTGATCACCAACAAATCCCCCGAGGGCAACATCGCGGCCTGGCAGTCGGTGCGTTCGGCGCGGTTGCCGGCGTATTGTCTGGACGGGATGTTGCGCGTCACACGACATCCTGACTGGCACCGCGCGGTGTTTCTGGACGCGCTGCCGCACGCGGTCGGGTTGGTGGTGGACGAGGTTCAGTTGTTGCCGCGCGCGGAAACCACGGTCACACCCTTCACGCCCCTGGGGCTCCCGCCCACGCGCCTGGGTCATCTGTTTTCCGGCGCCTGGGTGATGGGCCATCGCCTCATGCTCGTGTTCGATCCGCAGGCCTTCGTCGCCTATCTGCAGAGTCTGGGAGACGAGTGATGGGAAAACCGCGCAGCGGCCCGCGCCTGCATTCGCTGGAGGTCCCGCTGGACGGGATCACCCTGCTGGTTCCGAGTGCCGCGATTGCGGAGGTCATCAATCTGCAAAACATGGTCCCGGTTCCTTTCAGCCAGCCGTGGATGAATGGCGCCATCGGCTGGCGCACGCTCGCGGTCCCGGTGATTTCCTTTGAAACGCTGCTGGGCGCTCCAGCCACGGCGAGGCCCGCCATCGGCAAGATCGTTGTCTTTTATCCGCTTGGCGGACGCCAGGACTGGGAATTTTTCGCGATGTTCGCCGCGTCCGAACCGCGGCCGCAAGTGCTGGATGGCAGCCAGCCGGTGGCGGAGGGTTCCGAGCTGCCGGATTCGCCTTATATCGCGGCGGGTCTCAAGGTGGATGGACGCCTGATACTCATCCCCGACCTGGAAGCGCTGAAAAAGGCGTTCTATCCGACATAAAAAGCAGCAAGTGGCAAGTAACAAGTGACAAGATTTAAATTTTATCTTTCTTGCTACTTGAAACTTGCTACTGGCTACTCTCGCGTGGCCAGATCAGTGCCGTCCCGCGCGATCTCGCTGAGCAGGTCGATTTCTTCGGGCGTGATGACGTACGGCGGCATGAAGTAGATCACATCGCCGAGCGGGCGCAGCAACGCGCCACGCTCAAGGGCATGGCGGTAGACCGCCAGTCCTCGCCGTTCCTGCCAGGGGAAAGGCGCGCGTGTTTTTTTGTCCTTGACCATTTCAATCGCCAGGATCATGCCGGTCTGGCGCACCTCGGCCACGTGCGGATGTTCGGCGAGCGCTGCCGTTGCCCGCGCCATGTGTGTGGCCAACGCCTTGTTGCGGTTAATCACGTCGTCGTTGCGAAAGATGTCGAGCGTGGCCAGGGCCGCGGAACAGGCGAGCGGATTGCCGGTGTAGGAATGCGAATGCAGAAACGCCTGGCGCGCGGTGTATTCCGCGTAAAACGCTGTGTAAACTTCATCGGTAGTCATGCATACGGATAACGGCAAATAACCACCTGTCAGTCCTTTGCCCAGGCACAGGAAATCGGGGGCGATGCGCGCCTGTTCGCAGGCGAACATCGTGCCGGTGCGCCCGAAGCCTACGGCGATTTCATCGGCAATGAGATGTACCTGGTATTTGTCGCAGGCCTGTCGCAGCAGCTTGAGGTAAACCGGATCGTACATGCGCATGGAGCCGGCGCATTGCACCAGCGGTTCCACCACCACGGCGCAGACCTCGCCGGTATGGCGCGCCAGCGCCGCCTCCATCTCGACAAACGCGCGCGTCGAATAATCGGCCCAGGACTCGCCGGACTCGCGGTAATAACAATCCGGGGATTTCACCGTGATCGCTTCCCGCAGCAAAGGCTGGTAGGTCTCCTTATAAAGTGCGACATCACCGACGGACAGGGCGCCGAGAGTTTCGCCGTGATAACTGTTGGTGAGATTGATAAACCGGGTACGCTTTATTTCGCCGTGGTTACGCCAGTAATGAAAACTCATCTTGAGCGCGATCTCGAGCGCCGCCGAGCCGTCGGAAGCGTAGAAGCAGTGCCCCAGTCCTGGCGGTGCGATTTTTATTAGCTTCTCAGAAAGCTCGATGACAGGTTCGTGAGTAAAACCGGCAAGCATGACGTGTTCGAGATTTTCCAGCTGATCGGCGATGGCCGCGTTGATGCGCGGGTTGGCGTGGCCGAACAGGTTGACCCACCACGAACTGATGGCGTCGAGATAGCGTTTGCCGTCAAAATCTTCGAGCCACACACCTTGCCCACGGCGGATAGGAATGAGCGGAAGGCTTTCATGATCCTGCATCTGCGTGCAGGGATGCCACAGCACCCGCAGGTCTCGTTGCGTCAGGGAGTCGTTATCCATAGACTGCATCATACAGGGCGATTTACCCCATGTTAATTTTGAAGCTATTTCAAGAATGAAATTAACCGCCAGGACGCCAGGAACGCCAAGTTTCTTCTTCCTCAAAATTGTTTTTCCTGGCGACCCTGGCGCCCTGGCGGTGGATTCGCTTTAAAATTATTTAGGAAGAAACAGACTATGGTGCGTACTGAAACCCCGGTGTGTGATTTCGGCCGGCCGGCCCCGGATTTCCGCCTCAAAGGTGTGGATGGAAAAATCTGGACGTTGAGCGAGACTCGCGGAAAAAACGGTCTGCTCGTGATGTTCATCTGCAATCACTGTCCCTACGTCAAGGCCGTGCGCGATCGCCTCATCCGCGACGCGCGTGAACTGAAAGACCACGGCATCGGTTCGGTGGCGATCATGTCGAACGATCCTTCAGATTACCCGGAGGATTCGTTTGACAACATGAAGCGGGTGGCGCAGGAACTGAATTTCCCGTTCCCGTATCTGTACGATGAAACCCAGGAAGTCGCCAAGGCCTACGGTGCCGCCTGCACCCCGGATTTTTTCGGCTACAACAGGGACCTGAAGCTGCAATATCGCGGGCGGCTGGATGAATCGCGCGAGGAGCCGGCGCTGAACGCGCGGCGCGATCTGTTCGAGGCGATGAAACAGGTGGCGCTGGCCGGGCAGGGCCCAAAGGACCAGATCCCGAGCATGGGCTGTTCGATCAAGTGGAAGGGAATGAAAGAATAATATCTTGGAACCGCAGATAAACGCAGATGAACGCTGATTTTTCAATTTAGATTTTGCCTTTATCTGCGTTTATCCGCGTTCATCTGCGGTTTCATATTCATATGATTGTAGAAGAAACCTTTTATCGTCCACCGGAGTTGTCCCGCGAGCCACGCACGCTGCCGGCCGAGACCTACAACCTTGCACACGTGCTGCTGAAACGGGCTGCCACTGGCTGCCTGTTCGTGCCGATACGCAGCATGCAGTTCCTCGCCATACTGGATGGTGAGGAATTCATTTTTGTCGACCGCGAGGGCAGGAGAATGATCGAGCTCGCGTGGCAGCATTTCGCGCCGCAGGGACGGGGTTCGCTCGAAGAGCCGGTTTCCTATGAGGCGGTGTATTACTCGCCGGCCGCTGCCGAGATCATGCGACAGATACAGGGTGAGCTTCACAAGGCCCTGCGCGATCTCGAGCAGAAGTCCATGCCTGGCGGCCGCGCGCGTGTGATCCCGCTCAATGGGAAAAGCCCATGACGCTTCCCTCGTTGGAGACATTGGCAGAGGTTGTTCGCACCGCCGCGCGCGAGGAGCTGATGCCGCTCTTCGCCGACGTCATCCGCCACATCAAGCACGACGGCAGCGTGGTGACGGAAGCCGACGTGGCCATGCAACACCGGTTGAAATCCGATCTCGCGCGCCACTGGCCGGAATACGATTTTCTGGGCGAGGAGATGCCCGGGCACGAGCACGAGCAGCTGACCACCGACAAGGGAAAAGGCCTGTGGTGCGTGGACCCTCTGGACGGTACCAGCAACTTTGCCACCGGTATTCCGTATTTTGCCGTTTCACTCGCTCTGATCATCGATGGCCGGCAGGAGCTCGGCCTGGTCTACGATCCGGTGCGTGACGAGTGTTTCATGGCGCGCCGCGGTGCAGGCGCGCGGCTGAATGGAATGACGCTGGGTGTGCACGAACCGCCCCTGCCGGAGGTGCTGCGTCGCTGCGTGGCGTCGGTGGATTTCAAGCGCTTGCAGGCGCCGTTGGCCGCTCAATTGGGGGCGTATCCGCCTTATGGATCGCAACGCAACTTCGGCGCCAGCAGTCTTGAGTGGTGCTGGTTGGCGGACGGGCGTTTTCATCTCTCCCTCCATGGTGGGCAAAAGCTGTGGGATTTTGCCGGCGGTAGTCTGATCCTGGCCGAGGCCGGTGGGCGCGCTTCCACGCTGAAGGGGGAGGAGGTTTTCAATTACGGCCTCGAGCCGCGTTCGGTCGTGGCGGCGGCCACGCCGATATTGTTTTCAGCCTGGCGGGCCTGGATTGATGAGAACTGGATGACGAGTCAACGGTGAGCCTGAAATCGGGAAGATATTCGCGAGAATCTCAAGAATGATGGGAGGTCTCACAAAAGTCTGTTTATGCGTGGATAACTGATTCAAGAGGGACCGTTTTCGGCTATTGCCCAAAAACCAAGCGTGAGCGAAAATGCGCGCGGTTTGAGGAGCTGTGCCAGAATCCCGGTTGCCGTGTGTATCAAGTAACGGCACCCTTAAAATAGACAAGAATCATCCGGCGTATCCGGTTTCCACTCCCTTTGGTGACGACCAGCTTTAGTTGGAACGGCACGAGCATTGAGGAATAACCCAATGACAGTAAAATCCCACGCCCCCAAGGCGGGTGAAGGCAAGACATTAACCCATCGGCGCGAACTGGCGAACGCCATCCGCGCGCTTTCCATGGATGCGGTGCAGAAGGCCAACTCCGGACACCCCGGCGCCCCCATGGGCATGGCCGATATTGCCGAGGTGTTGTGGAACGACTTCCTCCGGCACAACCCGGCCAATCCGAAGTGGGTCGACCGCGACCGTTTCGTGCTGTCCAACGGCCACGGCTCGATGCTGCTTTACAGTCTGCTGCATCTGACGGGTTACGACCTGCCGATGGAGGAGATCAAGAACTTCCGCCAGTTGCATTCCAAAACCCCGGGTCATCCGGAGTACGGCTACGCGCCGGGTGTGGAGACCACCACCGGTCCTCTCGGTCAGGGCATCGCCAACGCCGTGGGCATGGCGATCGCCGAAAAAGTGCTGGCCGGCCAGTTCAACCGCGACGGCCACCACATCGTCGATCATTATACTTATGTATTCCTCGGCGACGGCTGCCTGATGGAGGGCATCTCGCACGAGGCCTGCTCGCTCGCCGGCACCCTCGGCCTCGGCAAGCTGATCGCTTTCTACGATGACAACAACATTTCCATCGACGGTCACGTGGACGGCTGGTTCACCGACAACACCCCGAAGCGTTTCGAGGCCTACGGCTGGCACGTGGTGCCGAATGTGGACGGCCACGATCCCGAGGCGGTCCGTAAAGCGATCATGGAAGCGCGCGCAGTCAACGACAAGCCGTCAATGATCTGCTGCAAGACCGTGATCGGCTATGGCGCGCCCAACCTGTGCGGTTCGCACGACTGCCACGGCGCCGCGCTGGGCGAGGCCGAGGTCGCCGCGACCCGCGAGAACCTCGGCTGGAAGCATGAGCCGTTCGTGATCCCGCAGGAGATTTACGCCGGCTGGGATGCGAAGGGAAAAGGCGCCACGGCCGAGAAGCACTGGAACGACAAGTTTGCTGCTTACAAAAAGGCTTACCCCGAGCTGGCCGCCGAGTTCGAACGGCGTATGAAGGGTGAGCTGCCGAAGGACTGGAACACGAAGGCGGAAGACTTCATCAAATCCGTGGACGCCAAGGCCGAGACCATCGCCTCGCGCAAGGCCTCGCAGAACACCCTGAACGGCTTCGGCCCGTTGTTGCCGGAGTTCCTCGGCGGTTCGGCCGACCTGGCCGGTTCCAACCTGACGATCTGGAAGGGCTCGAAGGGTCTGAGCAACACCGTGTCCGACGGCAATTACATTTATTATGGTGTGCGCGAGTTCGGCATGTCGGCCATCATGAACGGTATCGTCCTGCACGGCGGTTTCATCCCCTATGGCGCCACCTTCCTGATGTTCTCCGAGTACGCGCGCAATGCCCTGCGCATGGCGGCATTGATGAAGATTCCTACCCTTTTCGTCTACACCCACGACTCCATCGGTCTGGGCGAAGACGGCCCGACGCATCAGGCGGTCGAGCAGACCGCGACACTGCGCCTTATTCCGAATATGTCGGTGTGGCGCCCGTGTGATGCGGTGGAGAGCGCGGCGGCCTGGAAGCTTGCCGTCGAGCGCAAGCAGGGACCGTCATGCCTGATCTTCTCGCGCCAGAACCTGCCGCATCAGAAGCGCGACGCCCAGCAGCTCGCGGCGATTTCCCGTGGCGGTTATGTATTGTCCGAGGCCGAAGGCGGCAAGCCGCAGGCAGTCATTATCGCCACCGGCTCCGAGGTCGGCATCGCCATGGAGGCGCAAAAGCTGCTGACCGCCAAGGGCAAGAACGTGCGCGTGGTGTCGATGCCTTCGACGGATACCTTCGACGCCCAGGACGCCGCCTGGCGCGACAGCGTGCTGCCCAAGGGTGTGAGGCGCGTGGCGGTCGAGGCCGGCGTCACCGACGGCTGGTACAAGTACGTCGGTCTCGACGGCAAGGTGGTGGGCCTCAACCGCTTCGGCGAGTCGGCCCCGGCCGGCGCGCTGTTCAAGCACTTCGGCTTCACCGGCGAGAACGTCGCCAAGACAGTGGAAGAGATATTATAAGAATTTCGGAACCGCAGATGAACGCGGATAAACGCAGATAAAAAGACAACTTAGTTATTGTTTTTTTAATAATCGGCGTTCATCTGCGTTTATCTGCGGTTTCAACGATATTTTAAATTTAACTTTATTGGAGATTGGGTTATGGCAATCAAAGTCGGTATCAATGGGTTCGGCCGCATCGGCCGTATGGTGTTCCGCGCCGCGATCAAGGATTTCCCTGACATCGAGATCGTTGCCATCAACGACCTGCTCGAACCCGACTACCTGGCCTACATGCTGAAGCACGACTCCGTGCACGGCCCGTTCAAGGGGAGCGTCTCCGTCGAGGGCAACACCCTGATCGTCAACGGCAAGAAAATCCGCCTGACCGCCGTCAAGGACCCGGCCGAACTGAAGTGGAACGAAGTCGGCGCCACCGTCGTCGTCGAATCCACCGGCCTGTTCCTCACCAAGGAAACCTGCGAGAAGCACATCGCCGCCGGCGCCAGGAAAGTCATCATGTCGGCCCCGTCCAAGGACGAGACCCCCATGTTCGTGTACGGCGTGAATGACAAGACCTACCAGGGCCAACCCATCATCTCCTGCGCCTCCTGCACCACCAACTGTCTTGCCCCCCTCGCCAAGGTGCTGAACGACGCCTTTGGCGTCAAGCGTGGTCTGATGACCACCGTGCACGCCGCCACCGCCACCCAGAAGACCGTCGACGGCCCGTCCAACAAGGACTGGCGCGGTGGCCGCGGCATCCTCGAAAACATCATCCCGTCTTCGACCGGCGCCGCCAAGGCCGTGGGCAAGGTCATCCCCGAGCTGAACAAGAAGCTCACCGGCATGGCCTTCCGCGTGCCCACCTCGGACGTGTCCGTGGTTGACCTCACCGTGGAGCTGAACAAGGACGCCACCTACGAGCAGATCTGCGCGGCCATGAAGAAGGCCTCCGAGGGTCCCATGAAGGGCGTGCTCGGCTATACCGAAGACAAAGTGGTTTCCACCGACTTCCGCGGCGAGAGTTGCACCTCCGTTTTCGATGCCGACGCCGGCATGGCGCTGGACGGCACCTTCGTCAAGGTCGTGTCCTGGTATGACAACGAGTGGGGCTACTCCAGCAAGGTTCTGGAGATGGCCCGCGTCATCGCCAAGTAAAGACAGCAACTTAACGCAAAGGCGCAAGGACGCAGAGAAAATCAAAATCAATTTTGATGAAATCTTTGTGCTGAACAGGGATGTTCGAATGCCGCGAGCGCAGGGATGCGCAAGAGCGGCCGTCCTCTGCGCCTCCGCGTCTCTGCGTTGAGTTTTTAGTATTTAAGGATCTGAAAATGTCCGTTATCAAGCTGACCGATCTCGATCTCAAGGGCAAGCGCGTGCTGATCCGTTCCGACCTCAACGTACCGGTGAAGGACGGCAAGGTCACGTCCGACGCGCGCATCAGCGCCTCGCTGCCGACCTTCCAGCACTGCCTCAAGGCCGGCGCCAAGGTGATGGTGATGAGCCATCTCGGCCGCCCGACCGAAGGCGAGTACAGCGAGGAGAACTCGCTCAAGCCCGTGGCCGACGATCTCTCCAAGAAGTTCGGCAAGCCGGTGCGCCTCGTGAAGGACTGGATCAACGGCGGTTTCGAGGTCGCGGCCGGCGAGCTGGTGCTGCTCGAGAACGTGCGCTTCAACAAGGGCGAGAAGAAGAACGTCGACGAGACCGCGCAGAAATACGCCAAGCTGTGCGACGTGTTCGTGATGGACGCGTTCGGCACCGCGCACCGTGCCGAGGGCTCGACCCACGGCGTGGCCAAGTTTGCGCCGGTGGCCTGCGCCGGCCTGCTGCTCACCGAGGAGCTGGAGGCGCTCACCAAGGCCCTGCTCAACCCCAAGCGCCCGATGGTGGCGATTGTCGGCGGCTCCAAGGTTTCCACCAAGCTCACGGTGCTCGAATCGCTGTCCGAGAAGGTGGATCAGCTCGTGGCCGGTGGCGGCATCGCCAACACCTTCCTGGCGGCGGCCGGCAAGAAAATCGGCAAGTCGCTGGCCGAGGCCGACCTGATCCCGGCCGCCAAGACGCTGATGGAAAAGATGCAGAAGCGCGGCGCCACGATTCCGATCGCGGTGGACGTGGTCGTGGGCAAGAAGTTTGACGCCAACGAGAAGGCGGTACTGAAGGATGCCGGCGCCGTAGCCGACGATGACATGATCTTTGACATCGGCCCGAAGAGCGCCCAGCAACTGGCCGACATCATCATGAAGGCCGGCACCGTGGTGTGGAACGGCCCCGTCGGCGTGTTCGAGTTCGACCAGTTCGGCGCCGGCACCAAAAAGATCGCCGAAGCGATCGCCGCGACCTCGGCTTTTACGCTGGCCGGCGGCGGCGATACCATCGCCGCGATCCAGAAGTATAATATTTACGACAAGGTGTCTTACATTTCCACGGCGGGCGGGGCGTTTCTGGAATTCCTCGAGGGCAAGAAGCTGCCGGCGGTGGACATCCTCGAACAGCGCGCCAGGAAGTAAATATTTCTGGAACCGCAGATGGACGCAGATTAACGCAGATAAAAGAAACAGGATATATTTTGCTGGATTTGATCTGCGTTCATCCGCGTTTATCAGCGGTTTCATATTCTTAAGGAGTTTCATTGCTGCGTAGAACCAAAATCGTCGCCACCCTCGGCCCGGCCACGGACGACCCCAAGATCCTCGACAAGCTGATCGAGGCCGGGGTGGACGTCGCGCGGCTCAATTTCTCGCATGACCGGTATGAAATCCACGCCAAGCGCGCCGAAGCGGCACGCGAGCGCAGCCAGGCGCACGGCCGGCACATCGGTGTCATCGTGGATTTGCAGGGCCCTAAAATACGCATTGGCAAGTTCAAGAGCGGCCCCGTCACGCTGGCCGAGGGCGACAAGTTCATCATCGACGCCAGCCATCCGCTCGACGCCGGGACAACCGAGCGCGTCGGTACCACGTACAAGTCGCTGCCCCAGGACGTCAGCCGCGGCTCCACCCTGTTGCTCGACGACGGACGCATCTCGCTTTGGGTCGATAAGGTAGAAGGCAGCGAGATTATCTGCCGCGTGGTGAACGGCGGCGAACTCGATAACAACAAGGGCATTAATCGTCAGGGCGGCGGCCTTTCCGCGGCGGCGCTGACCGATAAAGACCGCGAGGACATCAAGTCCGCCGTCAAAATCCAGGCCGATTATCTGGCCATCTCATTTCCGCGTTCCGCCGCCGACGTCGAAGAGGCGCGCAAACTTTTTCATGCCGCGGGCGGCAAGGGTGGGATCATTGCCAAGATCGAGCGCGCCGAGGCGGTGCAAAATATCGAGGAGATCATCAAGGCGTCGGATGTGATCATGATCGCGCGCGGCGATCTCGCGGTGGAAATCGGCGACGCTGCCGTACCGCCGATCCAGAAGCGCATCATTCACATGGCGCGCCGCATGAACAAGGTCGTGATCACCGCCACCCAGATGATGGAATCCATGATCGAGAACCAGGTCCCGACGCGCGCCGAGGTTTCGGATGTGGCCAACGCGGTGCTCGACGGCACCGACGCCGTCATGCTTTCCGCCGAGACCGCGCGCGGCAAGTATCCGGTGGCGGCGGTCGCGGCCATGGACCGCGTTTGCCGTGTGGCCGAGCAGCAGGAAGAGGCGACACACTCGCAGCACCGCATGGACCAGACCTTCCGCCACGTGGACGAGGCTATCGCCATGGCGACCATGTACACCGCCAACCATCTGCCGGTGCGCGCCATCGCTGCCCTGACGGAATCCGGGTCTACCCCCCTGTGGATGTCGCGCATCAGTTCGAACGTTCCGATCTATGCCTTGACGAGCCATGTCGGGACGCGTAGAAAGGTGACGCTTTATCGCGGCGTTTATCCGGTTGCTTTCGAAACCACCACTTCCGATCACGCCGAGGTCAACCGCGCCGCCATCGACGAACTGCGGCGCCGGGGCTCGGTGCGTGACGGGGACATGGTGATCATCACCAAGGGCGACCTGACCGGCGTGCTGGGCGGCACCAACGCCATGAAGATTGCCACGGTGGGCAATCTGCCGGATTTTTAAAAACCCGCAAGACTTTAAATTCAATTAATAACGTATCGAGAGGAGTTTGTTATGGCACTCGTAACCCTGCGTCAACTGCTGGATCACGCCGCGGAACACACTTACGGCGTTCCGGCGTTCAACGTCAACAACCTCGAGCAGATGCGCGCCATCATGGAAGCGGCGCACGAAACCGACAGCCCGGTGATCGTGCAGGCCTCGGCCGGTGCGCGCAAGTACGCGGGCGCGCCGTTCCTGCGCCACCTGATCCTGGCGGCGATCGAGGAATGGCCGCACATCCCGGTGGTCATGCACCAGGATCACGGCGCCAGCCCGGCCGTGTGCCAACGTTCCATCCAACTCGGATTTTCCTCCGTGATGATGGACGGTTCGCTGAAGGAAGACATGAAGACGCCGGCCACCTATGAATACAACGTGGACGTGACTCGGCGCGTGGTGGATTTTGCGCACGCCTGCGGCGTGTCAGTCGAAGGCGAGCTCGGCTGCTTAGGCTCCCTGGAGACCGGCATGGCCGGCGAGGAGGACGGCTCCGGCGCCGAGGGCAAGCTCGATCATTCACAACTGCTTACCGATCCGGATGAGGCCGCCGACTTCGTGAAGAAGACTAAGGTGGACGCGCTCGCCATTGCCATCGGCACCAGCCACGGCGCCTACAAGTTCACCCGTCCTCCGACCGGCGACATCCTCGCCATCGAGCGCATCAAGCAGATCCACAAGCGCATCCCGAACACGCACCTCGTGATGCACGGTTCGAGCTCGGTGCCGCAGGAATGGTTGAAGATCATCAACTCCTACGGCGGCGACATGGGCGAAACCTACGGCGTGCCGGTGGAGGAGATCGTACAGGGCATCAAGCACGGCGTGCGCAAGGTCAACATCGATACCGACCTGCGTATGTCTTCGACCGGCGCGGTGCGCAAATTCCTCGCCGAGAACAAGAAGGAATTCGACCCGCGCAAGTGGCTCAACGCCGCGACCAAGGGCATGAAGGAAATCTGCAAGCAGCGCTATCAGGCCTTCGGCTGCGCCGGCCAGGCGAGCAAGATCAAGGTGCTGTCGCTCGAAGCGATGACGACACGTTACGCCAAGGGCGAGCTCGATCCCAAAGTAAACTAAAGATTCACACCAACCCCCCCTCTCCCAAGGTGAAAGAGTGCGCGCGTAGCGCGCAATGGCTCGCCCCCAAGCCGTATGGCTCTCTTCCTACTCCCCCTCTCCCGCATTACGCGGGAGAGGGCAAGGGGTGAGGGTGAGAGGGAATGAGGGTGAGGGGTGGATGGTGCTGCTGAAGTAACAATCAACACAAAAGGGGTGGGCAACCGCCCCTTATTGTTTTAATGGTTTGACTTGGGCCGATCTCAAAAATCCCTTTTTGCGGAACGCTTTTGCCGAATACCCGGTGCAAGATGCCGTGACTGGTGTTCCCGCAAACATTTTTGAGATCGGTTCTTGTGCATTGCAACGCAGAGTTCTATGCTTTGCTATCAGAGACAATAAGTTTGAGACAGTAAAGGTAATTACCATGGCTCAACTGCTCGACCGCATCAGCATCAATCCCGAGGTATGTTTTGGCAAGCCGTGCATCAAGGGCACGCGCCTCTGGGTGTCTCTGATTTTAGATTTTCTCGCCAACGGCATGACTGAACAGCAGATCCTCGAAGAGTATCCACAACTTACCCACGAAGATATTCTCGCGGCAATCGCCTATGGCGCCGAAGCCGCGCGCGAACGCATCATCCCGGTACCGACGGAAAAGGTGGCGTGAAGCTCAAGCTTGATGAAAACATCGGCAAGCGAGGTATTGAGCTTTTGAGGTCTGCCGGCCACGACGTGGCGACAGTCCGAGATCAGGGATTGGGTGGCGCAAAGGATGAAACGCTGTTTCAAGCATGCGCATCGGAAAAACGCGCGCTCGTCACGCTGGATCATGATTTCGGACAGGTGTTACGCTTTCCACCAGAGGCATCGAGCGGCGTCGTGATTCTGGAACTGCTGCCAAGTCCTGGGCCCGAAGCGATTGTTGCCCGACTGCGAGATTTTCTGGCAGTTCTTACCGAACGACCGCTCATAAACGAACTCTGGATCATTGAGCCGGGACGCGTGCGGATTCATCAGCGCAACTTAGAGGAGGATTAATCACAAAAAAGGGGCGGGCAACCGCCCCTTTTTTATTCCTCACCGACTGGATTTGCGAAGCGCGGCGGATCGGCCTATGGTTGAAATATGATGGACCGCCAAAAATTTCCCTGCCCCTGCTGCGGCCATCAGGTGTTTCTGCGTCAGCCCGGCAACCACGAGAAGTGCCCGGTCTGCGACATGGCAATTGAGCGGTGACAAATGACCTTGTGCTAAACTGCACCGAACAAAACAACCGAGCCGATCCATGGGCAAGTTGGTAGAACACCGTATTACCGCCGAAGAAGCCGCGGCTTTTTGCGCCCGGTGGCAAGCCGTTGCCGGAGTGATCCGGGCCGAGCTGCGCGCACTGCCGATCGAGACCAAGCTCAAACAGCTGGATGCTTTGGTGAAGCTGGCGAAACAACTCAACTGGACGAGCGCCGAAGACGACACCGAAGTACGCGAGCGTTGGGCCCGTCTGCGTTCCGCACTTCATGACTGAGCGACAGGAGTTGGCGCCGCTCATCTCGGCGCTGGCTGACCTGGCGCGGTGGTTTGAAGCGGCAAATATCCGAGGCATCGTGGTTGGCGGTGTGGCGGCGTCTCTGATCGGGCGGCCGCGCTTGACGCACGATGTGGACGCGCTCGTCATGGCCGATGAGTCCCGTTGGCAGGATCTGCTCGAACGCGGCGCGCCGTTCGGTTTTCGACCACGACTCACCGATGCCTTGGCCTTTGCCGCGCGTACGCGAGCGCTGTTGATGCGCCACGAACCGACGGGGGTGGACGTGGATATCATGTTTGGTGCGCTGCGCTTTGAGGAGGAGGCGGTTGCCCATCGAAGCTTCGTGTCGGTCGCCGGCGTCGCGCTCCCGTTGCCGACGCCCGAGGACTTGATCGTCATGAAGGCCGTTGCTCACCGTCCGCGCGATCTCACCGATATCGAAGCGATCCTCGACGTGCATCCGGGTCTCGACGTGGAGCGAGTGCGCCGATGGGTGCGGGAATTCGCCCGGGCGGCCGCTATGCCGGAAATCTGGGACGATTTACAGCGACTCCTTAAAGACCGCGAGGAGCGCCGCGACTAGGCCGGCGGATCGGCCTATGGTTGAAATTATGATGGATCGTAATAAATATCCCTGCCCCTGCTGCGGCCATCAGGTGTTTCTGCGTCAGCCCGGCAATCACGAGAAATGCCCGATCTGCCTGTGGGAAGACGATCTCGCGCAACTGCGGTTTCCGCGCATGCCGGGCAGCGCCAATCACGTCTCGCTCGAGCAGGGCCAGCAGAACTTCGCGGAACTCGGTGTCGCCGAACGGCGTTACCGCGGCGAAGGGCGCGCCCCTTTCGAAGAAGAGCCGCGCGATTCCAGTTGGCGCCCGCTCGACCCGTCGCATGACAATATCGAAGAGCCGCAGCGCGGCGTGGATTACGCGAATTCCTATCCCCTGGCCGATACCACCGTCCTTTACTACTGGCGCGAAACCTACTGGCGGCGTTTCGCGAGCTGACATCTCGTATCGTACTTATCACTGCATTTCTCTGTTCAACAGATAAGCAGTTGATTCAATCCTGTGAGTCCTGTTAATCCTGTCTATTTCTGTTTTTTTTTGGTTGTCTTTTGTAGTAACGCGCGCGCTTCCTTCAGCATAAAATCCTTGAACGCCTCGGCCACGGCCGAGAGGCGTTTGCCGCGCCGGTGCACCACATACCAGTGGCGCATGATCGGAAAGTCAGCCACATCGAGCACGACCAGACGTTTCAGCGTCAATTCCTGTTCGATGGTGGCGCGCGAAAGCAGTCCCAGCCCCAGCCCCGCCTGCACGCTCTGCTTGATCGCTTCGTTGCTGCCGACCTCCATGCCGGTCTTGAGGCGCATGCCGCGCTCGGCGAAGAAGCGCTCCATGGCGATGCGGGTGCCGGAACCGGATTCGCGCACGAGGAAGGTTTCCTCCTGAAGACGCGCGAGCGGAATCTTTTTTTCGCGCGCGAGCGGGTGGTTGGGTGGGGCCACGACCACGAGCGGGTTTTCCATGAACGCCTGCGCCTCGGCGTCGAGTTCCGCGGGCGGCTGGCCCATGATGACGAGGTCCACCGTGTTTTCCACCAGTTGCCGCAGCAGCGTTTCCCGGTTGGTGACATCGAGGCTGACGGTCACGTCCGGATAGCGGCGCGAGAAGGTACCGAGCAGGGTGGGGATGAAATAGTTCGCCGTGGTGGCGACCGAGATGCGCAGCCGCCCGCCGGAGAGGCCCTTGATGCGATTCAGCACCGCTTCCAGTTCGTCGAGCTGCTGGGTGATGGTGCGCGCGTAGGTCAGCACTTCGCGTCCGGCCTCGGTGAGATGGATGCGCTTGCCGAGCTGCTCGAACAGCGCCACGCCCAGGCTTTCCTCGAGCTGCTTCACCTGCATGGATACCGCCGGCTGGGTGAGAAAAAGCTCTTCCGCCGCGCGGGTATAGTTCAAATGCCGCGCGACGGATTCGAAAACCTTGAGTTGGCGCAGCGTAAGGTGCAAAGTATGGGCCCGGAGTTACTATAAGTAATAGCTTATCATAACAATTAAAAAATATGAGTGTTATTTATGATTAGGGCGCTATAGGGTTAGCGCTCTGTACAAACCGTACTTTCACTGAATCGCAGGAGGATAGTTATGGGTAAGCCAGAAGCAGGCGGAACGATCAAAGAGGGCAAAGAACGCTATAAAGCCGGCGTCATGCCCTATAAGAAAATGGGCTATTGGGAGCCGGATTACAAACCCAAGGACACCGATGTCATCGTGGTATTCCGTGTCACCCCGCAACCGGGTGTGGACCACGAAGAGGCCGCCGCCGCGATCGCCGGCGAATCCTCCACCGCCACCTGGACCGTGGTCTGGACCGACCGCCTGACCGCCTGCGAGCTGTATCGCGCCAAGGCGTACAAGAGCGAACCCGTGCCGAACACCGGCCCGGGTACCAAGAACGAAGCGCAGTACTTCGCCTACATCGCCTATGACCTCGACCTGTTCGAGGAAGGCTCGATCCCCAATCTGACCGCCAGCATCATCGGCAACGTCTTCGGCTTCAAGGCCGTGAAGGCGCTGCGCCTGGAAGACATGCGTCTCCCGGTCGCTTACCTCAAGACCTTCCAGGGCCCGGCCACCGGCATCGTGGTCGAACGCGAGCGTCTCGACAAGTTCGGCCGTCCGCTGCTCGGCGCCACCACCAAACCCAAGCTCGGCCTGTCCGGCCGCAACTACGGGCGCGTGGTGTACGAGGCGCTGAAGGGTGGTCTCGACTTCGTGAAGGACGACGAGAACATCAACAGCCAGCCGTTCATGCACTGGCGTGACCGTTTCCTCTATTGCATGGAGGCGGTGAACAAGGCTTCCGCCGCCACGGGCGAAGTCAAGGGCCATTACATGAACGTCACCGCCGCGACCATGGACGAAATGATCGAGCGCGCCGAGTTCGCCAAGAACCTCGGTTCGATCATCGTCATGATCGACCTCGTGATCGGCTACACCGCGATCCAGACTATGGCAAAGTGGTGCCGCAAGAACGACATGATCCTGCATCTGCACCGCGCCGGTAATTCGACATACTCGCGCCAGAAGAATCACGGCATGAACTTCCGCGTCATCTGCAAGTGGATGCGCATGGCGGGTGTGGATCACATCCACGCCGGCACCGTGGTCGGCAAGCTTGAAGGCGATCCGCTCATGATCAAGGGTTTCTACGATGTATTGCGCGAGACGCACAACCCCAAGAGCCTGGAAAACGGTCTGTTCTTCGAACAGGACTGGGCGTCGCTCAACAAGGTGATGCCGGTGGCCTCGGGCGGCATTCATGCCGGTCAGATGCACCAGCTGCTGCACTATCTGGGCGAAGACGTAATCTTGCAGTTCGGCGGCGGCACCATCGGCCATCCGCAGGGCATCCAGGCGGGCGCGACCGCCAACCGCGTGGCGCTGGAAGCCATGGTGATGGCGCGCAATGAAGGCCGCGATTACATGAAGGAAGGTCCGCAGATTCTGGAACATGCCGCCAAGACCTGCAGCCCGCTCAAGGCCGCGCTCGAAACGTGGAAGGACATCACCTTCAATTACGATTCGACCGATACCGCTGACTTCGTGCCCACGGCCACGACCAGCAACTAATTACGAGGAGAATTAATCATGATGACCAATCCTGGAAATCGCGTGACGCAGGGTCAGTTTTCATTTCTGCCTGACCTGACCGATACGCAAATTACGGCGCAGATCAAATGGGCGCTGAAACACGGCTGGGCGGTGAGCGTGGAGTACACCGACGACCCGCACCCGCGCAACACCTATTGGGAAATGTTCGGCATGCCGATGTTCGACCTGAAGGACCCCGCCGGGATCCTGATGGAGATCAACAACTGCCGCAAGACCTTCCCCAATCACTATATCCGCGTGATGGCGTTTAGCTCTGTACGCGGTGGGGAAAGCCCGGCGATGTCGTTCATGGTCAACCGCCCGAAGAAAGAGCCCGGTTTCGGCCTGGCACGGCAGGAAAGCGAAGGACGCATGATTCGTTATACCGTGCACTCCTACGCCACGGATAAGCCGGAAAACGAGCGCTACTGAGATTGCGGTAAATGGAGCTGAATGGGCGGCGCGCTCGACGCGCCGCCCAGTTTCCCCCCGAATTCTTGCAGGAGCCAGGCTATGAGCGACGCAAAGCCGAATATTTCCCCGGTCGGTGACAAGGTCGACCTCGAGGCCGAATTCAAGGCCTCCAATGTCCAGGAAGTACTCGATAAGCTCGACCGCGAGCTGATTGGCCTCAAGCCCGTCAAAACCCGTATCCGCGAAGTCGCGGCCTTGCTGCTCGTCGATCGATTGCGCAAGCAGTTCGAGCTGACGTCCGTCACGCCGACCTTGCACATGAGTTTCACCGGTAACCCCGGCACCGGAAAAACCACCGTGGCCATGCGCATGGGCGAAATCCTCAAGCGCCTGGGCTACGTGCGCGAAGGCCACCTGGTGACGGTGACGCGCGACGACTTGGTCGGGCAATACATCGGCCACACCGCCCCCAAGACCAAGGAAGTCATCAAGAAGGCCATGGGCGGCGTGCTGTTCATCGACGAAGCCTATTACCTCTACAAGCCCGAGAACGAACGCGACTACGGCGCCGAGTCGATCGAAATCCTGTTGCAAGTCATGGAGAACAACCGCGACGACCTCGTGGTGATCCTGGCCGGGTACAAGGACAAGATGGACCGGTTCTTCATGAGCAACCCCGGCATGCGCTCGCGCATCGCGCACCATGTCGATTTCCCGGACTATTCCTCGGACGAACTGCTGGCGATCGCCAAACTGATGCTCGCGCAGCAGAATTACCGTTTCAGCGAAGAGGCGGATAAGGCGTTCGCGGAATACCTCCGGCTGCGCATGAAGCTGCCGCACTTTGCCAATGCCCGCTCGGTGCGCAACGCACTCGACCGCGCCCGCCTGCGCCAGGCCAACCGCTTGTTCGCGCGCCGCGGCAGCAAACTCAGCAAGTCGGACTTGATGACCCTGGAGGCCGAGGACGTCCTGGCTTCGCGCGTTTTCAAGGAAGGCCAGCTCGATCTGGACGGCGATGAGGGTGCCAGCGGCGCTCGGAGCGCCTAGGCGACTGATACGCACGCTGGCACAAGCTGACGCCGTTGTGAAAGGCCTACGTCGCGCATGAAACTCCTAGCATTGTTGGATGCGGTAACAAAAGCCGTCGAATCCGGCGATTCGACGGCGAATACCCACGTGGCGCTCGCGCAGAAGATCTCGGACCTCGCCGACATGGTCGGTTGGGCCGACGGGCCGATCGACCCCGAACGGCGCCTCGCCGATCGTTTCGAGACTCTCATGGAATCGCTGCGCGCACGCCATGTGCAGACAAACGAGCCTTCGGTGGCCGCGCTGCACGATGCGCTTGCCCAGCTGCACGGGGCGATCGATCGCCATGATCGAGACCTTGTTGTGCAGCGCGATGCGGATGAGGAAGACGAAGAATAATCGCGTCAGGTAGAGTCTTCACGTCCAACATCTTCGCCATCTTCGGGCTGCGGCTTCCATCTAATCAAGTACGGCCTGGCGCTAAGGCGACATTAGCAAAGCTCTGATCAATTCCGCGGCCTGTCTATAAGTCTTATTCCCAATTCTTTCGGCACCGAGTAGGCTGCGTGGACTTCGCCTGCTATAATTTTGACGCCTCGTCTAATCAGACGACCATTCGAAACCTCCGTACCTAGCGATGCCATTCGATCCCAGTCACGTCGATTTACTCCTTCAGTACGTCCTGCTGGTCGCCGGGGAGGAAGACAAGCACACCGACCGTCAGCTCGGCCCGATTCACCTGATGAAGTATGTCTATTTGGCCGATCTTGTCTATGCACGGCGCAATCAAGGAAAAACCTTCACCAGCGCCCACTGGCAGTTCGACAAGTTCGGCCCTTGGTCCCAAGAGGTGCGCGAACGTATCGAACCGGCGTTCCTCGTGATTGGCGCAGACAAAAAAATATCTCCCAGCAACTATGAGGACAAGGACGATGGGTTTCGTTGGTCTTTGAGAAACGAACGATTATTACAGGAGCGGGAATGGAAACTTCCAGCCGATATCACAATGTACTTGAAGCGTTATGTCGACAGGTTTGGACAGGATGCACCCAGCCTGCTCGATCACGTCTATAGCACCAAGCTCATGCTGTCGGCCGCACCGAATGAACACCTGGACTTTTCCTTGGCAGTAGAAGATACGTCAAGCGCAGTGCCTGAACCGAGACAGTTGAGAATGGACAACCTCTCCGAGAAGAAAAAGAAAAAATTAAAAGAAAGGATGCATGCGCTACAAGAAAAACAAAAAAGCAGGAAACCGAAAGCGCTCAGGCTTGTGCCCCTGGTAAAGAATCCCAGGGTCGACGAGGTTTACGAAGCAGGTATTGCCTGGCTTGACGATCTCGCTGGCCAGCCGTTAACACCTGGCGAAAAAGCCGCCGAATTCTCGGACGAAGTATGGCAATCATCCACCAGGAAGGGCGGCAATGTTTCCTGACGACTGCATTCAATCGATCATTGGATCCGCCAATTGGTGGACCAGGAACAATGAGAAAAAACTTTGCCGGGGCGCGTTGATCATTGCTTTCGCGCCCCACGTGGACCAGGTTCCTTATGCGCTGGAGCCGGTAGGACGAGCTGACGCCAGTCGGCATGACAGTGCCATCCTTCGCGTTGTCCCCTCAGCGTCAATCAGCCGCCCGAGAAAACAGATCTGCCCGTCGCCGCCATGCCGCATTCAGACGGGGAGGTTTGGGCAGCCTATCGGGCCAAGAAGAGGCCCTGTCTGGTCATTGGTTCCAATAATCCAGCGGTTGAACAAGCGTTGACCAAGGGAACGCCGAAGAATTCCACCGCACCAACGGTACTGGTTGCACCTTATTATGGTGTGGACAGAGATGGCCGGCGCGCGGGCTACAAGCCCGATTTCGTCGAGCGCGTTCGGCATTGCGAATATCCTCAATTCGTTTGGGATCGCCTGCCGATTGCCGGCGGACCCGACGAGTCGATTCTCCGACTGGATCACCTTCAGCCGATCGGCGCGCTTAACAATTCGTACAAAATATCCGAGTTTAAGCTCAGCGACGCTGCGCTCGAGGTCATCGATGAGTTGGTTCATTGGCTGATCTGGGGAAAAGTTGATGCGGACGGTTTAATTGCGTTGTATCGACAAGAAATCGAAGCGACATTCGGTTCAAAGACGGGTTTCGGCGCAAACGTGCCTGGCCAGCCGGTATGATCCGTGCACGAATCACCATTTGAGTAATTTGTAAGGAATCATTAATTAACTTCCCTCTCCCACTTAAGGGGGGAGAGGGCTAGGGAGAGGGGGTCACGATATTTCTCCACTTAATCAAATCCTCCCAAAATAACATGGCGGATTTCCTAACATAGATGACTGTCGGCACACCGCTGATGTGGATGCTGTTCGCGGCCTTCGTGGTCGTGGCGCTGTTGGTCGATTTCCTCGCCATGAACAAGCAGGGCGCCCACAAGGTCTCAATGGGCGAGGCCGCGGTCTGGTCGGTGATCTGGGTCGCGGTGTCGTTCGTGTTCGTCGGCCTGCTGTGGTGGTACCTGGGCGGGATGGGCGGTGACGAGGCGGCGCGGGGCATGGCCAACGTCAAGGCGCTCGAGTTCGTCACCGGCTACCTCGTCGAGAAGGCGCTGGCGGTGGACAACATCTTCGTGTTCCTGCTGGTGTTCACGTATTTCGCGGTGCCGGGGGAATACCAGAAACGCGTGCTGATGGTCGGCATCCTCGGCGCGCTGGTGCTGCGCGCGGTGATGATCTTCGCCGGCGCGTGGCTGATCGCGCGCTTCGACTGGGTGCTGTACCTGTTCGGCGCGTTCCTGGTGTTCACCGGCATCAAGATGTGGTGGGCCGCCGGGCAGGAACCGGACCTGGAATCGAACCCGGCGCTGAAATGGATCCGCCGCCACATGCGCATCGCGCCGGACCTGGACGGCGAGAAGTTCTTCACCCGTATCGACGGCGCCAAAGTGGCCACGCCGCTGTTCGTGGTGATCCTGCTGATCGGCATCGTGGACATCGTGTTCGCCGTGGATTCCATCCCGGCCATTTTCGCGATCACGACCGACCCGTTCATCGTCCTGACCTCAAATGTCTTCGCCATCCTCGGCCTGCGCGCGATGTACTTCCTGCTCGCCGGCCTGCACGAGAAGTTTCATCTGCTTACCTACGGCCTCGCGATCGTGCTGATCCTGATCGGCAGCAAGATGCTGCTGATTGACGTCTACCATATCCCGGTGTCCTGGTCGCTCGCGGCCACGGTCACCGTGCTGGCCGTGACCATGGTGCTATCGCTGTACGTCCCGGCCCGCGGCTACACCGGCAGCGCCTACCCCTTTAAGGCCAAGCATGGCAAAGACGGGGATAGGGCGAAGAAGCAGAATTAGGGGCAGATTCCGGATCGCGGGGT